>Ga0256914_1003202_pt1 | contig 13043 bp, 15 predicted proteins | sample HulkmetaG_FD_191571 | JGI IMG/M metagenome (GOLD analysis project Ga0256914, IMG submission 191571) | Hydrothermal chimney microbial communities from Main Endeavour vent field at the Juan de Fuca Ridge, Pacific Ocean - Hulk | ecosystem: Environmental > Aquatic > Marine > Hydrothermal vents ... | reverse complement strand
TTAACAACTTTCCATGCTAATTTCTTCCGATTCTTCCCCTTTGAGATTTTAAAATGCCTGATCAGTGCTCTCAATGATGGCATATTTTAACTTCTGCATTTGTTGTATATATGACTTTTTATGTATAGAACCCTGCCAAGTCTTTGCACTTTAAGGGAAAAAGATTTAAACTACCGAGAGGTATAAATAAACAGGCGATAATGATGAAAATCCGCTTCATGTGGACAGTTTTGATGCTAATATTTTTAGTTCTCCCGTATGTTGGTGCTCAGGATAATGGGAATACCGTCTATGTTGCTCAGATAAAAGGTATGATTACCTCATATACCTATGATCAGTTTGATAGATATATAAGCGAGGCTGAAAAAGCCGATGCAAGGGCTATAATAATAGAATTTGATACCCCCGGAGGAAGGGCAGATGCAATGCAAGAAATCGTTCAGCGTATAAAATCATCTCATGTCCCTGTTATAATATATGTATATCCATCTGGAGCGATGGCAGCTTCTGCCGGAACCTATATCGCCTTGGGTTCTCATCTGATAGCAATGGCCCCCGGAACAGCTATAGGAGCCTGCAGACCCATTCTCGGCTATTCCCAGAATGGCAGTATAATCGAGGCTCCGGCTAAGATCACCAACTTCTATGTGGCGTATATCAAGAGTCTTGCGGAGGATAGTGGGAGAAATGCAACCTTAGCCGAGCAATTTATATTAAAGGACAGAAGCGTGACTCCAGAGGAGGCTCTCAAGTATCATGTTGTTGAAGTTATAGCCTATGATTTAAATGATCTACTCAAAAAAGCCGATGGCATGGAAACAAAGATTCCCGTGAGCGGAAAAGGAAAAGTCAAACTTCACTTAAAAAATGCAAGGATAGTTTATCTGAGACCATCATTCAAGGATACCGTAATCCAGTACATAACAGATCCTACTGTAGCATATATTCTCCTGACCCTCGGAATATGGGGTCTGATTCTTGGATTTCTAACTCCCGGATGGCATGTACCCGAGACCGCTGGGGCTATAATGGTAGCTCTCGCAATTATTGGCCTTGGATACTTTGGATACAGGAGTGCTGGATTGATACTTATTCTTCTCGCAATGATATTCTTCATTGCAGAAGCATTAACGCCCACTTTTGGCCTTTTCACAGTTGCGGGGGGGATAACATTGATTCTGGGGAGTATTTTTATGTTCAGCGGAGGGAGAGAGTATCTGGTAAGTAATGAGGTTTATGGAAGTCTTAGAATCGTTATAATAGTTATGGCAGTGTTACTTGCGTTATTTTTTGCATTTGGAATGGCAGCGGTTATTAGGGCAAGAAAGAAAAAACCTGAGACCGGAAAGGAGGAAATGATTGGATTGGAGGGTAAAGTTGTACAAACATTAGAACCGGAAGGAATGGTAAGGATCAGAGGAGAACTTTGGAAAGCCAAGAGTAAAGATGGAGAGCGAATTCCTGCCGGGGAAAATGTTGAGGTTGTTGGTGTAGAAGGATTAATGCTGATAGTCGTTAGAAGTGGAGGTGAGTGATGTGGTGAATTTTGGAATGATAGCGACAGCTATTGTTTTGTTGTTTGTACTGATAGTGCTGGCGTCGGCAATAAAGATAGTTAAGGAGTACGAGAGGGCAGTGATCTTCAGACTTGGTAGAGTAGTTGGTGCCAGAGGGCCCGGAATCTTCTTCATAATACCTATATTTGAAAAAGCCTATGTTGTGGATTTAAGAACCCAGGTCTTGGATGTTCCAGTGCAGGAAACAATAACAAAGGATAACGTTCCAGTTAGGGTAAATGCTGTTGTATATTTCAGAGTTCTTGATCCGGTGAAGGCTGTTACACAGGTTAGAAACTATATAATGGCTACCAGCCAGATAGCCCAGACAACATTGAGAAGCGTCATTGGACAGGCCCATTTAGATGAGCTGTTAAGCGAAAGGGAGAAACTTAACTTAGAACTCCAGAGAATAATTGATGAAGCAACTGATCCGTGGGGTATTAAAGTCAGTACAGTTGAGATTAAGGATGTTGAACTACCAAGCGGAATGCAGAGAGCAATGGCAAGACAAGCTGAAGCTGAGAGAGAAAGGAGAGCAAGGATTACCCTCGCTGAAGCTGAGAGACAAGCTGCTGAAAAACTTAGAGAAGCCGCAGAGATCATTTCTGAACATCCAATGGCATTGCAACTTAGGACACTTCAAACTATAAGTGATGTTGCAGGGGATAAAAGCAATGTAATAGTCCTAACATTGCCTATGGAGATGTTGAAGTTATTCAGGAGCTTAGCTGATACAGCTGAAGTTGCAAAGAAAAAGCTGGAAGAAGAAAAGTCCAGTTAAACTTTTTTAGCCTTTTCTAATTTTTACTCAAACCGCAAAAGATAAAAACACAATGCTTTAGAATTAGTGTGTTTAACAACATGCATATTTAGACTGCTTTGGGCATCTTAGAAAAACTTATAGAGGATGTTATGATATCTCCTATTATATCCAGGGGGTGTTACTGTGGAAGGCCGTTCAATAGTCTTTGCTTCGGGTAAAGGAGGAACAGGTAAAACCACGGCAGTTGCTAATCTCGGTGTTGCACTGGCTCAATTCGGAAAGGAAGTGATTTTAATCGATGCTGATATAACCATGGCAAATCTTAGTCTCGTTCTCGGGATGGAAGATATACCTATAACCCTTCATGATGTTCTTGCGAAGGAAGCCGATCTTAAAGATGCCATATACGAAGGACCTGCAGGTGTTAAAGTTGTTCCCGGTGGTTTGAGTTTGGAAAAAATCAAAAAAGCAAAGCCTGAAAGACTCAGAGAATTGATAAGAGAACTCTCTCAGATGGGAGATTTCATACTCATAGACGCTCCTGCGGGTCTTGAGATGACATCTGTAACCGCTCTGTTAATTGGTAAAGAACTCATTATAGTCACAAACCCTGAAATATCCGCAATTACAGATTCTTTGAAAACAAAGCTCATCGCTGAAAAACTTGGAACTCTTCCATTGGGTGCGATTTTAAACAGGGTTACAAACGAAAAAACTGAATTAACGAAGGAGGAGATTGAAGCTATCTTAGAGGTGCCTGTTCTTGGTATTGTTCCCGAAGATCCTGAGGTAAAGAGAGCAAGTGCCTATGGTGTTCCCTTGGTAGTAAAGAATCCAACATCCCCCGCTGCAATCGCCATTAAACAGTTGGCGGCAAAGCTTGCTGGAATTAAATGGCAACCGCCAGAACCAGAGAGTCCGATTAAGAGGGTATTTAGAGCTCTCTTTGGGGGGAGGAGATAATGGTCAATGCTATAATCTATGGAATCATTATCCTTCTTGCCCTTCTCAATATAGTATTGATACTCCTATATCTCTCGGCGAAAAATAACCCCTACTATGTAGTTTATGATGAGGAAACTAAAAGTGCCCTAAAAAGGAGAGTATTGAGTCTTAAAGACGAGCTTGAGTCCGAATTAACAGAATTCGATGTCGAGGACTGGGAAAGAACACTTGAAGAATCAATTGAAGAGGAAGTTAAAAGGCTTTAGATTTCGTAATTATACTCTATACTTCACCGCTTTTTCTTTTGAAAGTCTTTCTCTTTAGGGTAGGAGAAACTCAGGTTTTGTAGTAGCGTTAAATTTTAAAATCTATTTTATTGAGAGTTATATTGGGGGTGGGCACCATGAAATTGAGATTAGCCTATCCCCAAAAACTTGTAGTAGTAGATGGCAAAACAGTTTATGTTTTTAAAAACAAACTTTTGAGTGCTCCTCTTGATGAAGTAGTAAATTATTACATCGGCAGAGAAGCAGTTTTGCCGTCAGAGATCAAGAGGGTTGCCCATGACGTCATTAAAGCTATTCTTGGGGTTGATAGGGGCATTATTCCCTCTTTCTCTGCTGAAGTTAGGAAAAAAGTTAGCACATAACTCTTTTTACATCTTTTTGTTTAGACAGCCCTTTTTAAGTTGAAGTATCCACGCAATTCCGTTAAAAATGTTTAAGTACCGGTATTCTTAATAACCTACTTACTGGAAAATGGGAGGTAGTTAGAATGAAAGCGAAGGTTAAACTTCTGGATGTGTATAGCGGAAGATTTTCGATAGTCATAAATGAAAAGGATGCACAAAAAGCCCGACTTCATCCTGAAGACCTGATCAAACTGGAGACTGGCAAAAAGACAATTTACGGCGATGTGGTGATAAGTAACATGGTGGATGAAGGGGAGATTGGAATAAGCAAGGATATATTGAGAGTTCATAACTTCTCTGAAGGTGAAATTGTTACTATACTTCCCGCAGGGACTCCTGAGAGCGTAAGGTATATCAAAAAGAAGATGCACGGTGGAAAACTAAGAAAAGTTGAGATTGATGCCATAATCAAGGATATCGTAGATAGAAAGCTCCGTGACATTGAAATAAGCTCATTTGTGACCTCTCTTGAGATAAACGGTCTTGATATGGATGAGATTGCTGCTTTAACCATAGCAATGGCTGAAACCGGTGATATGCTCGACATAGATAGAAAACCGATAATGGACGTCCACAGCATCGGTGGAGTTCCGGGCAATAAAACTAACATTCTGGTCGTTCCGATAGTTGCAGCAGCAGGTTTAACAATTCCAAAGACCTCATCAAGGGCAATTACAAGTGCAGCTGGAACAGCAGACGTAGTTGAGGTTTTGACAAATGTAACCCTATCTCTGGATGAAATAAAAAGAATCGTCGAGAAGATTGGGGCATGTCTCGTATGGGGCGGAGCACTCAATTTAGCCCCCGCAGATGATTTAACAATAAAAGCGGAGAGGACACTTAGCATTGACCCCACAGGACTCATGCTCGCCAGTATAATGTCAAAGAAATATGCCATGGGCAGTCAGTATGTTCTTATAGATATCCCTGCAGGTAAGGGAGTTAAGGTCGAAAGTGTTGAAGAGGCCCGTTCTTTAGCCCGAGACTTCATAGAACTTGGAAAGAGACTTGGACAATATGTTGAGGTCGCGATAACCTACGGTGGTCAGCCTGTCGGCCATACTGTTGGCCCGGCTCTTGAAGCCAGAGAGGCTCTCAGGACGCTCATCGAAGGAAAAGGTCCAGGAAGCTTGGTGGAGAAAGCAACAGGGCTGGCCGGAATTCTGCTTGAGATGGGTGGTATTGCTCCACAGGGAATGGGCAAGAAGATGGCCAAAGAGATACTTGAAAGTGGAAGGGCATATGAGAAGATGCAGGAAATCATCGAGGAACAGGGGGGAAATCCCGATATTAAGCCCGATGAAATCCCTGTAGGGGATAAGACATACACATTTACTGCACCTGCCAGCGGGTACATAACTCTGATTAACAACAGGGCAATAACTGGAATTGCAAGGGCTGCAGGGGCACCTGAAGATAAAGGAGCTGGAATTGAACTCCATGTTAAAGTTGGAGAGAAAATTAGAGAGGGGGATGCACTCTTCACGATACACGCCGATAGTGAAGCAAGGCTGGAACAGGCGATAGTATATGCAAGGAGAGCCGAGCCTATAAGGATAGAAGGGATGGTTCTGCAGCGAATAGGCAATATCTAATCCCTTTTTCCATGTTTCTCATACCAACCCCATTCTTTTTTACTTCCAAATGCTCTTACACCTTTTTTCACCAGCGTTATTCTCAGGTCCTTAGCCATCTCATGTGTTATTTCTCCTCTGTCCTCAAGCCAATTTATAATCTCAAGGGCTTCATCATCTGTCTCACACCTTCTCAGAAAATCTATAACCGTTGGTATATAACCTGAAAAATCCTGTGTGTCCCTATCAAGAGCCTCACGCTCATCAACTCTATATCCCTCAATCTGAATTCCTCCCCTTTCAAGTTCTTTACTAAGATGGGGGAAGCTCTCTTCAAATTCTTCCTTCTCATACTCCTGCCATGCAAAATCATCGACTGCCTTTTTCTTTCTGTTCCTGTCATTCATAATCCACACCTGAAACTTTTTCTCTGCTATCTTTATAAAGGATATTACAAAACTCCTACGGTGGTTAGGTGAAAGGGGCATACCTACTCGTCATACAGCTCAAAGGAAAGAGGAAGATAAAGACCAAGGGGCGGGAATTCGATTTAAATAGTGGTTTTTATGTATATGTGGGTTCTGCTATGAACTCTCTTGAGAAGAGGGTTAGAAGACATTTTAAAAAGGACAAAAAACTCCACTGGCATATAGACTTTTTTCTCAAGAATGCAGAACTCCTAAGAGCATATTTAATACCAAGTGAGACGAGATTGGAAGAGGTATTATCGATAGAGATTTCAAAATACGGCACTCCAATCGATAATTTTGGTTCCAGTGACCTTAAAATCTCCTCAAATTTATATCATTTTAACAAAGAACCTGATGTAATCCTAAAAAGGATACTAAAAAGGAATGGACTAAATTGGAAAATGATTAAAAGCCCTGATGAAATTAAAAACTGGAGGGAGAATAATGAACATAAAGATTGGGAAAGTTGAAAGATATATTTATGAAAAGCTTGAAAAAGAAAAGCTCCATTTTGTTCTTCTTGACCCAGATGACATTTCTCCTGAAATAGCGGCCGAGATAGCTAAGATAAGTGAAGAAGTTGGTGTTGATGCAATTATGATAGGAGGTTCAACAGGTGCAGAAGGGGAAATACTCGACAATGTCGTCAGGGCTATCAAAGAATCTTCAGGCCTATCTGTTATACTCTTTCCGGGTTCTCACGGTGGAGTGAGCAAATACGCTGATGCCATATTCTTTATGAGCCTCCTCAATTCACGCAATCCCTTCTTTATAACAGGGGCCCAAGCACTTGGAGCATTCTCAGTTAAAAAATATGGTCTTGAACCAATTCCGATGGCATACCTGATAGTTGAACCAGGTGAAACAGTGGGCTGGGTTGGAGATGCCAAGCCAATTCCAAGGCACAAACCAAAGATTGCAGCGGCTTACGCACTGGCTGGCCAGTACTTAGGAATGAGGTTAGTTTATCTCGAAGCGGGAAGCGGGGCACCAAGCCATGTGCCTAACGAGATGATTAAAACCGTGAAGAGTGTTCTCGATGTTCCTTTAATAGTGGGTGGTGGCATTAGAAGCTATAAGGATGCAAAAGAAGTAGTAACGGCTGGCGCCGATATAATTGTAACCGGCACAGCCATAGAGAAGGCTGGTTCATTGGAAGAAGCCAAGAAGCGTTTGAGGAGTATAATCAAAGGAATTAAAGAGTAATTACACCCATTGCGAGATTAAAATTATTATCTTAACTATTGATTAGCCATTTAAAGCTGATTTGAGCGGCTATCTGCCTTTTGATTCATAAGGGAAAGGGAAAATCCGGTAGACAGAAATCTTTAAAAGTGCCAATCCTGCTCATAAAAATGAGCAGAAGAAAGGAGGTGGTCGCTATGAGGGGGGATGACGATGCTCCTGCCCCAAGCAGTCGGTACTTCAAGAACATTCCGTGGGAAAGTGAAAGAAGCCTTCACATTAGCGTTTCCTGCTCTTCTGTTGTGCTTAGTTCTTGATTTCGTAGGCGGAACTGTTCTTGGTGCTAATTACAAGGATTTAGCAGAGAATTATCCCATTATCCTTGTGATACTTCCCGGTTTGATGGATTTGAGAGGCAATATCTTCGGCTCTATGGCATCCAGGCTGACTACTGCCCTTAACTTAGGCCATATAACCAGTATTAGAGATAAAGAAGTCACCAACAATGTCCTATTGGCCATTTTAGGGTCAAAAATACCATTGATAATTCTGTGGACTATCGGGCTTTTTGAGGTTGGTAATTTGAAAACAGCTCTCTTAGTGCTGCTTATTGTGATATCTTCCGCAATTTTCATAGGATTAATCCTTGGATACTCCACCGCTCTGATAACTGTTCTTCCATACAAAAAAGGAGTTGACCCCGATATGATAGCAGCCCCATTGATAACCTCTGTTTCAGACCTGATAACAATACCCACCTTGGTGTACTTTGTCCTCCTCTATGAAAAGTATCCTTCGGGATTCTACTTCGTAGCTGTTCTTATGTTTATAATGCTCCTGTGTCTAATTCGAGTTGCAGATATCAATAGAGGACACAGGAGGACTTTTGGAGAGGTGGCATCTGTCTTAACTGTGTTGGCTTTAATAGAAAGCTTTGCCGGTTCAACCCTTGAGTCAAATAGTAAAGTAATTTCTCAGGTTCTCATTTTGAGCGTTATGTATCCTTCAATTTTAGACAGCGTAGGTAATTTCAGTTCTATAATTGCAGCAAAAACTTCAACAAAGCTCCATCTTGGTGGAACTGAAGCCGTTAAGAGCATCGAGACACTACATGATATAGGCTCGTTATTAATTATAACACCACTTATAGCGTATCTAACAAATGGACTGGCAGCATTAGTTGAGAGATACATATTGCACCAGAATGCCGGGATAATCTGGAAATTTATCATTGGATACCCGTTCATTGTGCTGTTGAACATGTTTATTGCATTGATTCTGGCTGTTATCTCTTACAAAGTAAATCTTGACCCTGATAACACAACGATACCTGCAGTCACAACAATATCAGATGTCATGGGGACACTGTTTGTTGTTTATCTCGCAAAAAGTATAATAGGAATCTAAGCATCGCTTATAATTTTAACCGAAATCCTACCTTCCTTTATGATGTTTTTAAGTTCCCTAACTAATCTCTTGATGTTTCCGGCTTCAACCTCGACTTCAATTTTTATCTCGCTAACACCAGAGCAAGTTGGAGGAAAGAAGTGTATGTCCCTTATTTTACCCCTGACTCTATCGACAATCTTCCTTAATATCTTCCCTCTTTCCTCATAAGGTATCTTAAAGTCAAGTTCAACAATTTGCATATCTGTCACCGTTTTATTCTATAAATAAAGGATTATATAACCTTTTTCATGAGCAGGGATTATTAAAGAGAACCATTGGTATTACTGGAGGTTATACGACCATAAAACTTTTCTTTTATCGTTTCGATTTTTATCATGGTGGTTCATATGAAGGCTTTTATATCAATTGACCTTGAGGGCATGCCCTTCATCGTCAGCAGAGAGCACCTTTTTGTTAGAGGTGCCCTTTATAATGAGGCACGGAAGATAGTGACAGAGATAACCCTAACAACCGCCGAAGCACTCCATGAGAGAGGTTTTGATGAGGTTATAATCGCAGATAGCCACGGACCGATGGTCAACCTCTTGATTGATGAACTGCCCGAATATCTCGAAGTCGTTAGGGGCTTCCCGAGACCATTAAGCATGGTTGCTTTTGCAAAGGGTAGCGATATCGCCGTGTTTCTTGGATATCATGCAAAGGCCGGAACAGGCTATGCGACATTTGATCACACTTACAGCGGAGCTTCGGTTGATTATCTTGAGATAAATGGTGTTAGGGTAAGCGAGTTTCTTCTGAACAGCTATGTCCTTGGACACTATGGCATTCCTGTGGTGCTTGTTGGAGGCGATGCCAAGCTCATAGAGGAAGACGTCAGAAGATTCACTCCATGGGCTGTGGGAGTCCCCTTTAAACACGCCCTTTCCAGATATGCGGCCATAAGTTCCAGCATGAGAAAGATTAAAGAAGAGCTTAAAACAGGTGTTGCCAAAGCCATCAAGCGTTATAAGGAGGACGTGACAAAGCCTTTGACAACCTCCGAACCTGTAAATGTTAGGCTCCGCTTTCTGGGGAGTGAGATGGCAGATGCTGCCGAACTTCTGCCCCAGATTAAAAGAATCGACGGAAAAACAGTTGAATTTAAAGCAGGAGACATTGAAGAAGCATATAAAATTTTTGAACTGCTTACTCTGACTGCTGCAGGTGTTAGGTCAATAGTGTCCAGATAGCAAAGCTTAAGGCATTAAGGAGGATATTCATTTATGTCCCGGAGAAACCGCGGGGGAAGAGCATCTGGCGGGCTGTGAATCCCCTTCGCTCCTCCGGGACACATTTATAGAATTACTTCCAAAATCGTTTGAGATAAAGCCTCATCCTGATCAGGTCAACTGATTTCATACTTTCAACCATCCAATCCGGCAGATCTTTTCTAACGGATCTCCAGAGGATTCTGTAGTCAAGCCCAACAACAGCTCCACGCTCCTCGCTTCCCCTATGAACTCTCCCAGCAGCCTGTGCAAGCTTTCTGTGGGCAGGCAAATAATAGCCATAGTACCTACCCTTACCCGGGAATTTTTTCTCAAAGTATCTTATCTGAGCTTGAATCCTTGGAGTTGGTCTCGCATAGGGTATTCCAACGAGAATCACACCGTTCATCTCATCGCCGCTGTAGTCCTGCCCTTCACTATTTCTGCCTCCCATTACACCGAGGAGTATCGCCCCTTTTCCTTTAGATTCTTCTTTAAATGCTTTCACGAGCAGGTCGTTTTCCTTCGAGCTCGCCCCTTTCTTTTCAACATAAATCTTCTTTCCAACCTCCTCCTCTATCATAACACCCAAATTTGCCGATAAAAGACCCTGAAGAACCTCGTAGGATGCAGTAAATACTCCAACGTTCTTTGGAATCAGTTTTGCCGCCTCAACGATGTATTCGTTTATCTTCCTGTACATATCCAGAGAACGCTCCTCTCCCCTGGTTGAAACGTCCTTTGCCACGAGCACAACTGCATTCTCCCTTTTAACCATTCTTGGAAACTTCTTCAGTCCGGCCTCAAGCCCCATAACATCCCGGAAGGCCTCCAGAGGAGCCAGAGTCCCTGACATAAATACAGCTGATTGCACATTTCTCACAAATTCAAGGGCTTTCGAGGGATCAAGAGCTATGAGCTCAAGAGAAAAGCCCTTTTCACGGCTCATGAGAAAGAGATAATCGTCCCTCCCTACCATACTGAGCCACTCAAGCAGAAACTCTCCCACTCTCCCTACATAGCTTCGTGGCGGTTTGTTCTTTTCGATTTTATCCTCCCTAATCGAGTCCCCAACCTCAATCATCTCGTTCAGGAACTTAACGAGCCATCTCCCATCCAGATTCAAAACGCTAACAGCATGGGAGAATATGCTCTCCGGAGCAAGCGGAACCTCCTCCACAGCCCTGTCTCTGAGCTTTTCCTCATAGAGGTTTTCAAGACCTTTCATGAATATACTCAGGAAGTTTGCTATTTCATGTTCATTGTAATCCTCTGCTTCTCTTATTGCTCTCGAAACACTATGGATGCTAAGTTTATCGCTTAGAGCGCTTATAGCCTGATCATGCAGGTTATGAGCCTCATCGAATATAACAATTAAATCCGAGTAGTCGAGATCGAAGTATTTGAGGAAGTTCTCCCTTATTGCCGGACTTATCATATAAAGATAGCTCGCAACAATCACATCAGCTTTAAAGGCAACCCTCCTCGTTAGCTCATAGGGACAGAATTCAAGCATTTCTGCATGGTGTATAAGTTCTAAAGGCTCACTTGGATTGTTAAGGAAATAATCCGCCACCTCTTCGAATTCTTCCTTCTTTTTTCTGACATTCTCATAATAAGGGCACTTGTTCAGCTTTTTCAGGTTCTTGCAGACTATCATGGCGTTGTATGCATCAGGCGAGAAGGTCTGGATATACTGATGAAGGCAGAGATCTTTTCTACTCCTGAGTCCAACTCCCTTCACGGATTCTTTCTTGTTTATCGCCTTTAGCTCTTCGATAACCCTATCCATCTGCTTGTGAGTTCTCGCCAGATAGAGAACTTTATAACCGAGGCTCTTTGCATGGGGCAGAACCCCTGCCAAGACGCTTATAGTCTTTCCAAAGCCTGTTGGAGCTTCAATCACAATGTTCTCGCCTTTCCTAACGGCATCATCAACGAGTTTTATGAACTCCTTCTGATGAGGGCGAAGCCTTTCGTAGGGAAAATACTCACTCATGGGAAAGAGTTTTAATGCCTTACTTTTAACTTTTCCCCAAGGTGGATAAAATGGAAGAGAAAGATAAAAAAATCATTGAACATGCATTCTGGGCATTGTTGCTGGCGTGGTTCAGCTATATGTTCCTCTACCAAAACTATCTCTTACACAATTGGCACAGGGGATTACCTCTACCGTCAAAATGGCCGTTCGTTTTCTTGGGTGTCGGTATAGGAACGTTGTTTTTTATGTATAAACTCAGGGATATTGAGAATGTTGAGGAAAGCCACATAAAACCTGCAGATACCGGTATATCCAAGGAAAGTCTGCATCAAAGTGAGGATAATTTCTGAGAAGATTTTTCTAAGATACGGACTCGATATGTACTTTCAGTCAAGCTTAAAGCTTCAAAATCCCCGCTTTCAACCTTTAGAGCTTCCTTTCCAATGTCAACTATACAGCTTTTTTCCTCATTTGAACATTCTACATAAGTGACAACCCCATTATCCACATTAACTATAAATTTTCCCTTTTCCCCTTCGCCTACTATTGTGAAGTCCCGAGTCGGAACGGTAGAATAGAAAAATTTAATCAGACATGGCATTTTGGAATAGTCAAATTCCTTTATGATGATGCCATCTGGAGTTTTCTCATGGATTATTCTTTTCATTTTCATGTAACTTTCTGTAATCTCTTTCATAGATTCTGCTATTCCCTTAACAAAAAGTTCCAGATTCTTATCCATCAGTCTTTCTCCAAAACCGCTCCAAGAGGTTTCAATATTTAATCTATCTCCATTCAGGGTGTAAGTGATAACCAAAACACCTCTGTCGCCCCTAAATACATAGGTAACCTCAGGCTTCTTAAATTCCACTTCAAGATCAAACCAAAAATTAAAATTTATGAAAAACTTTTTCACAACAAACCTAACCTTTAATGCATCTCCCTCCCTGATTATATCCTTAGAATAAGGGAAAGTATGTAATATTAACTCTGGTTTTGATGTTACAATTTTTAGAGCTTCCCATCCATACGGAAATTCTATAACCTGATTTTTAGTTCTCATTAATACCACATAAAACTATGAAAACACGATTATATAAAAAGGTTTTCTTAGTTAAAGCCCGAAAGAAATATTTATTGAAAATCACATGAATTATGATTCAAAAAGTAAAAAAATGCAGCTTAGATGTCAAGCTCGTGGATGTGCTCGAGAACTTT
>Ga0256914_1003201_pt1 | contig 13044 bp, 11 predicted proteins | sample HulkmetaG_FD_191571 | JGI IMG/M metagenome (GOLD analysis project Ga0256914, IMG submission 191571) | Hydrothermal chimney microbial communities from Main Endeavour vent field at the Juan de Fuca Ridge, Pacific Ocean - Hulk | ecosystem: Environmental > Aquatic > Marine > Hydrothermal vents ... | reverse complement strand
CAATTTTGTTGTTAAATAGAATCTCAAACATGGTTGTATCTTCTGTGTAACCCATCTTCTTCGCTTCAGCAATAACTGATGGAAGTGCTTTCTTTCTTGGTCCACTTGGTTTCCACTCACCCCAAAGATCTTTAACTGTAAATCTTTTTGCAAATTCTACCCACTGCCATGTATCAGACATCGCATCACCTACAGGAAGAACTTGTTGTCTCCAGTGCTGTGTACGTCTTTCAGCATTTCCGTAAGCACCCCATTTTTCGTAAATCATCGCTGATGGAAGTACAAGGTCAGAAACTTTTGCAGAGATACCAGGGTATCCATCAGAAGTAACAATAAAGTTGTCCATCTCTCTTGCTGCTTTAATCCAGTGAGTAGCTGACGCAGAATCTTGGTAAGGGTTACAAACGTTTACCCATGCAAATTTAACAAGACCATCTTCGATGTCTCTGTGGATTTTCATAATATGCTGCTTACCAACACCATTAAGTGTTCCTGAAGGAATCATCCACTTTTTCTCTGCAATTGCTCTGTGTTTAGGGTTTTTAACCATCATATCAGCAGGTAATCTATGTGTAAATGTACCAACTTCTCTAGCAGTACCACAAGCACTTGGTTGTCCTGTTAATGAGAACGCACCTGAACCTGGAACAGCTTGTTTGTTAAGCATAAAGTGAACATTGTATGAAAGTGTATTTACCCATGTACCTCGTGTATGTTGGTTCATACCCATTGTCCAGAAACTTACAACTTTTCTATCTTTTTCAATGTAAAGGTCTGCTAACTGTTGAAGTTTCTTTTTAAAGACTTCAATATCTTCGTTAGGATCACCTTTTACAATCTTAGCTGTATACTCTAAAGTATATGGCTCTAAAGATTTTTTGTAATCTTCAAAAGAGATATGCCAGTGCTTAAGTGTTCCTGGAGTATTCTCCATAACATCACCCTCTTTGTACCCAAATGGTGCAAGTGCTGGTGCTTCTTTAGCAGAAACTACTTTTTTCATCTCTTTATCAATGGTTTCCATCTCTAATTTGGTATATTTACCATCTTTAATAGATTTATCAGATGCTCTTCTCAAACCATAACCAATATTTACTGGACCTGCTGCAAAAATCATGTTTTTGTTTACAAAATCCCAATCAATAATATCCTCTTTCCCACCACCTTTTTTGTCTCTCATTACAATTTCACGAGCAACGTAGTTCCAAAGAGCAAGGTCAGTATTCGGAGAGAATAGAATCTCTGTATCAGCAATATCAGAAGTTCTATGAGTATACGTTTGAATAGAGATAATTTTTACTCTCTCAGGGTCACTAAGTTTTCTATCAGTTACACGAGACCATAAAATTGGGTGCATCTCTGCCATGTTTGAACCCCATGATACAACAGTATCTGTAAGCTCAATATCATCATAACATCCAGAAGGCTCATCAACACCAAATGTTTGGTAGAAACCAACAACAGCAGAAGCCATACAGTGACGAGCATTAGGGTCGATTGCATTTGAACGGAAACCAGCTTTCATCATTTTCTGAGCTGCATACCCTTCCATAATGGTGTACTGACCTGATGCAAATACCGCAACTGACTCTGGTCCACCATGCTTCAACGCTTTTTTAGCATGTTTTTCCATCTCATCAAATGCACGTTCCCAAGATACTGGTTTAAAGTCACCTTTTTTATCAAACTCACCTTTGTCATTCATTCTCAAGAGTGGTTGCTTAAGTCTATCTGAACCATACATAATTTTAGCGTTAAAGTAACCTTTAATACAGTTCAATCCTCTATTTACAGGTGCTGCTGGGTCACCTTTTACTGCAACAATTTTCCCACCTTTTGTCGCCAACATAATACCACAACCAGTACCACAAAATCTACACGCTGCCTTATCCCATCTCCACTCTTTTTGAGCCTCATTTGATGATGCTTCAAGATTTGATGGAACTGCAATTCCTACAGCTGACGCTGCTGATGCGGCCGCTGCACTTTTTAGAAAATCTCTTCTATTCAAAGCCATACTATTTCCTCCTAGATTAATTATCGGTTATTTATAATTATTTCCTTACAAAACAGACAACAGAATAGACTACAGACAAATGATAAATCTTTTTTAGTAAATCTTTTCTATAAATTTTTTCTATGTAAAAAAACAATAATGATAACTTCAAATCAATATTAACATAAATTATTATCATCAATACTTGATTTATATCAAGTAATTATTTGACAAGCAAAGGTGTTGATAAAAATCAATATAAAGTCTAATTTATCTGAATAAAAAATCATATAATGCAATATAAAATGTTTATTTTTATATGTTGATAGATATCAAGCTCTCCCTAAACTTTTTTAACTATTATTATAGATAAAAAATAAGGATTTCCACCATGATGAGCTACCCAACATTCTTTAACAACACACCAACCATTACACTAAAAGACCCCCTTTCTAATTTTTTAGGAACCTTTACCGATGGTATTGTAGAGTTTAGCTACCTTGACATCGTAAAAAGTGCAGGACACAGTTGCCCAACTGTCGCAGGTGCTTATCTCTCTACGATAAAAGGATTAGAGGCACTCTATGGAGATGAGATGCCCATACGAGGAGATATTGCCGTTGCCTTAAAAGATGATGTAACCAAAGGGGTTACGGGTGTCATCTCAAATGTTATTACACAAATTACAGGTGCTACAGAGAAGACAGGATTTAAAGGACTAAATGGGAATTTTGCTAGAAATAACCTTATGGAGTTCAACGCAAATATAGAGACAGAACTTCTCTTTATGCGACTGGATACAAAAGCCTGTGTTACAGTAAACTACAACCCAAGCTCTGTAGATAGCAGTCCTGTTATGCAAGGGCTTATGGGTAAAATGATGCAAGGTGTCGCTACCCAAGAGGAGAAAATAGAGTTTGGTAAAGTTTGGCAACAGCGTGTTTCTGATATTTTTGACAGAGTCGATGAAGTTGTTTTTGTGGCAAACCTAGAAGATTAACAAAAATAAAAGAGATATTCAAGAAATATTATGGCTTGAGTGATACTTTGCTCAAGCCAATTTCACATACTCTCTTTTTACTACTATTTTTATCAAACTTTTTATCATCATCTCCTCTTAAAAAGGTATAATAATTAAAAACAAACTAGGAACAGTCATGATTAAAACTTCTACAAAAATCCTCTTAACTTCGCTCATTATAGCCCCATATCTCTATGCCGATGCCCCAAAAGTGAAAAAAGTGACACCCCCACCTGCATTTAAAACTGTTTGGGAAAAGATATATGGTGGAGAGGATGATGATATCGCCCGTGGCATTGTTATGCTTGAAGATGGAGACTCTGCTATTATTGGGGAATGTAAATCCTATGGAGCTTCTCGGAATGATATCTGTGTCATACGTATTGATAAAAATGGCAAGATGAAATGGCGAAAGATGATTCAGGGGAAAAAACAAGATAGGGGTATGGCAATTACCCGTGCCAAAGATGGAAATCTTTTGATTTTGGGTTCAGGAAAGTCTTTTAATGATAATGCTGATAGAGACTTGTATGTGGCAAAAGTTGCTCTTGATGGTAAAACCCTATGGAGAAAAACCTTTGGTGGGATTAGAGATGAATACGCAGGTGGAATTGCAGGGACAGATGATGGAGGAGCTTTGATTGTTGGGGACAGTGAATCTTTTTCAAGAAAGGGATACAAGGATATCTACATCATTCGTCTTGATAAAAATGGTAAAGTGATTAGCGAAAAGCATATTGGAGGTAAAAAATCTGAAGAGGCAAAAGCACTCACCCGTACTGCTGATGGTAACTTTATGATGGTAGGTTCACGTGAAGTGAGTCGTGCAGGTAATGCTGACTTCTTTTTACTTAAACTTAATCAAAATGGGGATAAAATTTGGGCAAGAACCGTAGGAGAAAAACAACATGATGTTCTCAACGCTGTTGCCCCTACTCCTGATGGTGGAATAGTCGCCACAGGTGCCACACGCTCATTTGGTTCAGAGCAGACCGATCTCTCGGTAATGTACTTTAACAAAGATGGAAAACTTATATGGCATAAAATTTATGGATTTGCCTATTATGATGAGGGGAATGCTATTACCATGACCAAAGATGGTGGGTTTATGGTAGCAGGTTCCACAAACTCAATGGGAAAGGGAGACCATGACAACTATGTTATTGCCTTGGATAAACAAGGAAAACTCATTTGGTCAAAACTTTTTGGAAAGCAAAACAAGGACATTGCACATGGCATTAGTAGAACTTCTGATGGCAAAATTATAATTGTAGGAGAAAGTGACAGTTACAGTAGAAGTAAAAACTTCTACATGATAAAGTTACAATAATAATAATTATTTCTTTGATATTACACAAAAAATTGATATACTTTTTGTGTAATTACATTAGATTAAAAGGAACCAAATGACAAAAATGATAAAAGTATTTACATTAGGTGCAATACTAGCAACAACATCACTTCTTGCAAAAGAGGAGACAACAAACAACAAGATTACCATTGAGGAGATGGAAGTTAATTTAGCAAAGCTTGGAGCCGAAATAGCTCAAGACAAAGTAAAACTTTACCAAAGAGAAGCACTTCTTTTTGAGATGAAACTTGACCTACTAAGAAGATTAAAAGAGGCAAAGTAACCTCTTTTAAACTTTTTATCTAAAGACTCTTTTTGAGTCTTTAACCATTGCATCAGGAATTGTTGCAATCTTCATAAACTCTGACATTGTTAATCTAGGATACATAATTGAAATGTAATACTTAGGATCTAATATCATTGCTTTTCCCCCCTCTATAAGTACTAAAAGTGGTAACATCGCTGCATTTTTTGCACCTATTTTTTTGAGAAAACCATTGGTTCTTTTATTCAATGCTATCCCAACTATAATGGAGCCATTGTCCAGTTTTTGCTCAAAGAAAACACGTTTATTATCTTTAAGCTTCTCTACAAGATTGTCACCTGTTGCAACAACTATGCTATCTTTATAGTATGGTAAACCACTCATAAATTGATATTTTGGAAGCAGTTGAAACTTTAACTGGTCTCCTGAGTTTTCAAGTTTATCAAATTTTGAAGTTATCGCTGTTAAGATTTTTGTAGCCATTTCTTTATCAAAATCATCTTGTAGAAAACCTTTTAAAAGATAGAGTGGATTGGTAACACTTATCTTCTTCTCTTTTTGATTAATAAGAATACGAAGTGTTGAGGCGAAACCTCTGTTTGGCTTACTTGCCATTGCAATCAACTCTTTATTAGTAAAGACAACACTCACGAGTTTACCTTTTTTATCAAGCTTTACAGAGCCTAAAATGCTAAATCCTGCATCTTTTAACCTCTTCTCTACCTCTCCTACTTCTAAAATCTCTCCTCGTAGATAGGCTGATATTTTTCCTGCATTCACCTCTCCTATCTTGACCTCTTTAACAACAGGTTTAACAACAATGTCCTTTTTACCAAATCTAGGTCCCGTATACCCTGGAGGGATACGTTTTGAGAATTTAATAGAACGGTCAATAGCATTGTGCATTTTACTATCTACTCCAATTACTTTTGGAACTTTTGGAATAGCAGGAATAGAGATATGCACATCTGGAACATTTGCAGTAGAAAGCTCTTTTAGTACTACAGGCTTAGGTATTGTAATAACAGCGGGAACAACAGGTATTTTGCTCTCAACTCTTACCGTTGCACTCTTTTTTGTCTCTACTTTTGGAGACTCTGCTTTTTCAACGTTAACAGTTTTAACTTCAACTTTTTTGACTTCTATCTTTTTTATCTCTGCTTTTTTTATCTCTGTCTGTTGGGGTTCTATCTTTTTAATTTCTACTAGTTGGGGCATTGGCTCTATTTTTTCTATTGTTAGAAACGTACTTGGTGTAGCCATCTCTTTGGTTATAGGAGTTGACTCTTTTTCTTGAACCTGATTATTAGCGATATCTCTCATCTCTTTATACATCTCATCCAAAGTAGCATTTGCCACCAAAGAGGTGATGCCTAAAGAGAGAAGAGCGTTTATCAATAAGATTTTTTTCATTATAATACCTTTATATTTAAGCATTAATTTTAACAATAAATATGTGATATACCACTTAATAGAAATAAATTTTTAAAAGTAAAGCTACCAAGAGTTACTTAGTAGCTTTGAAATTTAAAGTAAAATTTTACTTTGTATCTTTCGTTACATCATTAGCATCATCTGAAACTGTTTTTGCAGTATCTTTTGAATCATTTGATATTGTTTTTGTTGTATCTGTTGCATTATCAGATACAGTTTTTGCTGAACTATTTAAATCATTTGAAATGGTTTTTGTTGTATCACTTAAGTCATCAGAAACTGTTGTCACTGACGATTTGGTATCTTTAGATACTGATTTAGTAGTCTCTGCTGTATCTTTAGATACTGCTTTAGTTGTTGTGGTAGCATCATTTGAGACAGCTACGGTTGCATCTTTAGCATCTGTGCTCAAGGTTGTTGAAGCATCTTTTATATCACTGGTTGTACTTTTAACAGAGTCTTTTGTCTGTTCAGCTACTTCTACAGTCGAGTCTTTAAGGTTTTTAGTACTATTGACTTCCATTTCTTTAACATCATCTGAAACTTTTACGGCTGTATCTTTAGTATCTGCACTTACGTTGGTTACAGTTCTCTCTGTACTTTTAGAGGTCTCAACGGCTCCATCTTTCATTGCTGTAACGCTATCTTTCATATCCTTACTCATGCTTGTAGCCGCATCTTTCATGTCTTTAAACATATCACCAAAACTAAAGTCTGCCGAGGCAGTAGTGATAAGTATAGCTGTAATAGCACTCATAATTAGGGTTTTGTTCATTGTAATCCTTTAATCGTTTAGATAGATGGATTATATCATTAATTATCAATTTAACTACTTAATATTTATAAGTAATCATAATGATTAATTAAAAAGTTCACTAATTAAAAAAATTATTAAATAGGGATTTTGCCCTGTTCTGAAATTGGTCTTTGAGTAATTTCGTAACATTAATACTAAACTTAGGCTTCTTAGTTGTCCCCTTAATTTTTCCAGAAATCTCTTGACCTTCCATCTTGATATGAAAATAAGAGTTAATTACTTTTGTTTCAGAATGAACTCGAAGCTCTTTAAAATAGAGATACTCTCTGCCACTGTCTATTTTTAAATCTCCTGAAAGTAGAGAGTCATAAAAGTATCCCTTAAAGGTACTTTTATCATAAATATATTTGGTTATATCAATCTTGCTAGTTGTAAGTACCCTATCAGTCATCCTATTTTTAATAAGCCTTGTCCCTCGTAATTGGTTATCAAATAGTGTTATTTGATTTTCAATATCATACGTTATCGTACCAAATAGATTGGCAGTCATTCGAACAGGATAAGAGAGGCTCTTTAATATTTTTTCCAAAGAGAGTTTTTCTAGTTGAAACACAATCTCCTTCTTATTTATATTATAATCAAAATAGAGATTACCACCAAAATCAGAACTAACCCCTCTTGCTCTAAAGCCATTATCATAGCCAAAATTAGTAAAAGCGACATCCGATACAACAATCTCTTTTTTACTTTTTTCTGAAAGATATTTACTTAAATAACTATTAATACTATTCTTTCCTAACGAGGTATTTAAAAGGTATTGCAAGAGTAGAATAAGTAGACCAAATAGTACAAATAGATATTTAAGTAAAGTTATCATGAGTTTTTTTACCATATGGAGGAATAGGACAAAAACAAAGCCATGTCTCCATGGGCTTTGTCAAAGAAGATAAAATCTATTTTTTATCTGTTGCGTCTTTTGTTACGTCATTTGCATCATCAGATACTGTTTTTGCTGTGTCAGTTGCATCATTTGAAACTGTTTTTGCTGTATCAGTTGCATTATCAGAAGCTGTTTTAACTGAATCTTTTGTATCATCAGAGATAGTGATAACTGAATCTTTTGAATCTTTTGAAACTGTTTTAGTAGCATCTGTTGCGTCATCAGAAACTGTTTTTACAGAGTCTCTTGTGTCGTTAGATACTGTTTTAGTTGTATCAGCTACATCTTTAGATACTGCAGTAGCAGAATCTTTCATATCTTTAGAAGCGATAGTAGACGAGTCTTTTAAATCTTTTGTAGTACTCTTGATAGAGTCAGATGTATCTTCTGCAAGTTCAACAGTTGAATCTCTTACATCTTTAGAAGTTGAAACCTCTGCTGTTTTAAGATCATCAGAAACTTTAACAGTTGAATCTTTTGCATCCGCACTTACATTAGTAACTGTTCTTTCGGCACTTTTAGAAGTCTCAACAGCTCCATCTTTCATAGCTGTTACAGAATCTTTAGCATCTTTACTCATACTGGTAGCTGCATCTTTCATATCTTTGAACATATCTCCAAAACTGAAATCTGCTGACGCGGTTGTTACACATACTGCTGTAATAGCACTTGCGATTATAATTTTTTTCATACTTATCCTTTTATGTCGTTTTGATAATTGAATCTTAGCAATTTATCTTTAAAGTAATACTTAAAAAAGGATAAATTTGAGTTATAAATTTAAATTATGTTAATCAATATTACTTGATGATTAAAGATAATCTGATATAATTAAAAAAATATATTTAAATACAAGGAATAAAGATTATGAAAAAACTTCTACTAATACCAATGATTGCAGTTACCTGTGGGTTCTCTGGAGGATATACACAAGGAGATAGGATTCTTGATATGCAAAAAATGGCACAAGCAATGCAAGATATTCAAATGGGATTTTTCTACAACAATATTGATATAGTAAAGGATGGAGTGAAGGTACTTTCAGCAACCATCGATTTGGTACGTCCTATTGATGCAGAGATAAACAACAAAGATATCTATGAGCAGTGGTTAAATAATGATTTAAAAATGACCCGTAAAATACAGAAAAAAATCAAAAATAAAGCCCAAGAGATAGAAAACAGATTCGCAGCAGGTGATCCTAAACAAGCCCTACAGTCATATAGTAAAATCACCCAACAATGTCTAAAATGTCATGTGAATTTACGTAAATGGTAAGTGAATTGTTGAGTTAAGATGAAAAAACTATTAATTGTAACTTTTCTACTCATAGGTGCTGTTAATGCTGGAGAGATTACATTAACAGGGACAGTGGTCTCTGATGGTCAAAAAATGATTGGTAGCCGATACATGGGTTACATAAAAAAAGTATTTGTTAAGATTGGAGACAAGGTTAAGAGAGAAGATAACCTTTATGAAATGGAGTCTGCTGAGTTTGATATTATGAAATCCCAAGCTGACCTCATGCTTGAGCAGTCAAAAATAATGGTAGAGTTTTGGAGAACCAAGCTAGAAAATATCAATAAAAAGAAAAATCGCCTAAAAAAGAAAAAAAACTTTTCTATGCCAGATTTTGATGATATGGAAGCACAAGCTGATAATGTAACCTCCATGTTGGCAGCAGCACAGATTATGGTCGAACAAGCCTCGATAAAAGCCAAGCAGATGGCAACAGTTTTTAACTATTTAAAGATGAAAGCACCTTCTGACGGAGTGGTTGTCAAACGAAATATCAAAGTAGGTGACATGGTCATGCCTGGAATGTTAACCATTATGTTGGTCGATACAGAAAATTTAGAAATTTCTGCATCTGTTTCAGAAAGTATCATATCTAAAGTAAAAGTAGGCATGAGAATTCCTGTAGAGATACCATCCATAGGGTACAAAACCATTGGAGTCATCAAAGCAATTGTCCCTGATGCCAACCCAATGACACACAAAATAGGCATGAGAATTACCTTTGATAGAGGAAACAAAAATATTTTCCCTGGAATGTATGCCAAAGTTAAATTAAAATAGAACCATTCTTAAGCTATAATCCCTCAAAATTTGAAGGGATTTAGTTACCATGCAACTCTTAAAAGACTACCTAAACTCTCACACTGAACAGGAGATTCACTTCTCTGAAATCGTTGCTATTCTTAAACAGTACGATGAAGATAAATTTTCAAAAGCTATTAAATTAATACCAAAAAATCTTCTAGGGGACATTGCCCTAGAGCTTCCTGATAGGTACTTTGATGACATGGTAGAATCCGTTGCCATACATGACTTGGCTATGGCCGTGGGAGAACTAGAGAGTGATGATCAAGTCTCTTTTATGCAAGAGCTTCATGAACATGATGAAGAAAAAGCATCACAGGTCTTTAAAAAACTTGACCATCAAGACCAAAAAGAGATTACTCTAATTCAATCTTATAAAGAGGATGAAGCAGGTTCCTATATGCAAACCGAACTCTTTACAGCTACAGAGGATGAGATAGTCTATGATGTTATTGCAAGGTTTTCAAGGCTTAAAAAATCAAATGAGTTAGAGAATGTTCATAACCTTTTTATTACTACCACCAATAATAGATTAATTCACAGTATTGATTTAGATGATTTATTAACTTTTAACTTTAATGAAACATTTCATGATAATATTGAAAATTCAGAGTTTAAATATGAACCTATCGTCGCACTAGATATTGATGATATAAAAGATGTGGTTAGCTCATTTCAAGAGTATGACCTCTTTGTTATGCCAATTATTACCACCGATGGCATACTTATTGGACGAATCACCTCTGATGATATCGTCGATATTATTAATGAACACGCCACAGAGCAGATGTACCGTCTAGCAGGTCTAAATGATGATACTGAAGAGGATGAGGAGATACTAAAATCAGGTAAAAAACGTGCCTCATGGCTTGGTCTTAACTTAATGACAGCCATTGGAGCTTCTTTGATTATTGGTCTTTTTGCTGAAACACTAGACAGCATTGTGGCACTGGCTATTTTGATGCCCATAGTCGCCTCAATGGGTGGAAATGCAGGAACACAAACATTAACAGTCGTCGTTAGACAACTCGCTCTTGGCGATATATCTTCTGATGATGCAACAAGAATTATCAAAAAAGAGGTAAGTATTTCATTATTAAATGGCATCTTATTTGCTATAATCATAGGAGTAATCGCGTCACTTTGGTTCAATATAGAGAACTTAGGTCTAGTTATCGCCCTCTCCATGGTTATCAATCTTTTTATGGCAGGATTTTTTGGGGCAACCATTCCTCTCTTTTTGAAAAAGATGGATGTTGACCCTGCCATTGGCAGTACTGTCATACTCACAACGGTTACTGACATTGTTGGTTTTTTCAGTTTTTTGGGTCTCGCGACTCTTATTTTAATATAAAGGTTTATCAAATTTAATGAGTTATCTAATTCTATTTTTCCTTCTCTCTGTAGGAATTTCGTTTTTATGTTCTATTCTTGAGTCTGTACTGCTATCAGTACAGATGTCATATGTCTCTGTGCTTGAAAAAGAGTCTCCTAGTGCAGGAGAACTTCTGCGTTCTCACAAAGAGAATATCAATGAATCTATCGCTTCTATTCTAATTTTAAATACCATCGCCAACACCTTAGGAGCTGCAGTTGTAGGAGCTCAAGCTTCAAAGCTTTGGGGTGACGGTGCAATGGTCTATGTCTCTATTTTCTTGACATTTGCTATTCTTTTCTTCTCTGAAATTATTCCGAAAACCATTGGAGCAATCTACTGGAAAGCGTTAGCACCTCTAGCCGCTAGATTTATTCAATTTTTCATCTTTATCACCTATCCTCTTATCCAAGTAACCCTTTTGGTAACCAATAAAATATCAAAAGGTCAAAAAGATATTAACAACACCACCAAAGATGAACTACTTGCCAATATGCAACTAAGTGAAGACCAAGGGGTCATAGATGAGCAGGAGTCTGACTTCATAGAGAATGTTTTAAAGTTTGATGGGATTAAAGTACATGAAATCCTTACACCAAGAACAGTTGTCTTTGCACTTGATGGTACAATGACCATAAAAGAGGTAATGGAGACACAAGATGATATCTTTACGTTTTCACGAATACCTGTTTATAATGACTCCATTGAGGAGGTAACAGGAATCGTCTTGACCAAAGAGATTTTTAGACAATCCATGGTTGATGATACCGTTAGTATTTCAACCATTCAAGATGACATCTTCTCCATAAATGAAAATTTACCTGTAGAAAAAGCCCTAGATATGTTTATCAATAAACGTCAACATATGTTCCTAGTCACTGACAGCTACGACCAAACAGAAGGAATTTTGACCCTAGAGGATTGTGTCGAGACGCTACTTGGACTAGAGATTATGGATGAAAGTGACAACGATGAAGATATGCGTATCTATGCTAAACAACAGATGAAGCATAAAAGACGAGAAGAGAAGAAAAAAAGACTTGATAAAAAGTTAAAACATGAAAATGCAATTAAAGAGGAGGGGTTAAGCACCTCCTAGTATCCATTTGGATTGTTTGATTGCCATCTCCATGTATCCTCACACATCTCTTTAATAGAGTGAGTAGCCTCCCACCCAAGCACCTCTTTAGCATAGCTTGGATTGGCATAGCAAGAAGCGATATCTCCTGCTCTACGCTTGGCAATCACATAAGGAACTTCTTTCCCCGATGCCTTCTCAAACGCTTTTACCATGTCCAATACAGAGTATCCATTTCCCGTACCAATATTTATACTCATTACCTCATCAAAACTACCAATATTATCCAGTGCCTTAACATGTGCATCAGCCAAATCAACCACATGAATATAATCTCTAACCCCTGTTCCATCAGGCGTATCATAATCATCCCCAAATACCAAAAGTTGCTCTCTTTTACCCACAGCTGTCTGAGCAATAAATGGCATTAGATTATTTGGAATTCCATTTGGGTCTTCCCCAATTGTCCCTGACTCATGTGCCCCAACAGGGTTAAAATATCGAAGCAACACTATCTTCCACTCATTATCAGAGACAAAAACATCACGCAACATCTCCTCTATAAAAAGCTTACTTCGTCCATAGGGATTGGTAGCGAAAAGTGGAAAATTTTCTAAAATAGGCACAGTGTGAGGGTCACCATACACCGTAGCAGAAGAGCTAAAAACAATAGATTTACACCCATTTTTAGCCATCACTTCACATAAGACAGCTGTACCATTAA
>Ga0256914_1003200_pt1 | contig 13049 bp, 13 predicted proteins | sample HulkmetaG_FD_191571 | JGI IMG/M metagenome (GOLD analysis project Ga0256914, IMG submission 191571) | Hydrothermal chimney microbial communities from Main Endeavour vent field at the Juan de Fuca Ridge, Pacific Ocean - Hulk | ecosystem: Environmental > Aquatic > Marine > Hydrothermal vents ... | reverse complement strand
GGAGAAGTGTTTTTATCTATATCCGAAGGAAAAGGTTCCTCATCAATATTTTCGATAAGGAACCTTCCGTCGTTAAAATCAATTTCCACCAATTGCAGCTTTTGTGAAGAAATACTGAATCCGGCGTGATTAACAAACACGGGACGAATTCCTCATTATTCCCAAGAAGCGGTATTTTTCAAAGCTTCATTATCAACCGAACCTATTGTACCGTAACCGTCCGGATCTTCCACGTAATATCTCGTACCGATTACAATGTTCGTATCAATTCTGGAAATTTTCCCCGTTCTGAAATTAATTACCGTATCAATTGAAGTAGTAGTATCGACTTGCAAGATGTAAATGCTGTGCGACTTGGGTGTATATTTAATCGAATCGGGAATAAACTCGCCTACCGTTAATTTCTTAAACGGATTGGTTGATTTACCCGTAATCGTATCGACACCGGTCATAATTTTGGCAACCGTAGAATCTGTTTTGATAAACATAATCAAACTATCCAAATCATCCGTATATCTTTTATATTGTTTTTGCCAAAGAATTTCAGCTTGGCGTATATTATCCATTCTTAATCTGGATTCGGTTCTATAATAATTTTCTTTTTCGATGTAATTCGTCGGGTCGATAATTGCGACTTTAATAAGAATGTAGGTAAGTATTGCTATCACAACATAAAGTGCAGCATGAATATACCATGGTTCGGAACGTTTAGTCATTTTTCCTCCAAGAGTTGAAAATGCAATTTTTAATCTATTATTATAAACTTTTTAAATTTACTTAATTTTTTCTTTCCGATTCCTTTAATTTTAAGTAAATCGTTTATCGAATCAAATTTCCCATGTAAGTTACGAAATTCGATAATTTTTTGTGCGGTTTTTCTTCCGATTCCGGGCAACTTAATCAGTGTTTCCAAATCGGCCGAATTAACCTTAATTTTTTCGTTCGGAAGTAATTTTTTCTTCTTTTCGAATTTATCTTTACTAAAATCTAAAAGTTCTTGCTTAGAATCAACAATTTTTTTGTTATTTTGATTTTTTTGCGCCGATTTTCTTTTAAGTTCAAAATAAAGACTATCCTTTTCCGAATAGTTAAAATCAGCTTCGTTCGGCAAAACCTTATTATACTTAGCTATATAAGCGGCTGCGCCTCCCACCAACGAAATGGTTAAAAATGAAATTACGGAAAACTCGGTAACGGTTAAACCGAATTTGCGCGATATTTCACTTATCAGTTTGATAAAGCCATTTATTAATTTATTTTTAAATTATCTCGGCGCTTGAATATTAGGCATTTTGCTTAACTCTTTCAATAATTCTCTTTCCCTCGAATTTATATGTTTCGGAACATGCACGTTTACTTTAACCAATTGATCTCCTGCACCGTGGCTGTGTAAATGCGGAATTCCCTTTTCCCTCATTTTCAAATATTTGCCGGGTTGTAATCCGGGTTCAATTTTTAACTTTGCCCTGCCACTTAAAGTAGGCACTTCCACTTCGGTACCGAGTACAAGTTCGGGATAACTCAAATATAAATTGTAAATTATGTTGTCGCCTTCACGCGTAAAATATTGATGCGGTAATTCTTTGAAAATTACGATAATATCGCCTGCGGGACCTCCGTTTTTTCCTGCATTACCTTCACCGCGCAACGTCATGTAACTGTTATCCGTTACACCCGGCGGAACGTTAATATTTATAGTGGCTTCGGTATAAATTCTTCCTTCGCCCTTACATTTCTTGCAAGGATCCGAAATTACTTTGCCAGTTCCGTTACAGTTTTTACACGGAGCAATATTTACAAATTGTCCGAAAATTGAGCGGGATACTTGTCTTATTTCACCCGAACCGCCGCATACTTGACATGTTTTAAATGCGGAAGGACTACTTGCACCTGTTCCGCCGCAAACATCGCATACTTCATATCGTTTTAATTTAACTTTTTTAGTTGTTCCTTTGGCAATTTCTTCTAATGTCAATTTAAGTGTGATTCTTAAATCGGAGCCGGGTGTGCCCGTAGATGTTCTCCCCGAAGAATAACCGGTTGTTCTTCCGCCGCCGAAAAAATCATCGAAAATCGAACCGCCTCCGAACGAACCGCCGAAAATATCGGAAAAATGACTGAAGATATCGTTGATATCCGTAAAACCGTGGAAACTCGGATCTCCTTTCAATCCGCCGTGACCGAATTTATCGTACTTTGCTCTTTTATCCGGATCGCTTAAAACTTCGTAAGCCTCGGCGGCTTCTTTGAATTTTTCTTCGGCTTCCTTATCACCCGGATTTCTATCGGGATGATATTTCATTGCCAGTTTTCTGTATGCTTTTTTTATTTCGTCTTGCGACGCGTCTTTCGAAACTCCCAAAACTTCATAGTAATCTCTTTTTGCCATTTCTTAACTTTACTCCTTTTCGCTTAATTTTGTGCTTCTCCGCTCTCTTCCTTTTCGGAAGCTTCGGTGTTATCTTGACTGACAATAACTTTGGCGTGTTTCAGCACTTTATCTTTGTAAATATAACCGGGCTCAACTTCGGTTATAATCGTATGAGGCGGAACACCTTCAACATTTTGTTGCATCAACGCTTCGTGGTAATTGTAATCGAATTGTTTGTCTTTTGTTTCTATTTTTTTAACCCCCACTTCCTCGAGCGTTTTTTTGAATTTATCCACCACCAATTTCAATCCTTCTTTAATCGATTCGACATTATCGGTTTCGTCAATGTGTTCGAGCGAGCGATTAAGATCGTCGAAAATCGGAATGATTTTTAATAATACCGATTCGGCAGCATATTCCAGCAGATTCAATTGATCTTTTTCCGTTCGCCTTTTATAATTTTCGAATTCCGCCACTTTTCTTAACAACGAATCCTTCAATTCTTCGTTTTGTTTTTCCAGTTCTTCAACTTTTTCCAAAACAACATCCAATTCTTTTTTTATTTCTTCCAATTCCCTTTTCCCCTTACCCGATTTTTTTTCTTTTTTGGTTTTATGTTCTTCTTTTTCTTTTGTCTTTTTTGTTTCTTCGCTCATCGTTTTCTTTTTCTCCTTCATTTTTTCACCTCGTTAATTATTTTTTTGCAATGCTTTGGAAAGCAATTCGGCCACATAAATTACGGATGCAACCGCTTTCGAATATTCCATTCGTTTCGGTCCAACAATTCCGATGCTTCCGGCAAGATCGCCGATTTTATATTCCTTTACAATCAGACTGTAGTCGGTTAGTTTCCTATCCTTTATTTCGCTACCGATGGAAACCAAAACATCGCCTTTCTGCATTTTCAGCTGATCGTCCATTATGTGAATAATAACATCTTTATCTTCTATCAATTCTATAATGCTGTGAAGATGCTCGTGTTCTTCAAATTCCGGATGCTGTAAAATGTGCTTTGCTCCGGTTATTATCGATTTTTCGTATTCTCTCACATCCGTAAAAATTTCGTCAACAGATGCAAGAAAAACCCGGATTATCGGTTTATATTCCGATTTGTAATCCTTTATCCGTTTTCTGAACGATTTACGGATTTCGGAAAATGTTAATCCCGATAGTCTTTCGTTCAATAATTGTTGAATCGAAATCAAATTTTTCTGATCGATACCCGAATTAATCTCCAGTGTAATTGTTTTAACCAAACCGGAACTAACGGTTAGAACAACCAATATCCTTTTGCTGGAAAGTCCGACCAACTGAATTTTTTCCAGTTTGGCTTTATCGAATTTCGGGTAAGTAACGCACGCCAATTGCTTTGTAATATCGGATAAAATTGTGGACGTTACCCTCAGTAATTCGTCGGTTTCTTTCGATGTTGAGGAAATACTCGATTCGATTAAACTTTTCACCGACGGAGAAAGCTTCGGAGTTCCCATTAACGAATCGACATAATATCTGTAACCCTTATCCGTAGGAACCCTTCCCGCCGAAGTATGCGGATGACCGAGGTAACCGGATTCCTCCAAATCCGCCATAATATTTCGTATGGTCGCCGAAGAATATCCAAGATTATATTTCTTGGAAATAACACGCGAACCTACCGGACTGGCGGTCAAAATAAATTGATGGATTACATACCGTAAAACAGCTTTTTCTCTTTCTGTTAATTCACCCAAACTCATATTATTATTATTAACTTAATTGTTCCGTTACAAACTTAAAATTTACCAAAAAATTGAATATTTTACCTATTATTCGATGCAATTACATGCTATAGGTTCCATTATTCCGGAACGTCCCCTCTTACAAAGAAAAATCCGTTTTGTTTCATTTCACTTCCTAGCTTACTCTTTTGTTTCCGGTGTTTAAGAATTATAAAAAATATGTTATTTTACCAGGCGGAAAATTAAACGGGAGTAAAGTTGAGCGATTCGTACAAAGAAGCGGGAGTAAATCTAAAAGCAGGCGACGAAACCGTTGAAAAAATCAAACGGCATGTCAAGTCAACATTCAACAAACATGTGTTGGCCGGAATAGGTCATTTCGGCGCATTTTATGAACTGGATATAAAAAAATATAAACAACCGGTTTTGGTTTCGAGCGTCGACGGCGTCGGAACCAAACTCAAAATTGCGATTCGAATGAATGTTCACGATACAATCGGGCAAGATTTGGTAAATCATTGTGTAAACGATATTGCCGTTTGTGGCGCCGAACCGTTGTATTTTATGGATTATCTTGCATTCGGTAAGCTCAATCCGTCTATTGCGGAATCGATAATAAAAGGTTTTTCGATAGCCTGTAAAGAAAACAACATTTCACTTATCGGCGGGGAAACGGCCGAGATGCCCGGAGTTTATGACGAAACGGATTACGATATTTCGGGAACGATTGTCGGTATCGTAGAAAAAGAAAATATCCTGGACGGTAGCAACGTAACGAGCGGCGATATATTAATCGGTTTTAAGTCTTCGGGATTGCATACTAACGGGTATTCGCTTGCAAGAAAAGTATTGCTCGAAAAATTCGATTTGGAAGAAAAGCCGGAAGAACTTGAAAATTCTTTGGGCGCCGAACTTCTAAAAATTCATAAATCTTACTTGAGTTTAATTCGAGAGCTCCATTCCCGAAACTTGGTAAAAGCATTTTCCCACATTACCGGCGGAGGCATTTTGGGAAACACGAAACGGGTAGTCCCCGAAAATCTATCCATCGAAATAAATTGGAATTCTTGGGAACAGCCGGCAATCTTCAAACTAATACAAAACGCGGGTGACATACCGGACGATGAAATGAGAAGCGTATTTAATCTGGGAGTAGGCTTGATAGCAATTTGCGACGAAAAAAACGCCGAGTCGGTAATCTCACTATCGAAACGTTTGGGTGAAGAAGGATTTCTAATCGGCAAAATAAAATAATTTGCAATGAAAAACTTGCTGAAATATTTATTGCTCGCCATTGTGTTATGGAATTGCGACGGTGGTATTCAACCTGGTTTGCAAGAACCCGGATTCAGCGGAACAATATATTTCATCGGTGAGTGGCCCGATAGCGTAAAACGTACGCACATTGTGTTATTCGAAAAGCCGCTTTTGGATACAACCGATTTCAGTGCGGAAAATTTAAAATACGTAAGCAACGAAATTCCATACGGGGTAAACGAATATAAATATACGACTGAGAACAATTCACTGTTCGGCGTTATTAAACCCGGGGAATACGGTTACCTTGCCGTAGCACAATCTACTTTGGAAACTATCTCGCTAAAACGGGAAGATTGGACGATTGCCGGAATATATTTCAATCCGGGCGATTCGACAAAACCCGGAAGATTAATTATCCCGGAAAACACATTTTTGCACAATATTAACATAACATGCGATTTTAATCATCCGCCCGTTCAACCGCCGGGAGGGAAATAAAATGAGGAAACCCGTAAAAATACTTTTTGGATTTTTCTTTATTATCCCAGCAATTATTTTCGGGCAAGCAGGAACTATAGAAGGTAAAGTAACAGACGAAACAGGCATTCCGCTTGTAGGTGTAAACATTCTGCTGAAAAATACTAACCGGGGCACTGCAACCGATTTACAAGGAAATTTCGAACTCCGGAACATTCCGTATGGAAATTACACTCTTGTTGCTTCCATGGTAGGTTACAAAAAGTTCACAAAAAATATCGGACTTAACAAAGATAAAGTTTCCGTTAAAATCATACTTCGTGAAACAACGCTAAAATTTAACGAAGTTGTGGTTACCGCCGGAAAACACCGGCAAAAAATTTCCGATTTACCGGTAAGTGCCTCTGTAATCTCTCCATACTTCATCTCTAAAAAAAATTTCATCAAACTTGACGATGTTTTAAGATATGCGCCCGGAGTCAACGTTACACTCGATCAAGTAAGCATTCGGGGTTCAAGCGGTTACAGTCGGGGTGCGGGAACACGGGTTTTAGTGGCAATCGATGGTATTCCGGCATTTACCGGCGACACCGGCGAAATAATTTGGGAATTGGTCCCGATAAGCGATTTGAACAGAATAGAAATTATCAAAGGAGCGGCAAGTTCCCTGTACGGTTCAAGCGCCATCGGCGGAGTAATTAATATCATCACAAAAAATATTCCTCAAAAACCGGTAACAATGATCAAAACCCAAGTCGGAGCTTACGATAAACCTTTTCATAAAGAATGGGACTGGTCCGATAAATACAGAACATTTAACAATTTTACCGTAAGCCACTCGAATAAATTCGACAATCTGGGAATCGCGTTTTCCGTCACCCGCTACGAAGATATGAGTTACAGAATGAACGATTGGCAAAACAGATTTTCAGGTTATTTCAAAAGTCTGTATAAATTCTCCGATTCCGTTTCCCTTTCGTTTATGGCGACAGGCTTTTATAGAGACAAAGCAACGTTCGATTATTGGAAAAATTCTCGCGAAGCTCTGATTCCCTCGCAAAATCAAATCGGGAACGAAGTTCATTCCGAAAGGTTTTTATTCGGCTCAATCTATAAAAACAAAATTTCACAGAGGTTAAACTTATCGCTTAAATCCAGTTTGTACCGTTCGTTTTGGAAAGACAAATCGGAAAGCAGAAATTTTTCCGGCTCAAACCAATACAGATTGGAGCTACTCGCAAATTATAAATTCCATAAAAACTTATTTCTCGTCGGTGGTTCTGAAATTACTTACGGTACGGTAAACTCCAATATTTTCGGTAACAAACATTCAAACGGCTTTGCGTTTTACGCTCAAGCGGAATACAATCTCACCGGAAAATTAAAACTTTCGGGAGGTGCAAGGTTCGATTATAATAAACTGCATGATTTGAATCCCGAGTATTCGTTTTCACCCAAAATCGGATTTAACTATAAACTTGAATCTCAAACAATTCTTAGAGGCAATTTAACAAAAGGTTTCCGTGCACCGACATTGGCGGAAACGTTCACATCGACAATTACAAGCGGCATTAAAGTTAAACCGAATCCCGAACTAAAATCGGAGACAAATTATAATTTTGAAATTGGAATTAACAAACAGTTGACGGAAAATATTAATTTGGATTTAGCTGTTTTTAATAACGAATTTTTTGATATGATCGAACCGGCAATAGACATAACCGACGGAGAAGTTACTTTTAACAACGTTACACGTGCACGTATAACCGGAGCCGAAGTTACAGGAAAATTTGAAATTCCCGATATAAATTTTACCGCCGGAATAAATTATACACTGTTGCTAACAGAAGACTTGAACAAAAACAAAGCTCTGAAATACCGGCCGAAACATTCCGTAAACATTCAAACCGATTACACTCCGGGCGGCTTTACTTTCGGTATCGATTTCAGGTATTGGAGTCGCGTTGAAGAAATCGACATAGAGTTAGTGGATTTGGGACTTGTACCAAACGGCGACGCGCGTGTTCCGGTTTACGTACTCGATTTACGCACAGGTTATAACTTTTTCACTCTCGGTTTGCCCGCCAATTTATTTCTCGCTTTAAACAACGTACTTAACTACAACTACGTGGAAATGATAGGTAACATTTCACCCATAAGAAATATTTCGTTAAATTTAGAAATAATATTTTAACCTCAAACCCTAAGCAAAGGAAAGTATATGTTTGTTGATTCACACGCTCATCTTTTTTATCCGAATTTTAACGGGGAAGTCGAACAAATAATTCAACGGGCAAAGACTGCAGGAGTCGATTATATTTTAGTACCGGCAACCGATTTGGCATCGTCGGCACAAGCGATAGATTTAGCCGAGCAGTTCGATATGGTGTACGCCGCCGTTGGTGTTCACCCGCACGATACAAACGAATGGGAAGATTCGTTAATTCCCAAACTGGAAAAATTGGCTCGGCATCCCAAAGTAGTTGCCATCGGTGAAATCGGACTTGATTATTACTATGATTTTTCCCCGAAAGAAAAACAAATTCACGCTTTCAAAAAACAAATCGATTTGGCATTAAAAGTTAACAAACCGATAATCGTTCACAATCGTCAATCGAACGACGATATAATGGAAATCATCAGAGAATATAAAAATTCCGGTTTACGAGCGCATTTCCACTGCTTTGCCGGAAATACAACCGAAGCGAAAGAATTAATTGAGATGAGACACTTTATTTCGTTCACGGGAAATATAACATTCAAAAAAGCCGACGACATAAGAAAAATCGTAAGTCAATTAAGCGTGGAAGATATGCTTTTGGAAACCGATTCACCTTTTTTAACTCCCGTTCCTTACCGCGGGAAAAGAAACGAACCTTCTTACATAACTTTTATTGCCGAAAAATTAGCGGAACTTAAACACTTGAGGATAGAAGACGTGGCGCGCACAACATCGTATAATGCTTACAGGTTATATGGCATCGGAGAAAAACCGCCGTTGAGTTATACTTACCAAATCGGTAAATCGCTTTACATTAACGTAACAAACCGGTGTAACGCCGATTGTATTTTCTGCGACAGAAAAGGTGAAGCGGTAATCAGCGGATATAATCTTAAAATGGATAAATCCCAAGAACCGCCGGCGGAAAAATACATTGAGGAAATAGGCGATCCGAAACAATACGACGAAATTGTTTTTTGCGGTTACGGTGAACCGACAATCCGCTGGGATGTTGTTAAAGAGGTTGCAAAATACGTTAAAGAAAAAGGCGGTAAAACCAGATTAAACACGGATGGTCACGGCAATTTTATTAACAAGCGGGATATAACACCGGAATTGAAAGGTCTTATCGATACGGTTTCGATCAGTTTGAATTCTACAGATCCGCAACAGTATGCTAAATTAATGAGAGTCGATCCGAAATTACATCAAGAGATGCTAGATTTTGCTAAAAAAGCCAAACAGTATGCTAAAGTTGTAATGACGATTGTAGGAATGAACGAAGTGGATACGGAAAAAGCCAAAAAATTCGTCACCGAAGAACTCGGTGTGGAATTCAGAGAAAGAGTTTATTTTTAAAACTCACGGTTTGCAAACAATGATTAAAAAAGTTTTTCTCCTCGTTTTCTTACTAATTAATGTTACCGTGCTTGCGCAAAACGGCAAAGTAACTGAACAAATCGACGAAATTCTTGCCGACGACTTTTTTGAATCGACAAATATTTCCATAGCCGTTTACGATTTAACGGCAAACAAGCCGGTTTACAAAAAAAACGAGAAACTGCTAATGCATCCGGCATCGAATATGAAAATTTTAACCAGCGTTGCCGCTCTGCTGGCACTCGATTCGTCTTTCACTTTTAAGACATCGGCATATTACTCGGGTTTGCTCATGGAATCAATTTGTTACGGCGATTTATATTTCGTAGGAGGCGGCGATCCGGATTTTACAACCGGAGACTTGGATTCGCTAGTTAATTCGATTAAAGAATTCGGCATCGATGAAATCCGCGGAAACCTCTACGGTGATGTATCGCTTTTCGATTCCCTATTCTGGGGTAGCGGTTGGATGTGGGACGATGACCCCAGCACCGACTTTCCGTATATGACGCCGTTGATAATTAACGACGCCGCGGTTAAAATCGCTTACGAACCGAATTTAATCGATAAACCGGTCGTAGTAAAAACCATTCCCGAATCAAAATTTTTCGACATTGAAAATACATCCGTAACCATCAAAGAAGACACATCCGATCTTACGATTACACGCGATTGGATTAATCGCGAAAACACTATTATCGTAAAAGGGACCTTGTCTTACAAACACGAACCCGATACAACCGCATTAAATTTAGTTCACCCGGAAAAATATTTTCTTACACTGGCGGAAGAAAGTCTGAGAAAAAACGGGATTGTTTTCGAGGGATTTTTGGATACAGCTACCATGCCGTTATTCACGCACCACATCGCTACTTTTGAAAGAAGCTTGGACTCGGTTCTTATAAATTTAAATAAAGAAAGTGATAATTTAAGTGCGGAAATGCTTTTGCGCGCAATGGCTTTCACATATTTCGGGAAACCGGCAACGGCGGAAAACGGGTTAAAATTAATAGACAGTTTGATTATTATGGTAGGTTTGGACCCTGACAATTACAATTTCGCCGACGGTTCGGGCGTTTCGAGGTATAATCTGGTTACCGCCGAATTGTTATTGGAAGTATTGAAATATATTTACTACAATCATCACGACAAATATCTGATTTTATATAATTCATTTCCCGTTGCCGGCGTAGACGGAACTTTGGAAAAAAGAATGACTAATTCCACATCATTCCAAAACGTGCATGCAAAAACCGGTTCTCTTAGCGGAGTAAGTTCCCTTTCCGGCTATCTTACTTCCAAAAACAACCATCAAATTGCTTTTTCCATTCTAATGCAAAACTACGTCGAAAATTCGAGCATACCGAGATTAATCCAAGACAAAATTTGCGATATTTTAACTTCTTCAACAATTGAATAATGCGATGGAAAACTTCATTAAGTTTTTAGTAAAAACCGAACCGTTTAATCCCGAACTTCTGAGCGGTATTTTGTGGGATTTGGAAATATTGGGAATCGAGGAGAACGACAATTTTCTTTCGGTGTACGTAAAAAAAAGCTCTCACATAAAAAAAGAAACTATTGAAAAATCACTTGAAAAATTAAAATCGGAAAACGTAATTGAGAACTTTCTTGTTTCGGAAGAAGAAGTTGAGAACAAGAACTGGAATGAAGAATGGGAAAAGAAACAAGAAATCATTAAAGTACCGCCTCGTATCATTATTCGTCCGTCATTCAAAAAATATGAACCTGAAAAGAACGAAATCGTAATAATTATTAATCCTAAAATGTCTTTCGGAACGGGCAAACACGAAACAACGCGCTTGATGTTGGAAATGTTGCAAAAATATATAAGACCTAACGATAAAGTTTTGGACGTTGGAAGCGGAACCGGTGTGTTGGCAATTGCCGCAGCAAAAATGAGTGCAGGGCGAGTCATCGCAATAGATAATGACGAATGGTGTTACATCAATGGTATTGAAAATGTTCAAATAAATAACGTTTCCGGTAAAGTGGAAATACAACATACGGAAATCGATTCAATCACAAATCTGAAATTCGATTTGGTGTTAGCAAACATTAATAAGAACATATTATTATCAATACAAAAAGAACTCGCCCGCACTACTAATAAAAGCGGCAGATTAATTCTTTCGGGAATTCTTAACTCCGATGAAAGCGAATTAATCCGAACCTTTGAGAACTATTCGTTTAACTTACTCGATGTAAAACGATTAAACGAATGGTCTGCTTTAACTTTTGAAAAACTAAATTAAGAAGCTATTTTATTCAACAATTTCAACAATTGCTTCAATTCGTTTTCCGACAATTTATTCGTAAAACTTTGTAAAGTTTTTACGTGCTCAGGAAAAAGCTTCTCGAATTTTTGTTTTCCTTTCGGTGTGATTTCCGCGTTAATAACTCTACGGTCTTCTTTCGAAGGATTTCTTCTGACGAGATCTTCTTTTTCCAAATTGTCGATTACACATGTGATGTTTGCACCGGTCACATGCATTTGTTCGCTAATTCTCTTCAAAGGAATACTTCCCTTTTCCGTTAGAATTTCAAGCACACTAAATTGCGGACTTGTTAACTTATGAGCATATACTTTTTGAGCGTGTGCTCTTTTAAGTACTTCATAAGCCTTGTTCATTGTTTCCCACAATTCAAGCGCTGCTTGTGCTTTTGTTTGTTTAGCCATGTTTCTTTCTCCCTTCCATTAGTTAAGAAATAAGCCTAATTGATGTTTGTGGATTTTGTAATCGGGCATGATTGCCTCCACTAGTTTCCAAAATCTATCCGAATGATTCATTTCTTTTAAATGACACAATTCGTGTACAATAACATAATCAATAACTTTATTGTTAAAATACATAAGTTTGTAATTAAAAGAAAGCGTTCCGTTGGTCGAACAACTGCCCCATCTGGTTTTTTGTCCACGGATTATGACTTTCTTGTATATAAATCCGAACTTATCGGAGAAATATTCAACCCTTCTTGGAATATAAGATTTGGCTTGTGTTCTCAGCCATTCATTATAAAGCTTTCTTATATTTTCAACTTTATTTGTATTCAATATTAATAATTTGTTATCAAATATCAAAGGCGATTTCGATTGACGCAAGTTATTATTTCCGGTTACTATTTCCAATTCGTTACCAAGAAAATAAAACTTCCTTAATTTATTTTGAATATTTTGGTAATTTTTGATTATTAAATTGTTTTTACTGAACATTAATTTTTCGGCGTGCGAAATACTAACAAACTTCGGTACTATCAAATGTATCTCGCCGTCAAGGTTTATTTTCAATCGAACATATTTGGCTTTGTTGCTCTTTTTAACCGAATATGTTATTTTATTGCCGTTTATGTTAACGGATTTATTATTCAATATTAATATTACGATATAGTAATGTGCAAGTTTAAAATTAAAATTAACTCTTTTAATTTGAAAGTTCAAGTAGAAACGTTATATTTATATACTATTTTTGAGACGGAAAAAATTGGCTGAACTATACGAAAAACTCAATAAATTTAACGAAACACACGGGATACATTCCGAAAATCCTTCAAAAACAACTAATTTGATCAGTTTTTCCACTGTAATTGAATATATTGATCT
>Ga0256914_1003199_pt1 | contig 13051 bp, 11 predicted proteins | sample HulkmetaG_FD_191571 | JGI IMG/M metagenome (GOLD analysis project Ga0256914, IMG submission 191571) | Hydrothermal chimney microbial communities from Main Endeavour vent field at the Juan de Fuca Ridge, Pacific Ocean - Hulk | ecosystem: Environmental > Aquatic > Marine > Hydrothermal vents ... | reverse complement strand
ACCAGATTAAATTTTCAAAGTTCATCACTCGGCCAGTGCACCATTAGACAAATTGCCCCAAACGCCCCCAAATTGGAACGCCTCCTTAGCACCTTACCGGTGAGATTTTAGCCCATCTTTTCAATCCCAACCAGCCCAGTCATCGTCATCCCAATCATCCCACTCGATGTCGATACGCTTGTTTTGCGACGACGGCGGAGAACTGGCGCCGCGCCGTCGTTCCAGAATGGCGCGCATAGCGATGCGCATCGCGGCCAGCATCTCCTCGAATGCGCTTTCGAGATGCCTCCAAAATTCATCCGGCAGCCCGAAATTGTAGCGCTTCAGGGTTTTCTTGAACGCGCGCAAGCCCATTCGGAACCATTTTTCCCAGGAAAATGATTCCGCATTCAAGGGAGTTTCCTGCGAATCATCGGGCATTCGAGCAAACAATGGTGGGGCGACTGCCGGCAAAAAGATGGACAGACCCGCCCGATCTGTGGATAACTTAGCGACGAACTGTGGATAACTCGCGGGTTATGCACAGTTCGTCGCTATATCTCGCGTGCAGAACAGAGATCTCACCTAGATGTTGGGGGATGATTTTCCGGGCTTTTGGGCGATGGCGATGACGCTGACGCCCCAAGGCAGCCGCCATCGCTTGAGCATGGCGACTTCCAGCTTGCCCACGCCCTCCAACAGACTATTGAGCCAAGGCGGCGCAGGCTCCATCTCCACCTGATAGGCGTCATCGTCGAAATGAGGTGAGGACATATCAGGCTCTTTGTCCAGCCAGCGGCGTAATAAGATCATGCCTGCGCCCAAAGGGAAGATGAGGAAATTATTGTAACCGCAATAGGGAACTTCCCAGCCCGCTGCTTCCAGCTTCTGCTTGAGCTCGGGGGCGGTGTAGCGGCGCTGGTGGAGGTTGATGACGTCGTTGTTGCTCCACAGCCACATGAATGCGGGCGCTGTCACCACCATGCTCCCGCCCGGTCGAGTGACCCGAAACGTCTCATCGAACACTGCTTTATCATTTTCGATATGCTCCACCGTGTCCAGCAGCGCCACGATATCGAAAGATTCATCATCGAAGGGCATGTCAGTGGCGTCGCCCTGCCGCACATCCCAACCTCGTTCTTTGGCCACAGGGATGGGCTTGGGGTTGTATTCCAGCCCGAGAATCTCATCGCCGTATTGGGCGAGGTTGTGCATCATGTTGCCGGCGCCCGCGCCCACATCCAACACGCGGCGGCCATTTTTGCCGGGGCCCGCGTATTTATCCAACAGGGCGAGGATGGCGCGGGTGCGGGACGCAAACCACCAATGATTGTCTTCATCGATTTGCACAAGCATGGGAGTGCTTTGGGTCATGGCTTTTCTGCTCCTTCTCTTTGAGTTGACAACCTCAGAAGTTTCGATTATTCCGCCCCTGCTGTCAAGTTTTCGATCGCGGTGATGACCCACAAGCCCGCTATGGGGCGAACGTAGGCCCGCCTTCGGCGCAAAAAACGCCAGAAAGTCGGCCAGCACAGTCGAATCGCCGACTGAAGCCGCGCTATCGAGCATCACGACTGAAGAGTAGCCTGCGCTGTCCCCAAAACGAGATATGGGTAATCACCACTTCGATCCTGGCGCAATCGACGCCGTGATCATCGTCCAAATTGAAGGAGATGGGACGGATATGCGATAATTCGACAGGCGGAACCCTTTTTCGCCTTCACGCACCAGGCTTCAATCCTTGCTTTCGATGACGAGGTGAAATGATGAAAGTTGCAACCGTGGCGCAAATGCGCATGCTCGATAAAACCGCCATCGAAAGATATGGCGTTTCGGGCACCATCCTGATGGAAAATGCGGGAGAGGCCGCATATTATCACATCGCTGAGGAGATGGGCGGCGTGGCCGGACTAGATGTCGTCGTGCTGTGCAGCAGCGGCCACAATGGCGGCGACGGTCTGGTGGCGGCCCGCAAACTGCATTCGATGCACGCTCATGTCCGCATCCTCTGCCTGGGCAAACCAGAAAAATTCGACGATACAGTGCGTCCCTTTTACGAAATGATTGAGAAAATCGGCATTCCCGTAACGTTGGTGCATGACGAAGATGCGCTGCCTCAGGCGGCCGCAGCCCTGGATGAGGCCGATGTCGTCATCGATGCGCTGTTCGGCACAGGGCTCAGCCGCGATGTCGGCGGACGTTACGCCCGCGTCATCCAACTCATCAACCAGAGCCCGGGCGTAGTATTCAGCATTGATATCCCCTCAGGCGTCCACGGCGACACAGGCCAGATCATGGGCGCGGCGGTGCAGGCCGACGCCACCATCACCTTCGGACTGCCCAAACCGGGCAATCTTATCTATCCGGGCTATGAATATGGCGGCGCGCTCACGGTCACCCATATCTCCTTTCCGCCCGAACTTTACGAGCAAGCTGATCTGAGCCTCGCCATCTCACCCTTTCTTCCTCTGCCCGAACGCCGCGGGGACGCCCACAAAGGCTCGGTGGGCAAGGTGATGTTCGTGGCCGGGGCGTCGCGGTATCTGGGCGCGCCCTACTTTGCGGCCATGGCATTTTTGCGAACAGGCGGCGGCCTCGCCTATCTATCCACGCCCGCGCCGGTCGCCCCATTCATCGCCAACAAGGGCAGCGAGATTGTGCTGACGCCGCGCGAAGCGACGCCCGCGGGCAGCCTCGCCCTCTCCAATCTGGATGCGCTGCTGGCCGACAGCGAAGAGATGGACATGGTGTGCCTGGGGTCGGGCGTCTCCGTGCAGCCCGAGACCCAGGAGCTGGCCCGGGCGTTAGCAGAGCAGATCAACAAACCGCTGCTCATCGATGGCGATGGGCTCACAGCCATCGCCAGACGTCCAGACCTCATCCGACGCCGCAACGCGCCCACCATTCTCACCCCGCATCCCGGCGAAATGGCCCGTCTGCTGGACATCCCGGTGAGGGATGTGCAAAAAGATCGTCTGCACGCAGCATCGCGGGCCGCTCAGGAATGGGAAGCCACCATCGTGCTGAAGGGCGCGCACACCCTCATCGCCCACCCCGACGGCCGGACCTTCTTCAATCTCAGCGGCAACGCAGGCATGGCCACCGCGGGCAGCGGCGATGTGCTCACCGGCGTCATCGCGGGCATGTATGCGGCCCTGCATTTCGATTTCGAGGCCGCAGCCCGGATGGGCGCGTTCATGCACGGTCTGGCGGGCGATCTGGCGGCGGAGACATTGGGCGAGGAGGGCGTCGTCGCGGGCGATATCCTGGCGCATGTTCCCAACGCCATTCAGTTCTATCGAACGCATTGGGAAAGCATCGCCGAAACGCATTACGGCCAAATATCGGTGATCTAATGGCAGGGATGATGGCGTCAATTGACAACCCGCCCCCTTGTCATTGACAATTCTCGCATGTCCGCCGAAAAAGACGCTTCCACCCCCATGAACCGCATCGCCCGGGCCGCTAGCCTGGTGATGGCGCTGTTCATCGTCAGCCGCGCCCTGGGGCTGGTGCGCGAGATGGTCATCGGCGCGCAGTTCGGAGCCAGCGCGGAGTTGGACGCCTACCTGGCCGCGTTCCGCCTGCCCGATCTGCTCTTCACCCTGGTGGCGGGCGGGGCCCTGGCGTCCGCGTTCATCCCCACCTTCAGCGAGCGTCTGGCCCACAAGGATATGGATGGAGCCTGGGCGTTGGCCTCCAAGGTGGGCAACCTGCTGCTGTTGAGCCTGATCATCCTGGCCGCGCTGGCGGCCGCGCTGGCCCGGCCTCTGGTCGCACATATCATCGCGCCCGGATTTTCGCCCGAGCAGCAGGCTCTCACCGTAGAGCTAATGCGCTGGATGCTGGTGAGCACGGTGATCTTCGGCGTCAGCGGGCTGATCATGGGCATCCTCAACAGCTTTCATCATTTTCTGTTGCCCGCGCTGGCTCCGGTCTTCTACAATCTGGCCATCATCCTGGCCGCATGGCTGCTGGCGCCCGGCATGGGCATTCACGCCCTGGTGGTGGGCGTGGTTGCAGGAGCGACGCTGCATCTGCTGATTCAGACGCCGGGCCTCATCCGGCAGAAGGCCCATTGGACGCCCTCGCTCAGCTTCGCGGATCCGGGCGTGCGGGAGGTGCTGCGGCTGATGGCCCCACGGGTGCTGGGCCTGGCCATCGTCCAGATCAATTTCATCGTCAACGTATTTCTGGCCTCGCATCTGGTGGAGGGCAGCATCAGCGCCATGAACTACGCCTGGCTGATCATGTTGCTGCCCCAGGGCATCTTCGCCCAATCCATCGCCACCGCGGCCTTCCCCACCTTTTCCCATCAAGCCGCACTGAACGAAAGAAAGGCCATGCAGCACACGCTGGGCGGGCTCTTCTCCCTGCTCATCTTCCTCACCCTGCCTTCGGCAGTCCTGCTCATACTGCTGCGTCAGCCCATCGTGGCGCTGCTTCTGCAACGGGGCGCGTTCGACGCACACGACACCCAGATGACCGCCTACGCCCTGGGCTTTTTCGCACTGGGCCTGGTCAGCCACGCGCTGGTGGAAGTCTCGGCCCGCAGCTTTTACGCTCTGAAGGACACCAAAACCCCGGTCGTCATCGGCGTTGCAGCCATGGGGCTCAACGTACTCCTCAGCCTGCTTCTGATCAAACCCCTGGCCATCGGCGGTCTCGCCCTGGCCAACGCCACGGCCACCACGCTGGAGATGGCTGCGCTGTTGTGGATGCTACGGCGTAAGCTGGGAGGATGGGAGGAGCGACGGGTGGCCGCCAGTCTGGTCCGGGCCGCGGGCGCAAGCCTGGCCATGAGCGCCGTTCTCCTGGGATTGATGCGTCTACTCCCCCATCTTTCACTGCAATGGCAGGCCATCCTGTTCGGCTCTGCGGGCATCATCCTCTATCTTCTTTTCTCTGCGGCGATGAAATCTCCCGAGCTATCTGCACTGCCCCGGATGTTGCGGCGGAGCTGAACGCGCTCCGAAGTCGGCCTCCCCGCCCTGGTTTTATCGATTCGGCGCCGGCAACAAATTTTCTCGCAGCGCCCGCCAGTTTTCAGGATCTTCTCCGCCCAGCCGCCAGATGCTCACCCCCGCGATGAGCGGATGCCGGGCCAGCATCATCGACAGACGGCCTTGCAGCGTCTTCGCATCATTGTAATAAACGGTGTGACGCCCGTCATCGTACACAAAGTAGGCCTCGCCCGAACTGGCGTCACGCTCGATCTCGACATCGTACATCTTCGCCCTTTTCATCGCCTGCCGCCATTCAATGCTCTCGCCCTTGGAGCCCACCCAATCGTAACCATAGAAAGGAACGCCCATGAAGATCTTGGCGGGATCCACCCGGCTCTCCCCATAGGCCAGCACCTGATCCGCCCAGTCCAGCGGTGCGATGGGCCCGGCCTCGCTGGCTCCGTGGTGCATATCGTAGATCATTATTTTAAACTCATCTGAAGCCGCGCCCAACCGCGCCCAGTCCTGGGCTTTTGGCCCCCAATCGCCCCCTTCATCTGTTTTGGGATGCACCGTTGTCGAAAGCAGCTTGCCCTCTTTGTGCAGCGCAGCGGCCAACTCCTCGATGAATAAAGTGAAGGCGTCTCGATCTTCTGGATAAAGGCTTTCGTAGTCGATGTCGATGCCGTCGTAATTATTTTCCAGCGTCAGCTGCACAATGGCGGCGATGTGATGGGCCCGCCGGGCGTCATCATGGATGATGCTCGCCACCCGCTCTCGGTCGAATCCGCCATTGAGAATCGAAGGCAACACCCGCAGGCCCGCCTCGCGAGCCGCTTTGAGCCCGGCTTCGCTCTGCACACTTCCCCTGATCTCACCATCCCCGGCCAATTCATACCAGAAGAAATTGACTTCGGCAAGCGTATCCGCATTGTCGGTCAGGGTTTTCTGCTCCAGAAAGCCGATGTAAGGAGCCCAGATGGACGCCTGGTAGACGTGGGGCGTTGGGAGCTGGGTGGGGGAAGGCATGGGGGTGGGCATCGGCGTTGAGATGGGCGTAGCCGTGGTGACAGGCGCGGCGGGGCTGGCGGGCGCCCTCGCGGGCGTGCACGCCGCCGCCAATGCGACAATGATCAGGACGATAAGCCCTCGGCAGCGCATAAGAAGAACTCCATGAATGAATGACAGGGTGGGCGACCCCCGACTTATTGTATCACCCCGCGACAGGTTGACAAAAGAATGCTGCCAACGCCGCCAGCAATCGCTTGTTCTCCTCGGGCCGGCGAGCGGCAATGCGGATGTGGTCTGGCAAGCCAAAGGACGCACAGTCCCGCACGACTACGCCATGCTCCAGCAGCGCCGAGCGGCACGCGGCCGCGTCCCCCACCGGCAGCAGAAAAAAGTGCGCAGCCGAGGGCTGGGGCTGCCATCCCTGCTCATACAACGAAGCCGCCAGCGCAGCTTTGGCCGCGGCCAGCCTCGCCAGCGTTCGCTCCAGATGCCCGACATCAGCCAATGCGGCCACGCCCGCGGCCTGCGCCAGCGCGTTCACACTCCACGGCGGCTGCACCCGCCGCAACGCCCCGACGATCGCAGCATCCCCCACAGCGTAGCCCAACCGCAGGCCCGCCAACGCGTGGGCCTTGGTCAACGAGCGCAGGATCAGGATGTTGGGCGCGTCCAGGGTCAGCGCGGAGGAAGCGCCAGATGCGAAGGGCAGATAGGCCTCGTCCACCACAAACAGGGTGGCGGGATGGGCCTCAGCCCAATCCGCCAACGCATCCAGGGGTGCAAGCTGGCCAGTGGGGTTGTTGGGATGGCAGAGGAAGAGGATTTTGGGACGGGCGCGATCCAGTATCCGGGCGATGGCGTCGGGCCGGATGGCGAAGCCATCGCCTGCATCCGCCCGCCATGAGATCACCTCCGCGCCCATGAGCCGCGCGGCCCGGGCGTATTCGCCGAAGGTGGGACCGATGATCAGCGCCCGATCGTCCGCTTCCAGAAACGCCAGTGCGGTCAGCCACAGCAGCTCCGCTGAGCCATTGCCCGCGATGATCTGGTCGATCGGACGATGCAGGCGCGCAGCCAGGGCCCGGCGCAGGGCCAGCGCCTCGGGATCAGGATAACGGTCGAGGGGGACGCGAGCCAGGGCCTGCTGCACCGCGGGCGAAGGACCGTAGGGATTGACGCTGAGGCTGAAGTCGATGACCGCATCGGGTCTCAACCCCAGGCGTTCCAGCTCCGCAGGCGCGATGGCGCCGTGCTGGTCGGCGGGCGTAGTGAGGATGGGAGGGCGGGGTATGGGGGAAGGCATGGATGTTGGATAAGGGCGGCAATCAGTATTCAGTATTCAGTATTCAGTGATCAGTATTCAGTGATTGGGTTTGACGCAGCAGGATGAGGAGGAGCGCGCCGAGGGCGACCGCGGTGCGGGTCAGATGGATGGCGCGGGAGATGTCGCGGGGGCGGGGCGAAGGCAGGTCGTCGCCCAGGGCGTAGTGGCCCGTTTTCTCCAGCCGCACGCCCAGCGCCCCTGTCATCGCGGCCATGGGATGCCCGGCGTTGGGGCTGGCGGTCTTCTGCGCGTCCCGCCGCCAGACGCGCCAGGCTCCGCGAGCGTCGGCCCCGGCCAGGGGTGCGGCCAGGATGATGAGCGTTGCAGTGAGCCGGGCGGGGAGGAGATTGGCCGCGTCATCCAGCCGGGCGGGGATTTTGCCCAGCCATTCGTGGGCCGCGTCCCGATAGCCCAGCATCGCGTCCGCGGTGTTGAGAAAACGATAGGCCAGAGCCGCGGGCAGGCCGCCCAGCGCGTAGAAAAAGAGGGGCGCGATGACGCCATCCGATGTGTTTTCCGCCACCGATTCGATGGTCGCGGCCGCGACTTCCGATGCGTCCAGCTCGCGAACGTCGCGGCTGACCAGATGCCAGCTCAGCCAGTGGCGAGCCGCGGGGAGATCATCTTCGCCCAGCGCCTCTTCGATCTGCCCGGCCGCTCGTGTGAGTCCCCGCAGGGAGAAGGCGGTTTTGAGCAGCGCCGCTTCCAGCAGCCAGGCCAGCGGGCGGGGGAGATGGGAAATCAGACGGGCCAGAAGCGCACTTAGGCCCGCGACGCCCGCGGCGCCGGCCACGACGATGCCGCCGCCATAGAGCATCTGCCGCGCAGGAGGCGCATCGGGCGAAGGCGCGTGGCGTTTGGCCCGGGCGATGGCGCTTCCCATCCACGCCACCGGATGCCAGCGGTTGGGAGGATCGCTGAACAGTGCATCCAGCAGCAGCGCCAGCAGGATGACGGAGACGCGTCGTTTCATGGCTGGGCGGTCTCCAATCCCTGGCGCACGGCCCGGGCCATGAGACGGCCCACGGGCGTGACCGGGCCCGCATAGTCGAATCTGGGACCGCGATCGGTGCAGGCCACCACGATTGCATCGGTGGATGTGCCGGTGGCGGGCAGGCCGTCGGGCGTTTGCAGCCCCCACTCGCGCAGGGTGTGAGTCTTGGCCTCGGTGGCGGTGATCACCGCGTTGACCATGGCCGCGGGCGTCAGCCGGGCGTCGATGAGAAAAATGAGGTTGATAGTGCCCGGGCGCAGATCCGCGCTGGGGCTGAGTCCGGCCGCGGCGGCGTTGCTGAACCCCGCGGTCATCACCAGGGTCAGGCGCACATCTCCCTCGGCCAAAGCGATAATTCGGGTGTTCTTCATGTACACCGCGGTCATCAGCCCCACGAAATTCCCCTCCACGCCCTGCCGCCGGGCGAAAGCCATCAATTCGGCCGCAGGGTTTGGGTGATCGTAATCCTTGCTCACATGGCGGTTGATGATGACGCCCGCCCGCATGAATCCGCCGCCCACCACTGCGGAGGAAAGGATGTTCAGAAGCTCATCACTGCGCAGGATCAGGGCCTCGTCATCCAGCGTAGCGGTGACGCCGGGAAATGGGAATGGCGCGGGAATGGGCATTTTGAAGAAAAGTAATCAGTGGAAGGGACGCGTCTGGCCGCGGATGAACGCGGAACAGTTTTTCATTTGATGTTTTCCGCGTTCATCCGCGTTCGTCAGCGTCCCATTTTTTAGAACAAGGAGATGAAGAAGACCAGCGCCGCGACTTCGACCAGCTCATTGATGGCGCCGTAGCTGTCTCCGGTGAGGCCGGGGATGCGGGTACGGATGAAGAGCGCCGCCAGGAGCATGACCACGCCCGCCACCAGCATCGCAGCCAGGCCCGTGACGCCGCTGATGAACCAGGCCGCGGCCAGAGCGATGAGGGTGGCCTGCAGCGCCTGGGGCCAGCGGGCGTGATCCTTCATAGCCCGGCCCAGGCCCTGCGCCCGGGCGTAGGGAAAGAAAACGATGGCCATCGCCATGGCCCAGCGTCCCAGCACGGGAGCCAGCAGCAGGGGAATGGTGCGGAGGGGCAACGCGGTCAACGCACTGTATCGCAGCAGCAAGAGCAGGCCGCCGCCCGCCACCGCGAACGCGCCCACCCGATGGTCCCGCATGATCTCCAGACGGCGCTCGGGCGTCTGGCCCCCGAACAGACCATCGCAAGAGTCGAGAAAACCATCGAAATGGATGGCTCCACTGGCCAGCAGCCACACCGCCATAACCAGGACGGCTGTCACGCCGGGCGGAAATATCTTACCCAGCCCCAAATCCAGCCCGGCCAACACAGCGCCAATGCCCAACCCCGCCAACGGAAACCATCCCACCGCCCGTCCCAGATCGGACAGGGGCGCATCCTGCCGCCAGGGCAGGGGCAAAATGGTGAGGAAGTTGAAGGCGGTGAGGATGGGAGAGAACATGGCATGTCGTGGGATGACGGGATTTGGCGGGGAAAAGGAGACTGGGGGGAAGTAAGAAGTATTCAGTATTCAGTGTTCAGTATTCAGTGTTCAGTGTTCAGGAGAGATTGTGGGCGTCTGAGTGAATGTCAGCTACTGATTTTTGCCTGCGACCGCGGCTTCGGCGAAGGTGGCCATTTCATCCAGGACTTTGCAGGCGGCTTCGGCCAGAGAGATGCCCAGGGCTGCGCCCGTGCCCTCGCCCAACCGCAAATTCAGGTTCAGCAGAGGAGCCAGGCCCAACCAGTCCAGCATGATGCCGTGGCCCTGTTCCTGGGAGTGATGGCTGGCGATGAGGTAGGAGCGAACATCCGGGGCCAGCCCTACCGCAATCATGGCCGCGGCGGTGGAGATGAAGCCATCCACCATGACAGGCGTGCGGTTGGCGGCCGCGGCCAACATCGCCCCGGCCAGGCCCGCTATCTCGAAGCCGCCGACTTTGGCCAGCACATCCAGAGCGTCGTCGGGATCGGGCTGATTCACAGCCAGGGCGCGACGGATCACTTCGATCTTGTGCTGCACGCCCGCGTCATCCAGGCCCGTGCCCCGCCCCGCGATATCCGCAGGATCGCGGCCAGTGAATGCGGCGGCAATGGCCGCGGAGGGCGTGGTGTTGCCGATGCCCATATCGCCCGTGCCCAGGATATCCAGGCCATTTTCCAGCTCGGCCCGAACCACATCGGCTCCGGCCAGCAGCGCCTGCTCCGCCTGTGCGCGGGTCATGGCTGGACCCTGGGCCATATTGGCCGTGCCGCGTGCCATTTTTTTATCTACCAGACCGGGATGTGGAGGCAGGTCGGCGGCCACGCCCATATCGACGACCACCACCCGCGCGCCCACGTGCCGGGCCAGCGCGTTGATGGCTGCGCCGCCGTGCAGAAAATTGGCCACCATCTGCGGCGTCACTTCCTGGGGAAAGGCGCTGACACCCTCGGCCACCACGCCATGATCGCCTGCCATGACGGTGATGACCTTGTGTTGGATGGCGGGCCGGGCCTGACCGGTGATGCCAGCGATGCGGATGGATATCTCCTCCAGGCGGCCCAGGCTGCCCTGGGGTTTGGTGAGCTGGTTCTGCCTCTCTCGAGCCGCGTCCATCGCTGCCTCATCAAGAGGCGGAATCGAGGAGATGAGATCGTGAAGCGTCATCGTAAGAATTCTCCTTTGTGATGATGAATGATGGGGAATGAAAAAGCCCCTGTTGGGGAAACAGGGGCGGCGTCGGGCGGATATTCTTGCCGACGACCCTGTCCGCGCAGGGCGTTGCGTCGATGCAGCTTCGGGCGTTCTGGCTCGAACCCTCAGGTTCTCACAGTTGCGGGACAGCGCCGGATTTGCACCGGACTTCTCCCAGAAAGCTGCCAGGATATCAGAATGTTGGGGAAGTATAGAACACGGAAAAGTGGATGGCAAATTCCAGAGACCACCTATTTTACATTTTCAAGGCAGCCTACAGATAGCCCAGTCCGCGCAGTCTGTCGGCAATTGCTTCACGTTCTGCTGGCGTGAGGGCCTGGGCAGCGTCGGGCGGCGGCAGGTCTGGCCCGAATTGAGGGGGATTCGCTTCGCGAAATTCGGCGGTAAAGATATCTGCCGCCACTCGACCATCCATGCCCGCGGGCACGGGCAATCCGGCCAGGTGGAGGATGGTGGGGGCCATGTCGATGAGGCCCGGCGCGCGTTCCAGAGGCCCGGGCCGAATGCCTGGCCCAGCCGCCAGAAACATGCCCTCCGGGCGATGATCGCCACTGCGCAGGAATTGCCCCGGCGGGATAGGCGTGATCAGCGTGGAGCCGAGCGTGGGGACGGCCGCGTAATCTTCATCCAGAGTGAGGATGATGTCGGGAAAGCGTTGGACGTGCGGGCCGCGATAAAGTTCCTCGCGAGTGTGAATTTGCCGCACCAACCGCGCGTCCCTGCCCGGAATATAAAGATCTCGGGCGTGCTCGATGATGAAATCTCGCAGCCTGGGAGCCGATGCCGGACTGACCGGGCCCGGCGGTTTGTGGCTCGTATGATGGAGGAAAATCCCCGCCACATTGTTGTAGAGGGGGATAGCCCAGGCCTGGGTGTTGTCCCAGTCCATCGCATCGGCCAGATGGCCGTGTTGCTGTACGGTGCGCCGGGCTTCGGGCGGCAAAATGCGCTTGGCCAGATCGGTGAGCCAGGGAGCGCTCTGTTTCACCCGCTGCATCCAGCTCGATCCGCTCATGCGCAGACGCAGCAGCCCCAATTCCAACAGCCAGTTGTTGAGATGCGCCCAATGCCGGGCCGCGGGACCAAATCCATGATCCGATACAATGAGGATGTTGGCGCCGCTCCCCGCCATCCTGATCAACGCTCCCAGCAGCTGATCCAACAGTGCAAAATAATCCTGCAACTTCTCTGCGACCCGGACATCGAGCCTGCTGGTGACGCCGCCCGGTTGTAAATAGCGCCAGAAATGATGAGAGATGCGGTCAGTGCCCGTAAAGACCACCATGAACGCGTCCCATGGCCGCTCCTGCATGAAGCGCAACGCGTGCATCCCCCGGCGCTCGGTCATATGCAACACATCGTTCAGCATGGCCAGAGGCGGCGGCAGATCCTCTCTGGTCAGCGGCTGGCCCGGACGGCCATACGCCAGATCGATGACATAGCCATTGAGCGTTCGAGCCAGATCAGGCGGCTGTATCCAGTTTCGAGCGTCGGGCGGCGTGAGCATGCCACTGATGGCGAATCCCTGCATCGGGCGCAGAGGATAGCTCAACGGCAGGTTCATGCTGCCCACCGGCCTGCCAGCAGCGCTGAAATACTCCCAGAGTAGCGGCGCGCGGATGTGGGTGCTGTTGACGGGCGTCCCCTGACCGCGCAAACTGGCCGCGGGCGAGCCATCGGTCTGAATGAAGTTCAGGATGCCATGTTTGCCAGGATTGACGCCCGTGGCAAAGGTGGCCCAGGCTGGCGCGGTGAAGGGAGGCTGCGTCGAAAGCAAGGGGCCCCACGCCCCTCGCGAGCGTAAATCCGCCAGGTTGGGCATGGCTCCCAGCTCCGCCAACGGGCCGAATAGATCCCATGTGCCGCCGTCGAGACCGATGATGAGGGTTTTGGATGGCATGCAGTAAGTACCGTCAGGGCAAGAGGAGCAAGAGGATGTGAATTGTCGTTGGCGTCCCTTCATGTTACTACTAAGGTAGCCCGGCTAGAAACCACGAAGACACGAAGCCACAAAGGCGCGAAGAAAAGAAAAAGCTTTGAAATTCTTGGTGTTCTTAGTGTCTTTGTGCCTTTGTGGTGATTGAAGTCGG
>Ga0256914_1003198_pt1 | contig 13052 bp, 10 predicted proteins | sample HulkmetaG_FD_191571 | JGI IMG/M metagenome (GOLD analysis project Ga0256914, IMG submission 191571) | Hydrothermal chimney microbial communities from Main Endeavour vent field at the Juan de Fuca Ridge, Pacific Ocean - Hulk | ecosystem: Environmental > Aquatic > Marine > Hydrothermal vents ... | reverse complement strand
AAATACGATGGCTCGGCAATCGTTCCAGATTATCATCTTGATCAGGAAATGCGATATTTTGTGGGTAGATAGTGCTCTGAGAACAGCCCTGAAAAGGGCGGTTCTCAGTATGGGTTGCGTTTTATAAAATCTATCAAAATCTTTTTGTGGTCAAAAGCCATCTTTTCGAGGGGAAGTTCCTCGAGTTTGAATACATGAGCCCTCCTTGCGTCGTCCTTTCCAACTGGCCTGCCTTCTGCTTCACATGTAAAAACCACTGAAAGTGTGTGCCTTCTCGGATCCCTCGATGGATCCGAATAAACATGAAACTGCCTTAAATTCCGCACATCCAGTCCTGTCTCCTCCTTTGCCTCCCTGATAACCGCCTCCTCGACACTTTCTCCGTAATCCACAAAGCCACCAGGAAGTGCAAAACCATAAGGCGGATACTTCCTCTCGATCAGAACGATCCCCTTAAACTTCTCTCCATCAAAGATCTGAATTATGGCATCAACAGCTACAAATGGGGTTCTGAGCTCCATCTTGTCAACGCCAAGTTCCTTTGACATTTCAACGATTTTTTTGATGAGTTTCGTGGTGGAATAACCCTCTTTCAGCGGTGCTCTCACAACTCTGCCGCCTCTTTTTTCCACAAACTCTCTCCCCACGATCTCATCAAGTTCGTAATCCGCTCCCTTGACAAGTATGTCGGGCTCAATAAATTCGATGAGTTTCAAAGGAGTATCTTCCTCAAAAGGCACAACAAAATCCACTACATCAAGATGCTGTAGGACAAACATCCTGTCCTCGAGTGTGTTTATGGGTCTCGCAGGACCTTTAATCCGTCTGACAGATTCATCAGTGTTTATTCCTACAACCAGTGCATCCCCCAGGGATCTGGCATACTCAAGGTATTCCACATGCCCCCTGTGAAGAATGTCAAATACACCATTTGTAAAGACGATCTTCCCACCTTTTGACCTTATCTCTTCTATTTTTCTTTTGACCTCATCCCAGCTATTCATCTCTTCCAGTTTTTGAGGGCTTCTGCAGCCCAGGAATAACGGGTTGCGAGAATTCTTAAGGCATACAGAACAGCATTAATCATTCCATGCTTACCTATTGCCATCGTTGCTACAGGGACACCCCTGGGCATCTGAACCATAGAATAAAGAGCATCCTGTCCGTTCAGCGGACCTGTATCTCTCGGAACACCGATTACGGGTAATTTGGTAAGTCCGGCAATTACCCCCGGCAGATGGGCAGCAAGCCCTGCAACCGCAATGATAACCTCGTAACCCCTTAAATTTTTAATAAACTCCATCAGTTCCGGTAAATTTCTATGTGCCGAAATAATCCTGAACTCGTATGGGATTCCCAGCCTGTCCAGAATCTCGGTCCCGTAACCTACAAATTCCCTGTCTGATTCACTCCCCGCCACTATAAGAATTTTCTTAAACCACTTCTCCCCAATGTCTCTTCTGTAAAAAATTCCCTCAAAGTGAATTTTCTCAATTCCCTCATATGCCTTTGCTGCAGCCTCCTCAAAGGTCTGACCAACCCCTGTTACCCCCAGCACCCTTCCACCACTTGTGTAAAATTTACCGTCTTTCAAAACTGTCCCTGCGTGAAAAATCAGGTAATCACCGGAAATTCCAGTTATCTCTTTGCCCTTCTGATAACTCAGGGGATAACCAAGTGAAGCGGCGATAACGGTAACCGCCTTCTTCTCTGGCTCCGGCACACTAACTCCCTTCAGATTCCCATCGACGGTTCTTACGACAAGATCAAGAAAATCACCCTCGAAAATCGGTAATATTGCCTGGGTCTCCGGATCACCAAGTCTCACATTGTACTCCAGCACAAAAGGCCCATCCTCTGTCCATATTAAACCGAAGTAAAGGAATCCTCTGTAAACCATCCCCTCCGCTCTGATACCTTCGAGTGTGGGACTGATAATCTCGTCCTCCACCCTCTTCAGTTTTTCGCCATCGAGAAACGGTATGGGAGCCACTGACCCCATTCCACCGGTATTCGGTCCCCTGTCTTCCTCGAGTAACTTTTTGTAATCGCAGGCTCCACCAACATAAACACTGTTCTCTCCGTCAGTTAAAACAAAAATAGAAAACTCCTGCCCCTCGAGAAATTTTTCAACGACAACCTTTCGGGAGGCATCTCCAAACCTGCCGTCAACCATAAAACTTTTGAGGGTTTCCACCGCACTATCCCGGTCTTTCACGATTACAACACCCTTTCCTGCGGCAAGTCCGTCGGCTTTTATAACGAGGGGAAATTCCTGGATCTCGCTAACGTAATTTTTCGCCTCATTAAAATCCGTAAAAGTTCTGTATGGGGCTGTTGGCACACCGTATTTTTTCATAAAGTTTTTCGCAAATATTTTCGAAGCCTCGAGTCTTGATGCACTTCTCGACGGTGCAAGGATCTTAAGTCCCCTGCGGGCAAATTCATCATAGATGCCAAGACTAATGGGAAGCTCGGGACCAGCGATGGTGAGATCTATCCCATTGGCTTTAGCAAATTCAGCAATCCTTTCCACTTCGTGTGCCGGAATGTCCACATTGGAGGCAATCAGTGCGGTTCCACCATTTCCCGGAGCAACATAAACCGTTGCGCCTGACTGTTTAACTCTCCAGGCAAGGGCGTGTTCCCTTCCACCAGATCCAACAATGAGGACCTTCATATCTTTCTTCTCCTATAATCCTTTGATAATTTCAACAAGTTCTTTCACCTTCACCGGATCAACCGGATTATCAACAAGGCCATACTTTTTAATGGAAGTTCCAACAATAAAACCATCTGCATACCGGGAATAGTTTTTAATATTTTGTGCGGTTACTCCACTACCGACGAAGACTTTTGTGTTTTTGAGTCCGGACTTTATTTTTTCCAGAATTTCAATATTCACTTCCTGTCCTGTGGACTCACCTGTAACGATGATCGCATCAGCCCCGCCCCTCTCTGCTGTATCCTTTGCGATCTGCACAGGATTGTACTCACTTAAGGGGTAAGCGTGTTTGACAAGTACATCTGCATATACCTTTATCTCGGGATTCAAAAGTTTCTTATACCTCATAATCTCGTGAGCCATGCCATTTATAAGACCACAATCTGTAACCATTGCGTAGGTAAGGACATTAATTCTGACAAATCTGGCATCTGTGGCTGCCGCTATCCCGACAGCAGCTTTCCCATCATTCCGCAAAACATTGACACCGACTGTGAGATCCGGAAACTCTTCTTTTATACGCAGAATAGCACGTGTCATAAAAGCCACGGTGTGAGGCTCAACAGAATCGCATCTGAACGGTGCATCTCCAAAGTTCTCAACAATTACCTGGCTGATCCCACCTTCAACGAGATTCTCGGCGTCGTGAAGAGCAAAGTTCAGAATATCATCAAACTTCTCACGGCTGCCGCATGAGCCTGGCAGGGGTTTAAGATGTATAACGCCTATTAACTCTTTCATTTTTCAACTGTCCTGAGAAAATCCCTGAGAACAGGGTTGGTAGTCTCCCAAACTTTATCAACAGGTGTATCGACAACTATCTTACCTTCGTGCATGAGAACAAGCCGATCTGCAATTTTGAGTGCTGACCTTATGTCGTGAGTTACAACTATACTTGTAATTTTAAGCTTTTCGTTTAAAAAAATCATCAGCTCGTTTATACGATCCGCTGTAACGGGATCAAGTCCCGTAGTTGGTTCGTCGTATATCAAATATCTTGGCATCTGAACAATAGCCCTTGCAATCCCAACCCTTTTCCGCATACCACCGGATAATTCGTCTGGAAACTTTTCTTCAACATCTTCAAGGGCAACCATCTTCAGTGCCCATCCCACTTTTTCCCTGATCGTCTCATTATCAAATCCATGCTCTTCGAGAGGCAGAGCTATGTTTTCAAAAACTGTCATGGAGTCAAAAAGTGCCGGCTCCTGAAAGACATAACCAAATGACTTTCTTATCTCATAGATATCCTTCTTGGGCAGGCTTGTAATCTCAACACCGTCAATGTAAATCTTACCCCTGTCAGGTTTAAAGAGACGCATGATATGCTTCAGAAGTACAGATTTTCCGGTTCCACTCATACCGAGTATGACGAGCGTCTCTCCGTCGCGAATCTCAAGGTCTATACCTTTTAGAACCGGCTTCCCATTGAAACTTTTGTGGAGATTAACGATTTGTATCATTCTGGCTGAACATCGAGGACCGTGTGGTTGCCATTGTAGAATGAGAGGACCACGCTGACCCTTTTGTCAAGAAGAATGTCGGATAGCTTGCTGTCCGGATCACTTATTTCTCCCTCTATTACGAGTTCTTTCATCTCCTGGACAGTAACTCCAGTAACTTTTATCTGGAGTTCTACCCCGTTGTTCGAAAGGAGTTTAATCTGTGGCAACAGCTGCTTGAATTTTTCAAAATTTACTTCAAGGTCATAGGGGATGATTGCCTCTCCATTTTCTTTGAAAAACATCTCGGTGTCTTCAACAAGGTGAGGCAGGTTTTCCTCTCTCATACTGAAGCCAGAAGCGAGCTTATGACCACCGTAATCGATAAAGAGATCCGAAAGATAATTAAGAAGTTCAAGTGAATTAAACCCTTTGGGCGCTCTGACTTCTGCTGCCACTGTGCCATCAGCCTTCCTGCCCATTACAATGGTTGGGACACCAAACCTGTCTTTCAACTTGGAAGCGATAAATCCAAGATATCTCGGCTCCGTGTTTTCCATGTCAAGCAGGATATAGTTTCTAACACGACTTATTTTGCCAAGTGCCCTCTTCAGGAGCTCCTCTGTACTGGTTTGCCACTTTTCAATCTCCTGAAGGATATCTTCGAGAACAGGCTTGATCTCTTCAACGCTTTTCCTGAAAAAGATCTCGGCAGAAGGATTCACACCGTCAACAGACTTCCCGGCAGAAGTTATGCTGACCACGATGTCAAATTCAGGGTCTTCGTCTCTAAGTTCTCTGTAAGCCGTTTTCATCGGATGCTGCCAGGAGCTAAATAGTTCTCTACCTTTGAGATAGAGTGCGCGGTTTTCACTCCACAGGGGAACACGGTCAGCGAGTGTTCCAATGGCTGCCATAACAAGGAGATCCGGCATCTTTTCAACAATCTCTTTAATTCCCCATCCCTTGTAAACTTTGAGGAGAGCCCATGCAACCTTAAATGCCACACCCACGCCTGCAAGATACGGGAAACTTGTGCCACCCATCTTGGGATTAACCACGATCGTGTCTGGAAGAGTTGCTGGAATTTCGTGGTGATCAGTAATAATGACATCCATTCCCATCTCACGGGCAATTTCAACCTCGCGAACAGAACCCATACCACTGTCAACAGTAACTATGAGTTTGACTCCCTTTTCTCTGACGATTTCGAGTCCCTTTTCAGACAATCCATGTCCTTCCGTGGCTTTGGATGGAATGTAATAGGTTGTAATTCCACCGAGAAAATCAATTGTCGTTTTCAGCACATAAGTTGATGTAACGCCATCAGCATCTTCATGACCCCACACGCAGATCTTATCTCTTCTGCCTATGGCTGTTAAAAGTTTCCTGACTGCTACATCTATGTTGATAAGTCCCTCCGGCGGTGTGAGCTTCTCGATCTCGGGGTCAAATGTTACCGGGATTAAATCCGGGTGTTTAAGTCCCCTCAAATAAAGGATTCTCGCAAGTTCCTCATCGAGGTTATACTGGATTTTAAGTTTTTCGATAACCTCATTCATACTGCTCTCCTTTTTGATCATGGCGGAGGGGGTGGGATTCGAACCCACGATCCCCGTTAAGGGGATACGCGATTTCGAATCGCGCGCCTTAATCCACTCGGCCACCCCTCCGCATCACCACTATATACTTTCCCTCCAGATAGTCAAGTGCATAATAGTAACCTGAAAAATTGTATATCTCAACCATCTTTACAAATTCTGTCGGCTCTATTGCATGAATTTCCCCGATTTTTAACACTTCCCAGTACCTCCTGTACAACCTCGAATATACAGAAGGTCTCAGATGTGTGATGATTCCATGCCCACCTACCTTCAAAAGATCAGACATCTTTTCTACAAATCTCATCTGATTCTCCTGCCCCACAACAGGCAGCACTTCCATTGAAACGATAATATCGTATTCCCCCTCAATGTCAAAGAAATCAGCTGCCAAAAATTCAACATTCGGAAGTCTGTTCTTCCTCTTCGCCCATTTGATCAAAGACTCAGAAAGATCTATAGCAGTAACCTTGAAATCCGGGAAAAACAAACCTATTTTTCTTGCAAGAAAGCCACCACCGCACCCCACCTCAAGAACCCTCGCTTCTCTTACATTCAGTCGGGAGATGTGATAGATAAACGCTTTTACAGACTTCTCCCTCCACATCTGAAGAGGCGGTCCTGAAAAGGCAAGCTCCCGCAAAAAGGGCAGGCTGTAGTAAAACTTGTAGGAAACCATGTTTGGTTTATTATAATGCCAAAAACATGCCATCGGAGTTTACCCGAAAAATGCGGGCCATCCATAAAAGGGAGCTTCCCGGTATCAAAAATCCGATGTGTGTGATCGTTTTAGTTTGTAAAAAATGTGTAACTTTCCCTCCAGATGATTTTTCAAGACATCTCCTCTCACTACGTTAAAATTATGGCAAAATTTCACCCTCCACCCTCCCCACAAGGCCTGAGATCTCCTATGTTTTTCGGGATGATTTTTACTTCCTGATACGTTATGGCGAAACTGCTGATCTTCTTACAGGCTACGCAGTATGTGTGCAGAAAAATTTTTATCAATTCTCCCGTTTCGATTTTATCTGTGAGGCTTCTTTCCTTGACTATATTTTAAGCGGTAAAGTATAATTGGAGACCCGAAATTCTCTTAAGAAGGAGGCGTAGCTTTGAAAAATTTAAGATGGAGAGTGGCTATAGTTGTTATCCTGTTAATCGTCGCGCTCTGGAGTCTGTGGCCCACCTTTAAGTACTACTCCATGTCACCGGAAGAAAGGGCAAAGATGCCAAGATCAAAACTGGCAAAGCTCCAGAAGAGTGCCCTGAATCTTGGACTCGATCTCCAGGGTGGTATGTACCTGCTCCTCGAGGTTGACAAATCCAAACTGTCTCCTGACGAGGCAAAAGGTGCAGTTGATAGAGCGATAGAAGTGATTCGTAACCGTGTTGACCAGTGGGGTGTTTTTGAGCCATCCATTCAAAAAGTCGGTGAAGATAGAATTTTGATCCAGTTGCCCGGAGTCCTGGACAGAGAGAGGGCAAGGGCACTAATAGGAAAAACCGCTCAACTTGAATTCAGACTCGTGGCTCCTGACAATCTGATAATGGAAACACTGGAGAGAATCGACAGAAAACTGGCTTCTGCTGATACAACCGACACACTTTCCCGTCCATTCACATCCCTCCTGAACTCATACAGAGGGAATATAGTGGTTCCTGAAGACAATGTAAAAAAGGTCGAAGAGCTCCTCAAAAATCCCAAGGTGAAGGAAGCTATTCCCAAGGGCTATGTGTTCATGTGGGGAAAATGGTTTGAAGCCAATGGCCAAAAGTTTAGATCCCTTTTCCTCGTCGAAGACAAGCCTGAGTTAACAGGTGCCTATTTGAAAGATGCGAGACACACCATAGGATCTGCCTCCGATCCCAACATTGCAAATCAGCCCATTGTTTTACTTCAGTTCAATAGAAAGGGAGCCGCAAGGTTCTCTGAAGTTACCGGCAGAAATGTTGGTCGCAGATTGGCTATTGTGCTTGATGGTGTCGTCCAGTCTGCACCGGTGATCAGGGAGAGGATACCCTCAGGGAACGCCCAGATCACGGGAATAGGTTCAATAGAGGAGGCAAAGGAGCTTGCCGTTATCCTGCGGGCAGGTGCCCTTCCTGCGCCTGTTCGGATCATCGAAGAAAGGTCTGTCGGTCCCCTACTCGGTCATGACTCCATCAGAAGCGGAATAAGGGCTCTCATCATCGGTTTTGTTCTCGTCGTTATTTTTATGGTTGTTTACTACAACCTTTCAGGTATTATCGCAGACATTGCTCTGATACTCAACCTCATCTTTATCTTTGCCCTGCTTGTTGGTTTCCACGCAACCCTGACCCTGCCCGGACTCGCTGGTATAATTCTCACGGTCGGTATGGCTGTGGATGCGAATGTTCTGATCTTTGAGAGGATAAGAGAGGAATTACGAGCAGGTAAGACGCCGAAAATGGCTGTCAATGCCGGGTACTCACGAGCTACAGTAACGGTTTTTGACGCAAACCTCACGACTCTGATAGCAGCCATTGTTCTTTACAAATTTGGTACCGGTCCCATCAGAGGATTTGGAGTTACACTCTCAATCGGTATCATCGTCAGCTTCTTTACAGCTATTTTCGTTACGAAGATTATCTTTGACTACCTTCTTACTGTTAAAAAGGTAAAATCCATTAAAATCTGAGGAGGCAGAAATGGAAATTTTCAAGAATCCAAATTACGACTTTATAGGTTTTAGAAGGAAAGCATTTATCATTTCCGGGCTTTTAATTCTCATCGGAATTATTTCAATTATCGCTCACGGGGGGTTGAAATACGGAATTGACTTCACAGGTGGAACACTGGTGCAGATAAAAGTCGAAGGAAAAACTGTTGACATCGGTGAGATCAGGAAACTCGTTAAAGAGGCTGGTGTTCCTGGTGCAGAGATCCAGAATTTTGGGGATAAGTACACATTTTTGATAAAGTACAAAGCTACCATTCAGAAGGATCCATCTGAAATCGTTGACTTTCTTTCCAAAAAGCTCGGTGTAAATGTGATACTTGAGAGAACAGAGCGAGTGGGTCCGAGGGTCGGTAAAGAATTACAGAAAAAAGCTCTCGAGGCGATTCTTATTGGTCTCCTTCTGATGCTGATTTACATCTGGATCCGTTTTGACCTCAAATTTGGTGTTGGCTCAGTTCTCGCCCTTTTCCACGATGTTTTTATCACAATTGGCATCTTCTCACTGCTCGGAAAAGAGATCACAATCCCGATAATTGCCGCTCTACTGACCATTGTGGGTTATTCCATCAACGACTCTATCGTCGTATCCGACAGAATCCGTGAGAACATGAGGAAATTCGGGAAAATCAAGCCAAGGATCGAGAAACTGATTGAAACTTTTAACCGCAGCATAAATGACACTATCTCCAGGACGATAATAACTTCTTTTACAACGCTCCTTGTTCTGATCGCCATTCTTATCTTTGGTGGTCCCGTCATTTTCAACTTTGCGCTTGCAATCACAATTGGCGTCGTAGTTGGAACCTATTCATCGATCTATGTGGTTGCCTCCCTTGTTGTGGAATGGGAGGCGTATCTCGCTGGTAGAAAGAAGAAAAAGTGAAGATCGGTGTTACAGGAAATCCAAGAAAAAGAGAAATTGCCGAGCTTATAAAAACTGTAAAGAGGAAAGTGCCGGGGGAAAGCCTGATATTTGATTCAGAGCTTTCCCCCTTTCTCGTTAAGGGGGACAAGAGTGTTACAATCGACGAGTTGCCCCTTTACGCAGATGTTCTCCTGTCATTTGGCGGTGACGGAACGCTGTTACGAACAGCGAGGTATTCACGAGGCCTGCCCATTGCCGGTGTTAACATAGGGGGCCTGGGATTCCTCACTGTTTTTCGTGTAGATGAGGTCGAAAAACTCGTGGATAACATCCTCGCTGGAAATTTCAGAATTGAGGAAAGAATGGTGCTACGAGCCTTCAGACCTTCAAACGCTCAGGAGTTTATTGCCCTTAACGATATTTCCATCAGGGTAACCGGTTCTTCAAGGATGATAGACATCGAGGTCTTCACATCAGGAGAACTTTTGAATAGATACCGTGCAGACGGTGTAATAGTGGCAACCCCAACCGGATCTACTGCGTACAACCTCGCAGCTGGTGGACCCATCGTTTATCCGGGAATGAACGCAATAATCATTACACCTATATGCGCTCACACTCTCTCAGTCAGACCCGTAATCCTTCCGTCAAACATCTACCTGAAAATTACATCATCGTCAAAAGGAGAAGAGAAGATTCTCCTCTCTGCCGACGGGCAGGATGAGGTAATGCTTGAAAATGGGGAATCCATTGAAATTACTGAGTGCCACAACCGGGTTAAACTCATAAGACTCAAAGATACCCCCGGATTTTTTGAAGTTTTGAGAACAAAACTGGGCTGGGGATAATGGCTCTCCTCGAGATAAAGATCAAAAACTTTGTCCTTGTGGAAAGTGTTGATTTGAGTTTCAGCAGGGGATTGAACATCATAACAGGTGAAACTGGAGCAGGTAAATCCCTTCTCGTTGGCGCCATTAATCTTCTAATCGGTACAAAAGTTGACTGGGATCTAATTTCAGGTAAGGACAGAGCAGAAATCACAGGGATATTCGAGACTGACGAAAAAACACGGGAAATCTTGGAAGAGTTCGGTATTGAAACAGAAAACGAAATAATAATCAGGAGGGTTCTCTCTCCGGGCCAGCGAAAATCCCGCGCATTTGTTAATATGACACCTGTTACCCAGCAGTTTCTTAGAGAATTAACATCCAATCTCATTGATATTCACGGTCAGCACGAACATCAAAGACTTTTCGACACCACATCCCACCTTGAATATCTCGATAAATTCGCAGATACAATGTCCCTTAAAGACCTTGTGAGTAAAAAATTCAGAGAATACCAGAAGCTCAAGGCAGAGCTTGAAAAGGAAAAAAAAGAGGTCGAGGAAGCAGAAAAAGCCCGTGACTTCCTTGAATACCAGCTAAGAGAACTTGAAGATGCGGATCTGAAGATTGGAGAGGAAGAAGAACTTGAAGAGAGGATCAAAGTTCTATCAAACCTTGAGACACTGAGATCGGGTATCCAGGAAGCCATTACGATTCTTTACGAAGATGATGAATCTGCGTATTCTCGATTGACAAGGGTTTCCGCTATTTTGAGAAACTTATCAGAAATTGACGAATCTTTGAAAATCCACGAGGCGACGCTCGAGGAAGTTTTGATCAAAATTGATGAGGTGTGGAGGAATCTGCTCGATTATGCAGGAAAACTTGAATCAGAGCCAGAAGAACTCGATAGGCTGATGGAAAGACTTTCACTGATAAATCGTTTGAAAGAGAAATACAGGAGAGATGTGCCCGGACTCATAAAACTTTACAACGAGACGCGTGAGAAGTTTAACAAACTTGAGATCAAGGACGAATATCTCAAGGAGCTGGAAAAAAAGGTGAAAGAGAAATACAACGAGCTCCTGAGTATCGCAGAGGACCTTTCAAATAAAAGAAAATCAGCAGCTCGAAAGTTTGAATCACTTGTACTTGACGAGCTGGCTGAACTTGGCATGCAAAACGCCAGATTTGTTGTAAATTTCTCGGAAAAGGAGGTGGACGAAACAGGTATTGACCAGGTCGAATTTCTGATCTCAACAAATCCGGGAGAAGAGGTGAAGCCACTTAGAAAAGTGGCTTCAGGTGGCGAGTTATCTCGAATAATGCTCGCCCTGAAGACAGTGCTATCTGAGATAGATGACATCCCCACCCTGATATTCGATGAAATAGATGTCGGAATTGGTGGAAGAATCGCTGAGGCAGTTGGGAAAAAACTCTCTTCAATCGCTCGCAGAAGACAGGTTATTACAATTACTCACCTACCACAGATCGCCGTTTACGGCGAGAAACACTTTGTTGTTCAGAAAAAAACTCTGGATCACAGGACAGTAACAGATGTTAGAGAGTTACAGGGAGAGGAGAGGGTAAAAGAGATTGCCAGGATGCTTGCAGGAGAGAGGATTACAGAAAGCTCCATTGTTCACGCCCGCGAACTATTAAAAAACGCAGGACAGATGTAGAAAAATTATCCCCATTTGTCATATTAAATAGCATGGAACTATGATTTTATACGGGGATTTTTCCATCTGGAGTTCAAAAATAAAACTCATGCATTTATACTTATACCATGGTAAGGTCTCGTGATCCATTAACAGGTCTTTACCTTCGTGATGAGTTTTTGAGGGTTGCCGAAAAATACCTGAGTTCAGGCAATCCCTTTGCGTTAGCTCTCATTGACATTGACAAGTTCAAAATTGTCAACGATGTGTTTGGTCACCAGGTCGGAGATAAAGTGCTGCAGGAACTTGCCGGATTTATCAAACAGTTTCTCAGAAAGCGGGACATATTCGTGCGCTACGGCGGGGACGAGTTCATTATCCTTCTCCCTGAAGCTGACAGAGAAAGTGCAAGAAAGGTCGTTGAAAGGATCAAAAACCTGCTCGAGATGGAGACATTTAATACCGATCCTCCCATTCATGTATCATTCAGTGCAGGAATAGCTGCTTTCCCTGAAGACGGAGAGAATGTCCAGGAGCTCCTTCGCAAAGCAGACATGAGTCTATTTAAAAACAAAAGGCACCGCGATCTCATCTCGTATCAGATGGATGAGAAAAAGTTTATTGACAGGAGATTTGAGCTCATGCGACTGAGACGGGAGCTCGTTGAGGTCGGCAATGGTTCATCAAAGGTGATAACAGTTGAAGGTCCGCCAGGCATAGGCAAGTCAGCCTTCATCCGGGAGGGTTTCAAATTTATTGAACTACTGGGCTATAATTACAGGGTCATTAGATTTCTTCCGCACCGCAGATACAGAAAAATTCCTGTTAGTGACGCGACCGTCGTTATTTACGAAGACATACATAATTTAAATGCTGAAGAACTCGAGGATTTGCTTGAGATAATTACAACTTTAAAACCCGGTAGAGGCGTGATCCTCAGTTTCAGGCCCGGTGATATCCCTGAAAGTTTCAGAGACTCCATAATCGAGCTCGAAAAGGATGGTTTTATCTATCGAATAAAGCTCAAAACTTTTGATGAAAAAACGACTTCCGAATTTCTCCAGTACTATCTATCCTCTCCGATAAATGGACAATTAATAGAATTTTTCCAGAAACAATCAGGGGGAAACCCATACCTGCTTGAACTCATACTGAAGGAAGCCCTGAAAAGCGGAATCCTGATTGAATTTGAGAGAAGCTGGTTTATAGTTAACCCCGAAAAACTCGCT
>Ga0256914_1003197_pt1 | contig 13059 bp, 9 predicted proteins | sample HulkmetaG_FD_191571 | JGI IMG/M metagenome (GOLD analysis project Ga0256914, IMG submission 191571) | Hydrothermal chimney microbial communities from Main Endeavour vent field at the Juan de Fuca Ridge, Pacific Ocean - Hulk | ecosystem: Environmental > Aquatic > Marine > Hydrothermal vents ... | reverse complement strand
CACCCTGGCCGTGACCACCCTGGGCAGGCTGAAGCCTGGAGACATGGTCAATATCGAGGTGGACATCATCGGCAAGTACGTGGAAAAGCTGCTTGCCGAGCAGGATGCCCCGGACAGGGGGTCCGGGGGGATCAATCCGGCGTTTCTTGCAGAACATGGTTTTTTCAAATAACGTTGTATCCAACCGCGGGTGAACGATTATGGCTGTCAGCCCCATAGAAGAGGTAATAGAGGACATCAGGGCCGGGAAGATGATCATCCTGGTGGACGACGAGGACCGGGAAAACGAGGGCGACCTCTGCATGGCCGCGGAGGCTGTCACCCCGGAGGCCATCAACTTCATGGCCACCCATGGGCGGGGCCTGATCTGCCTGGCCATGAGCCCTGACATCGTCGACCAGCTGGGGCTTCCCATGATGGTCCAGGACAACAAGTCGCCTTACGGAACCGGCTTCACCATCAGCATCGAGGCCAGGACCGGCGTGACCACCGGTATCTCCGCCGCGGACCGGGCCAGGACCATCCAGGTGGCCGTGGCTCCGGACGCCACGCCCCGGGACATCATCAGCCCCGGGCACATCTTTCCGCTCCGGGCCCGCAAGGGCGGGGTGCTGGTCCGGACAGGCCAGACCGAGGGTTCGGTGGACCTGGCCAGGCTGGCCGGGATGCGCACCGCCGGCATCATCTGCGAGATCATGAAGGAAGACGGCACCATGGCCCGCATGCCCGACCTGGAGAAGTTCGCGGCCGAACATGACCTCAAGATCGCCACCATTGCCGACCTGGTCGCCTACAGGCTCCGCAAGGACAACCTGGTGCACCGGGCAGTGGAGGCCCGGCTTCCCACCTGCCATGCCGGGGAGTTCCGGGTGATCGCCTTTACCAATGACGTGGATCGGTTCGAGCACGTGGCCCTGGTCAAGGGAGAGATCGATCCGGACAAACCGGTGCTGGTCCGGGTGCATTCCGAATGCCTGACCGGCGACGTCTTTGGTTCGGCCCGCTGCGATTGCGGCTCCCAGCTGCACGCCGCCATGCGGATGGTGGACCAGGAGGGAACCGGGGTGGTCCTTTACATGCGGCAGGAGGGCAGGGGCATCGGCCTGGTCAACAAACTCAAGGCCTACCGGCTGCAGGACGAGGAAGGTCTGGACACGGTGGAGGCCAATGTGCAGCTCGGGTTCAAGCCTGATCTGCGCGATTACGGCATCGGGGCCCAGATTCTGCGCAATCTCGGTGTGCGCAAGATGCGCCTTCTGACCAACAATCCCAAGAAGATCGTCGGCCTGGAAGGATACGGCCTGGAGGTGGTGGAGCGGCTGCCCATCGAGATCCCCGGAGAGGGGGAAAACAGGGAGTACCTGCGCTGCAAGCGGGACAAGATGGGGCATCTGCTCGAATACAGTGACTAGCAAGGAGCAAAGGAGAGGCAGGGGGAGCGATCATGGTCAAGTATCTTGAAGGAAATCTGCAGGGAGCCGGACGTAAGATCGGGATCATCGTGTCCCGTTTCAACTCGTTTATTTCGGAAAAGTTGCTGGAGGGTGCCATCGACAGTCTGGTCCGCTCCGGGGTCAAGGAACGGGATATCGACGTGGCCCGGGTTCCCGGCGCCTTCGAGATCCCCCTGGTGGCCCGGAAGATGGCCCTCTTGCGCCGGTATGACGCCATCATCACCCTGGGCGTGGTCATCCGGGGGGCAACTCCCCATTTCGACTACGTGGCCGGCGAGGTGGCCAAGGGTACGGCCCAGGTGATGCTGGAGACCGGGGTCCCGGTGCTTTTCGGCGTCCTGACCACGGAGACCATCGAGCAGGCCATCGAGCGGGCCGGCAGCAAGGCGGGCAACAAGGGGGCCGAGGTCGCGGTGGGTGCCCTGGAGATGATCAGCCTGATGGAGTGCATCGTCTGATGGGTCGCCGGTCGGCGACCGCAGGACGACAGACTTCTGCATCACTGGGAGCGGCATGGGATTACGGCGAAAGGCGCGCGAGATAGCCCTGCAGTTTTTTTTTGGCTATGATCTCCAGGAGCGCTCCTGCGAGGCAGCGGCCCTGGAGAAAGACCTGGATACCTTTTGCCGTCACTTCGAGGTGACCAGGAAGGCCCTGCCCTATGCGCGGGAGCTGATCCGGGGCATATGCAGCCACCGGGAGGAGATCGATTCCCTGCTGGCCAGCCGTTCCCACAACTGGCGTCTGGAGCGGATGTCGCCGGTGGACCGCAATATCCTCAGGATCGCTGCCTACGAGATCCTGTACGTGGACGAGGTTCATGCCACGGTGGCCATCACCGAGGCCCTGGAGATCGCCAAGCGGTATTCCATGGAGGATTCGGCGGCCTTTATCAACGGTGTCCTGGATGCCCTCTGAGCAGGGGACCAAGAGTCGCAAACCGCAGCAGAGAGGAAACACACGGTTGACCGAGGAGAAGAAAGGGGTTCTGCGCCGGGAAATCGCCGCCCTGTCGAGTCTGTTCCTGGCTGTCTATCTGTTTCTCTGCCTGTTCAGTTACGGCCTCCCTCTGCTGGACGACAATCCCGTCCTTCAGCAGCCCCTCGACAACTGGTGCGGCAGTTTCGGTTTCTATCTGGCGCATTATCTGTTCTCCTTTCTCGGGCTGACCGCCTTTTTCGCCGTCCTGCTATTGATCCATCTCTCCTTCCTGGCCTTTTTCCCTTCCCGGCAGCTCAACCGGCTGCCTCTGATCGTTGCCGGCATCACCGGGATCGCCATTGCCGCCTCCGGGTTGCTGGCTTCCAGCCGGCAGCTGATCTTTCCTGCCGAATTCATCTCACCGGGCGGATATCTCGGTGAACTGGTTCGCATCCTGCTCGTCGGTTTCCTCGGCCGGATCGGCAGTACCCTCTTTCTTGTCCTTGTCCTGGTCTTCTCGCTCATGGCGGCTGTCCGCTTTTCCCCCCTCCGGCTTCTTGCCTTGCTTTGGAGACAGGGGAAGAGGGGCGTGACCGCCATCTTCCGGAAGGGCCGGCAGGGGGTGCAGGCTGTCCGGAGACAGCCGGCAGAGAGGCAAGGGACAACCAGGGAGCCGGAGGTCAGTGAACCGGTGATCAGTGCCCCGCCAGGGACGGGCAGGGAGGAAAAACCTGCAGTCCACGAACCGGTACAGCGGGAGCGGGTGCAGGAGCCGCGGGAGGAGGAGTTCGCTCTCAAGCCCCTCAAGGGTGGTTCCTATCGGCTGCCGCCGGTGACCCTGCTCCGGGAACGGGGTGACGACGAGATCCGCATCGACCGCGAGCACTACTACCGGGTCAGCGAGATCCTGGTCGCCAAGCTCCAGGATTTCGGTGTCCAGGGTACGGTCAAGGGGATCTCGCCCGGGCCGGTGGTCACCACCTATGAGTATGCCCCGGCCCCTGGAGTGAAGATCAACAAGATCGTTTCCCTGGCCGATGACCTGGCCATGGTCCTCAAGGTCGACCGGGTCCGGGTGGTCGGATCCATCCCGGGCAAGGCGGCCATCGGTATCGAGATTCCCAACCCGCAGCGCCAGGTGGTCTATCTGCGGGATATCCTCCTGGCCCGGGAGTATCGGCAGGCCGCTTCCAGGCTGACCCTGGCCCTGGGATTCGATGTCATCGGCCGACCGGTGGTGGCCGACCTGGCCAGGATGCCGCATCTGCTCATCGCCGGGGCCACCGGGGCCGGCAAGTCCGTGGCCATCAACGGTTTCATTGCCTCCATTCTGTACAAGGCCACCCCGGAAGAGGTCCGGTTTCTGATGGTGGATCCCAAGCGGATCGAGCTGTCCGCCTATGACGGCATCCCCCATCTCCTGCATCCGGTTGTTGTGGAGCCCAAGATGGCCAGCCGGGCTCTGCTGTGGGCGGTCCGGGAGATGGAGCATCGCTACCGTCTCCTGGAGGCGGCCCGGGTGAAGTCGTTCGCCTCCTACAATGAGGTGGCTGAAGAGAAACTTCCCTATGTGGTGATCATTGTCGACGAGCTGGCCGACCTGATGATGGTGGCGCCCAAGGAGGTGGAGACCTCCATCGCCCGGCTGGCCCAGATGGCCAGGGCAGCCGGCATGCACATCATCCTGGCCACCCAGCGCCCCTCGGTGGACGTGCTCACCGGCCTGATCAAGGCCAACTTCCCCACCCGGATCTCGTTCAAGGTCTCATCGAAGGTCGATTCGAGAACCATCCTGGACGGGCCGGGGGCAGAACATCTTCTCGGCATGGGTGACATGCTCTTCCTGCCGCCAGGGGCCGCAAAGCTGCAGCGGATACACGGCGCCTACATCTCCGAGGAGGAGACCGAGGCCATCATCGCCTTTCTCAAGGAGCAGGGTGAGGCCGAGTATGACGAGTCGGTCCTGGAGGTCGTGGAAGAACCGGACCAGGACGGCGGCGACGAGGGAGGCGAATACGACGAGAAGTACGACGAGGCCGTGGCCATCGTCACCGAGTCGGGACAGGCGTCCATCTCCATGATCCAGAGGCGGCTGCGGGTTGGCTACAACCGGGCAGCCAGGATGATCGAGATGATGGAACGGGAGGGTGTCGTCGGTCCGGCGGACGGCTCCCGGCCCCGGGAGGTTCTGGTCCGGAAAACTTACTGATTCTTTGTCCCTTGGTTGCACTGTATCGCTTCCCTGTCATGAGTTATTCTGATGGGTAGGTTAAGAATTACTGGACCTGGTAAATCATACGATTTTTCTTGACATTGGATGGCCTACAAATTAAAAGGGGTAAGCGATCATAAATGAGTGACTGTTCATTTTGTGCCTCTGTTGCAGCACGTTTCAAAAACGTTGTGAAAACAGAGAGTAACAGGTGAGCGGCGTCAGAAGAAAGCAGGGGGGCAGCGCATGGTGCAACGCCATGTTGGCCGCTTGTTTTCTGGTTCAGCAAGCAGAGGTTAATGGCAGGCGCAGGTTCTGTCATAATGGAAAATCCAAGTGAGGAGGTAGTTTAATGCCAAGTTACGTAGATCCTTCAAAATGTGATGGTTGCAAGGGCGGCGACAAGACGGCCTGCATGTACATCTGCCCGAATGATCTCATGGTTCTCAACGTTGAGGAGATGAGGGCGTACAATCAGGAGCCGGATGCATGCTGGGAGTGTTACTCCTGCGTTAAGATCTGCCCGCAGGGGGCTATCATGGTCCGTGGTTACGACGACTTCGTGCCCATGGGCGGCCAGGTTCATCCCATGCGGTCTTCTGACTCCATCATGTGGACCGTCAAGTTCCGTAACGGTAACATCAAACGTTTCAAATTCCCGATTCGTACCACGGCTGAGGGTGCTGCCAACGAGTATCCCGATGGAAAGGGTGAGAACCTTGACGACGAACGGCTGTTCCTCGAGCAGGAGCTCCCCACTCCCAAATAATTGATGGTTTGTTTAAAAGATACAGAAGAACAGGTCTTTAAATCTTTATTAAGGAGATAGAAATATGGCATTACCAAACAAGCCGAAAGGTGAACTGCCCGCGGTTGCCGATCCGGAAATCGTAGAACACAGCTGTGACGTGCTTATCGTAGGTGGTGGTATGGCTGCCTGTGGCGCCGCTTTTGAAATCAAGAAGTGGGCCCCGGAAGACATGAAGATCATCCTCTGCGACAAGGCCGCTCTGGAGCGTTCCGGTGCCGTTGCCCAGGGTCTGTCCGCCATCAACACCTACATTGGCGAAAACGCCATTGAAGACTACGTAAAAATGGTACGCAACGACCTGATGGGCGTTGTTCGTGAAGACCTCATTTATGATCTTGGCCGCCATGTCGACGAATCTGTCAAGCTGTTCGAGGAGTGGGGACTGCCGGTCTGGAAGAAGGCCGAAGACGGCTCCAACCTGGACGGCGCCAAGCCTGCCCCCAGCCTGCGCGAAGGCGGTACCCCGGTCCGTACCGGAAAGTGGCAGATCATGATCAACGGTGAGTCCTACAAGTGCATCGTTGCCGAGCCCGCCAAGAAGGCCCTGGGCGAGGACAACATCATGGAGCGTGTCTTCATCGTCAAGATGCTGCTCGACAAGAATCGGGAAAACACCATTGCCGGTGCTGTAGGCTTCTCCACCCGCGAGAACAAGGTTCACGTCTTCACCTGCAAGACTGCTCTGGTAGCCTGCGGTGGTGCGGTCAACATCTTCCGGCCGCGGTCCACCGGTGAGGGTAAGGGTCGTGCCTGGTATCCGGTATGGAATGCCGGTTCCACCTACACCATGTGTGCCCAGGTCGGCGCCACCCTGACCATGATGGAGAACCGCTTCACCCCGTCCCGGTTCAAGGATGGTTACGGTCCTGTAGGCGCCTGGTTCCTGCTCTTCAAGGCCAAGGTTTCCAACGGTCTGGGCGAGTTCTACGCCGGCAGCGACGCAGCCAAGGAAGAGCTGAAGAAGTACATGCCGTACGGCGCTTCCGCAGTTACCCCCACCTGTCTGCGGAACCATCTGATGCTCAACGAACTCAAGGAAGGACGCGGTCCCATCTACATGGCCACCGACGTCGCTCTGAACGCCTTCCTGGACGATGCCCGGGCAGCTGGAAAGTCCGAGAAGGAGGTCAAGAAGATCTGGAAGCACCTCGAGTCCGAGGCCTGGGAAGACTTCCTGGATATGTCCGTTGGTCAGGCTGGCCTGTGGGCCGGTATGAACATCGAACCGGAAAAGGTTGGCTCCGAGATCATGCCCACCGAGCCGTATATGCTGGGATCCCACTCCGGCTGCTGCGGCATCTGGACCTCCGGTCCCAACGAGGACTGGGTGCCGGATGTTGACGGCCCGCGGTCCCATCAGTACAAGTGGGGATACAACCGGATGACCACGGTCAACGGTCTGTTCACCGCCGGTGACGGTGTTGGTGCCTCCGGTCACAAGTTCTCCTCCGGTTCCCATGCCGAGGGTCGGATCGTTGCCAAGCAGATGGTCAAGTACTGCCGTGACAATGCAGACTTCACCCCTGAACTGGCTCAGTCCGCCCAGGAACTGGCTGACGAGATCTATGCACCTGTACGGCGCTATCTGGAGCATGTCGGTGCTTCCACCCATGCCGACGTCAACCCCAACTACTGCAAGCCCGCCGGCCTGATGATGCGGCTGATGAAGGCCACCGACGAGTATGGTGGTGGTGTTGCCACCTACTACATGACCTCTGGCAAGCTGCTCAACATCTGCCTCGATCTCCTTCGTATGCTGCGTGAGGATGCCGAGAAGATGGCAGCCGGCGATCTGCACGAGCTGATGCGTGCTTGGGAGAACTACCACCGTATCTGGTGTGTCGAGTCTCACATCCGCCACATCGAGTTCCGGAAGGAATCCCGGTATCCGGGCTTCTATTACCGGTCCGATTACCCGACCTGTGACGATGAGAACTGGAAGTGCTTCGTCAACTCCACCTACGATCCGAAGACCGGTGAGTGGAAGTGTGAGAAGGTCGAGTGCATCAACATCGTCGAGACTGATCCGTGGATTTAATCGTCCCGTAACATCAGTTGGATGCGAAAATCTCCAGGCCCAGCAGGGCCTGGAGATTTTTCATATCGGCATCTTGATTTCTGTTTGAGTTGACGGTAGAAATGGAGTGATTTTCTCCTGTCAATTGAACCAGAAATCACCTTTCATCAATACCAGCAGTTATGGAGGAATGGCATGAGTGACACTGCAGGAACTGGTGCGGTACTGGTTGTGGGCGGCGGAATCAGTGGCCTGACGGCCGCTCTGGAAGCTGCGGAGGTCGGTAATGACGTCTATCTTATCGACAAGAATCCGTACTTCGGCGGCCGCGTAGCCCAGCTCAATCAGTATTTCCCGAAACTTTGTCCCCCCACGTGTGGCCTTGAGATCAACTTCCGGCGAGTCAAGGATAACAGAAGGATCCGGCCATATACCATGACAACCGTGAAGTCCATTTCCGGCGGTCCCGGCAACTATGAAGTGACCCTGGAGAAGGCGCCGCGCTATGTCAATTCCAACTGCACCGCCTGTGGTGACTGCGCCGAGGCCTGCACCGTGGAGATTGACAATGCGTTCAACTTCGGTATGGACAAGACCAAGGCGATCTATCTGCCCCATGAGATGGCCTTTCCCCGCAGGTATGTCCTGGAAAAGGATGCCTGCACCGCTGAATGCCTTGAGGCCATCAAGGCGGCCTGCAAGTACGACGCCATAGATACGGAGATGCAGCCAGAGACCTTTACTGTCAACGTGGGGTCCATTGTCTGGGCGACGGGCTGGGATCCCTATGATGCCAACAAGCTGGACAACCTGAAGGTCAATTCCTCGCCGGCCATCATCACCAACATGATGATGGAGCGGATGGCAGCCCCCAACGGCCCCACCGGTGGAAAGATTCTCCGTCCTGGTGATGACAAGGAGCCAGAATCATTTGCTTTTGTTCAGTGTGCCGGTTCCAGGGACGAGAATCACCTGGAGTACTGCTCCTATATCTGCTGCATGGCGACCTTCAAGCAGATGACCTATATCAGGGAACGCTACCCTGAAGCCAAGATCTATGTCTTCTATATCGACCTGCGGACACCTGGCAAGTATGAACATTTCCGCGAGAAGCTGATGGGAGACGAGAACGCCGAGTTTATCAAGGGCAAGGTGGCCGACATCATCGCCGAGGATGATGGCGGTGTCACCGTGGTGGCCGAAAATGCGGTGACCGGTGCCAAGGTCCAGCAGAAGGTCGATCTCTGCGTGCTTGCCACCGGCATGCAGCCCGCTCTCGGCGATCAGGGGAAAGCCCTTGGCGTATCCATGGACGGCAATGGATTTGTCATTTCTGATCCTGACAGAGGCATGATTGCTGCCGGTTGTGCCAAGTCAGCCGCTGATGTGTATACCAGCGCCCAGTCTTCCACTGCGGCAGCCCTTAAAGCTATTCAGATCGGACGGTAGGAGGTAAGTCAATGGATAAGGTATATGGAGCATATCTCTGTACTGGGTGTGGCATTGGCGACGTCCTCGATATTGATGGACTGAAGGATGCAGCCTCTGAGACAGGGGTGGAGATGAAAGAGCACGCATGCCTTTGCGGGGCTGAAGGTCGTGCATTTATCGAAAAGGATATCAAGGAAGACGGGGTCAATGTGGTCATCGTCTGTGCCTGCTCGCCCCGTGTTATGCAGAAGGAGTTCGATTTTGGTGAGGAGGTGATTACCATTCGGGGCAACCTGCGCGAGCAGGTGGCCTGGACCGCCGGTGAACCCGAGGAGGGTGCTGAAGAGGGCGAGGTTGACGAGTTCCTCCAGGAGGCTGGCGAAGACTATGTCCGCATGGCTGTCACCCGGGCCCAGAAGACCGAGATGCCCGAGCCCTACAAACTGGAGACCATTTCCAGGAAGATTCTGGTGATGGGAGGGGGTATCGCCGGTCTTACCGCTGCCAGGGAGGCCAGCAAGGCTGGTTACGAAGTGACCCTGGTGGAGAAAGACGGACAGCTTGGCGGCAAGGCCCTGGGCTGGCGGAAAATGTTTCCGACAAAATATCCCTACTCCGAGTTGGAGGAACCGAACATCGAGCAGATGATCGCCGATGTCACCTCCGATGACAAGATCACGGTCAAGACCGAGACCGAGGTAGCCCGTATCGCCGGTGCTCCCGGCCAGTTCAACGTCACTTTCAAGGCAGCCGGAACCAAGACTGAATGGGATGCGCCGGAAAAGGTCACCGTGGACGAGCAGGACCTGATCGACAAGGGCGAGATGGAGGATCCCAATGCCGGTCTGAAGGTGTACACGGAGCTCAATCCCGACGGTGAAATGTTCGGTGCCGTGGTTCTGGCCACCGGGTGGCGGCCTGCCGATGTATCCGAATATGAGCACCTGGGATATGGTAAGCTGAAGAATGTGGTCACCAATGCCGAGTTCGAGAAGCTTGCCAAGGAGGGTAAGGTTCCCGCCAATGTCGCCTTTGTCCAGAGTCCAGGCGGTACAGAGGACGACAAGGATTTTCCGTACTGCAACTCGGTCACCTCCATGGTTGCCCTGAAGCAGGCCCAGTATGTCTGTGACGACAATCCGGACGGCAAGGCGTACATCATCTATCAGCATATGCGCACTCCGGGTAACACCGAGCTGTTCTACAAGGGAATGCAGCAGAAGGATGGGGTGTTCCTGACCAAGGGTTCTGTGACCAGCGTGGAGGAATCCGGCAGCGGCCTGGTGGTCAACGTGGCCGACAGTCTCCTGGGTGAGGACCTGGCCCTGGAGGTCGACATGGTGGTCCTGGCTGCCGGTATGGTTCCCACTACTGTGGATGAACCTACCATCAACCTGGCTTACCGTCAGGGACCGGCCTTTATGGATCTCGAGCTGTTCGATGGGTATGCGGATTCCCACTTCATCTGCTTCCCCTACGAGACCAGGCGGACCGGTATCTATACCTGCGGCGGTGTCCGGAAGGCAGAGACCATGGAGGAAACCATCGACGATGCCACCGGTGCGGCCCTGAAGGCCATCCAGTGTATCGAGTCCGCCAACCGCGGCGTGGCCGTGCACCCCCGTTCCGGAGACAAGACCTATCCGGACTTCTTCTTCGCCCGCTGTACGCAGTGCAAGCGGTGTACGGAAGAGTGTCCGTTCGGCGCCCTGGATGACGACGAGAAGGGCACGCCGCTGCCCAATCCCACCCGGTGCCGCCGGTGCGGTACCTGTATGGGGGCCTGTCCTGAGCGGATCATCGGGTTTGCCGATTACAATATCGATATGATCGGTTCCATGGTCAAGGCCATCGAGGTGCCAGACGACGATGACGACAAGCTGCGCATCGCTGTCTTTGTCTGCGAGAACGATGCCTATCCGGCCATCGACATGTCCGGCATGCGTGGCAACAAGATGAACAGGCTGGTGCGGTTCATCCCGGTCCGTTGTCTCGGTTCGGTGAACATGGTCTGGATCAAGGATGCGATGTCCTCTGGTATGGACGGTGCACTGTTGCTGGGATGCCGCTACGGTGACGATTACCAGTGCCACTTCGTCAAGGGGTCTGAAATCGCGAACCGGCGGATGGAGAATATCGGTGAGACACTCGGTACGCTCGGTCTCGAGCCTGAGCGTTGTGCGGTCGAGCAGGTTGCCATTTCAGATTACGACAAGATCCCTCAGATCATCGAGGAGTTTGTCGAGTCGATCATTGAACTGGGACCAAACCCGTTCAAGGGCTTCTAACCTCTCTGTTGTGTCGAATCTGTTGCCATCTGGGCCAAATAATGGTACCAGATGGCAACAGTGTAAACGTAACTGTGTAATCCCATGATTTTGGTTTCGACATATTGAAAATCCCTTTTCAATGACAGGAGGAGAAAATGTCTATGAATGTGCAACCCGATCTTGATTTTATCCGAGAGATGAAGAGTGCGGGTGGCGACACACTGAAAAAGTGTTTTCAGTGTGCAACCTGTTCAGTGGTCTGTCCGCTCTCGTCCGATGATAATCCCTTTCCACGCCGGGAAATGATCTTTGCCCAGTGGGGTCTGAAAGACAAACTGATCGGCGATCCCAATGTAATGCTCTGCCATCAGTGCGGTGACTGCACGGCATATTGCCCCAGGGGCGCCAAGCCCGGCGATGTTCTTGGCGCCATCCGCGCCTATGCCTACAAGTACTTTGGCTGGCCGGCCGGCCTGGCCAACCTGGCCAGCTCGGGCAAGAACCTGCCCATCCTCATCGCTATTCCTGCGGTGATCGTCTTTGTGGTCTGGCTGATCTCCGGTGGTCTCCACATTCCCTCTACCGAGGAGTTCGCCCATGCCGGGTACGGCCACTTCTTCGGCCACTGGAATTTCAGGCTCCTGGCCAAGAATGTCTTTTTCATCGATCTGATCATGCTGCCGACCGCTGGCCTGGCCCTCTATGCAGCCTACAAGGGAGTGAGTGCCATGTGGCAGAAGATGGCAGAGAATGCAGGCGTCGGCGAAGCCCTGTACAGACCGTCCGTGCCCCAGTTCATCAAGGAATTTCTCTGGCCGTCGATTGTGGAGATCGTCCAGCACAACCGGTTCAAGGAATGTACTGCCAACCGGGACCGGGTGCGCGGTCATCTGCCGCTGCTGCTTGCCTTCATGGGCCTTTTCTTCGTTACCGTGTACTCCGCCTTTGTCCAGGACGTGCTCGGCATCTTCATTCCCTCATTGCACGGTCCCATGTCGCTCTGGAATCCGGTAAAGATCGGTGCCAATGTAGCGGCCATCGCCATGATCGTCGGCATTGGCATCCTCTGGGGTAACCGCACCCAGATGGAGGCGGAGGGGCAGGCCTCGCGCACCTTTTACGACTGGTTCCTGATCTGGATGATCATGGGTGTGGGCGTCACCGGTCTGGCTGCAGAGATCTTCCGTCTCATCGGGATCGCTTCCATTGGTTACGTGGTATACTACCTCCACCTGGTTTCCGTCATGATGCTCTTCCTGTACATGCCGTATACCAAGTTCGCCCATCTGGTCTATCGGACCTTTGCCATGGCCTTTGAGCGGTATAGCCAGTCCGCCTATGTGAAGAATCCTCTGAACGATTAGGGTGCAACGCTCTCCTGCGGGAGAGGGATATCAATCCGGGAACAGATTCTGTTCCCGGATTTTTGTTTTTAACAAAAAAAATTGGTTGATTTTTGTTCTAATAAAAGTATAATTTATCGGTTAACGCTGGCGTAGCTCAATTGGCAGAGCAGCTGATTTGTAATCAGCAGGTTGCGGGTTCAAGTCCCATCGCCAGCTCCATAGAGAGCAATTTCGTGGAGGGGTTCCCGAGCGGTCAAAGGGAACAGACTGTAAATCTGTCGGCGGAGCCTTCGGAGGTTCGAATCCTCCCCCCTCCACCATATATATACAGAGCAGATCGCGCGAAAGTGCGTATGCGCTCCATTGTTATCTGTCAGGTTTGGGCGGGAATAGCTCAATTGGTAGAGCATCAGCCTTCCAAGCTGAGGGTTGCGGGTTCGAGTCTCGTTTCCCGCTCCATGCATTGTGCAGGTAGTGATGAAGCGTTTTTGTTTCAAAATTGTACTGATAGACGCGCCCACGTAACTCAGTGGTAGAGTACCTCCTTGGTAAGGAGGAAGTCACCGGTTCAAGTCCGGTCGTGGGCTCCAGGTATCA
>Ga0256914_1003196_pt1 | contig 13059 bp, 14 predicted proteins | sample HulkmetaG_FD_191571 | JGI IMG/M metagenome (GOLD analysis project Ga0256914, IMG submission 191571) | Hydrothermal chimney microbial communities from Main Endeavour vent field at the Juan de Fuca Ridge, Pacific Ocean - Hulk | ecosystem: Environmental > Aquatic > Marine > Hydrothermal vents ... | reverse complement strand
GGAGGCGTGTTCCCCCTCTCCCCTCTCCCAAGGTTGGGAGAGGGGAGAGGGCAAGGGGAGTGGGGTGAGGGCCCCAACCGCCCCCGGCGGTTTCGCCCCACCGAAGGCCGCAGTTTCCAACGGCCGGCCGTGTCGGGGCCTCTCGCATCCCAGTGCACGATGTTCAATTTATTCCCCACGCATGTGAACGTCCAACTGGGGGAAGGGTATCTCAATGCCGGCCCGGTCAAAGGCCTCCTTAATACGGCGCCGCATGATGCGCTGCGCTGTCCACTGTTGCCCCCCCTTCACTCGTGCCACCAACCAGAAGTTAATGGAAGAATCGGCCAAAGCCTCAGGACCTAACGGGGTAGGCGGTTCCAGGAAAATACCTTCCGGATTTTCCTCGTACAACGCATGCCCAACCTCTGTGAGCACGTCCATCACCTGACCCAAATCACTGTCGTAGGCAACCCCCACCTCAGCGATCGCACGGGCCCAGTCCCGGGTCTTGTTGGAAACCGTGGCAATCTCACTGTTGGGGATAATGTGCAAAACACCGTTGAAGTCCCGGACTTTGGTCACCCGTAACGTCATCTCCTCAACCCACCCGCTAATCCCGGCAATTTCTACCCCATCTCCCACGTGGAACTGATCCTCCAGCAGGATGAAAATGCCCGCGATGAAGTCCTGCACCAACTTCTGCGCGCCCAGGCCAACAGCCAGCCCAACCACACCAGCGCCCGTGAGCAACGGAGCAATGTTCACGTCGAAAACATCCAGGACCATCGCGGCCGCGCTGAACAACACCACAACCCGACCCGTCCAGCGAATCACATTGCCGATGGTTAACACCCGTCGCTCATCCACTGCCTCATAGCGAGGCCACCGAGAGCGCAAAACACTCACACCCAATTCAACGGCTTCCCAGGCAATGTACGAAAACAACACGATGAGCATAAGGCGCACAAACACATTTAGCACCCTATTCACATCAAAAGTAAACATATCCCCCAACATCCGAATCAACACATAACCGATCAGGCTGGCCAAGACCAGAGAGCCCCCACGCCGACTCACACGGGTAACCCAGGTCTCGCCCCGCACCCAACGGCGCAACATCAACAGCAAGATGATCAACCCCACCAGAACCGCCAGGTTCATCTCGTTCAGGACACTCAAAACACGGTTCATTAACAGATTCATAAGCCCTCCTCTGCGTGTGTTCACGAAGTTGCAAATGAATGCATAATTAAGAATGCATCCACAGAATTATAACACACCTCTCACGTAACCCCATCCCCTCTTCCATCATCCATCTAGATGAAAAAGTTTTTCGATAAAGGCCCATTGGAGTATGCTGGCACCATGAAAGACATGCATCTCATCGTTCAAAAACTGCGAGATCGGGGATATCGCATGACAGCAGCACGGCAGGCCATCCTGAACGTGCTCCTGAGCAGCACGCGCCCCCTATCGCCCGCGGAATTGCACCAGCGCGCGCGGGAGAAATACCAGGGGGTAGGGCTGGTCACTGTGTACCGGACCATCGAAGCATTAATCGATTTGGGCGTGCTTCGACGTGTCCACCGGGAAGACGGATGTCACGGCTACGTGTACGTGGGCTACGGACACCGCCACATCGCGGTGTGTCGTATATGCGGCAAGGTCATTGTCTTTCCAGGGTCTGAGGATGTATTGGCCCTGGAAGAAAAATTATGGCAGGAAACCGGATTTCGCGTGGACGATCACCTATTGCAATTTGTTGGCGTGTGTGCCGAATGCCAGGCCAGGGAAAAGGAGGGGATACAACAATGAAAGGACAGACGACGCGCCTGATCTCATGGCTTCTTGTCCTCACACTTATCATTTCCGCGGGAGTGGTCACCGCCTGTCAGGGCGGGCAAAAACAAGAACCCACACCTGCCGCTCACCAGGGTCCTTTACTGGTTGTCGTGAGCATTGCCCCGCTGGGTGACTTTGTGCGCCATATAGGGGGCGATAAAGTGCAAGTAGAGGTACTGGTCCCCCCTGGGGCGAGTCCTCACACGTACGAACCCACCCCCGGGCAAATGACCTTGTTGCACAAAGCCGATATGCTGGTACTCAACGGCATCGGACTGGAGTTCTGGCAGGACAAAGTGCTGAAAAGCGTGGACACCTCCCGCTTGCGGGTGGTCATTGCCGCGGAAGGAATTCACGTACTCCAGACGGGTGAACACGGCGAAGGGGGAAACCCCCACGTGTGGCTGGATCCTATTAATGCCGCGCTGGAAGTGGCGCGCATCCGAGACGCGCTGGTGGCCGTGGACCCGGCAAACAAGGATGTGTACCTGCGCAACGGGGCCGACTACATTGAGGACTTAAAGGCTCTTGACCGTGACATCATGCTCACAACCGCGGCATTTCCCAACAAGAAATTCGTCGCTTTCCACCCGGCATGGGAGTACTTCGCCCGACGGTACGGACTGGTCCAGGCCGCGGTTATCGAACACACGCCAGGATCAGAACCTTCGCCAGGGGAAATCGCCCAAATTGTGAAGACCGTGCGGGAGACAGGCGCGCGCGCGATCATTGCTGAACCGCAGTTCTCCACCAAAGCCGCAGAAGCCATTGCCGCGGAAAGTGGGGCCAAAGTGGTTCTACTTAATCCGTTGGGCGACCCACCGGACTTCGATTACATCCAAACCATGCGACACAACCTGGACCAGTTGAAGAGCGCAATGGCTGGTGACTAACATAAATAGTTGAACCGCCCTTCAAGGTTAGGCAGGGCAAGCAGAGGACATCCGAGAGGTGAGAGAATGAACTTACAACAGGTGAAGACTGCAGCCACCACGCCCGCGAAAAACAGCCAACCGGTCGTAGAACTGCACGACGTCTCTGTGGCATTCGACAGCCTGGTCGTGCTCGAGCACGTCAACCTGGAAGTCCAACCCGGCCAGTTCGTCGCCATTATCGGCCCGAACGGCGCGGGCAAGACCACCCTCCTGCGGGTGATCTTGGGGCTTCTCCGCCCCCAAACCGGAACTGTACGGGTCTTCGGCAAAGAGCCTTGGGACTTAGGGGAGGATCGCCAGCGCATTGGATACGTGCCTCAGGTATTAACCGTCGACCTGAAATTCCCGGTCACCGCGGGAGAGGTGGTGCTTATGGGCCGCTACGGGCGCATTGGTCTATTCCGACGTCCATCCAAGCAAGATGTGGCCAAGGCCAAAGAAGCAATGGCTCGGGTAGGGGTAGATCACCTATGGGACAAACACTTCGGACATCTTTCCGGCGGACAACGCCAACGCGTTCTGTTAGCCCGGGCCCTGGTCAACGACCCGGACCTGCTGATCCTGGATGAGCCCACGACGGGCGTGGATGTTACAGCAACAGAGACCGTCTACAGTCTCTTACGACACTTCCACGAGCAGGGCATGACCATTATTGTGGTTTCCCATGACGTGGGTGTCGTGGCTACTTTCGTGGACACGGTTGCCTGCGTGAACCGCAAACTGGTTGCGCACGGCCGACCGGAAGAAGTGCTCGGTTCAGAGGAACTGGCCCAGATGTACGGATGTGATGTGGCCTTCTTCCACCACGGCCGTGTGCCACACATGGTCGTGAAACCCGCGCCCGAAGAAATGGAAGAAGAGGAGGTGGACTTCTGATGGAAATACTCACCTACGCGTTTATGCAGCGAGCGTTGCTCTCGGGCACGTTAATCGGGATACTCTGTGCCACCGTGGGTGTGTACGTTGTGCTGCGGGGCATGTCCTTTATTGGAGCCGGCATCGCTCACGCGTCCTTTGGAGGGGTAGCCATTGGCTTCTTTCTGGGCATCAACCCCTTGCTCAGTGCAGTAGTGTTCTGTCTGCTTGTCGCTTGGGGCATTGCCGGAGTCGCCCGGACCGGACAGGTGAAAGAGGATACCGCGGTGGGCGTATTTTTCGCCTCCACCATGGCCCTGGGCATTCTCATCATCGGCCTGATGAAAGGCTATAACGTCGAACTGTTCAGTTACCTGTTCGGTAGCATCCTTGCCGTCACACCAACAGACGTGTGGCTCACAGTCGCCATCAGCGCGGGCATTCTGGGCACTGTGGCCCTGCTTTACAAGGAACTGGAGTTCATCACCTTTGACGCGGAAATGGCCCAGGTAGTGGGGTTGCCGGTGACGCCTTTGTACTTTCTCCTGCTAACGCTTATCGCGCTGACCGTAGTAGTGTCCATCAAAGTGGTGGGCATTGTGTTGGTCTCCGCGCTCATTGTCACCCCAGCCGCGGCTGCATGGCAACTCACCTACCGCTTTCACGTGATGATGATCCTCTCCATGGTGTTCGGCGCGGTGTCCACCATCGGGGGGCTGCTGATTTCTTACTGGCTCAACACCGCGTCCGGGGCAACCATTGTCATCCTGGCTACGCTCATCTTCTTCCTGGCCTTCCTCTTTTCGCCCAAGCGCGAACGCCCCTGGTGGCGATTTGCAGAGTGATGCCCGGATTCGGGGAGAAGCAAAGGCACGGCTCTCGCATCCGACGCGTGTCCGAGGATAAGCCCTCCGGACACGCGTCGGATGGAACACCCTACCACGGGGAGGACCACACCTCTCTCAGGAGGCCTGCCGAATATCCACCTCAACGCGCAGAAGTGTGTCTTCCAAACGGGTGTGCGTGGGCAGATTAGCCTTGTTCAAGATATCCAGGATGCGAAGGTTATCCGGCTGAATGTACGCGTACAGGTGCGTAATGCCCACGCGTCGGGCGCGGTTCACCAATTCCAACAGCAACTGAGTTCCAATCCCCCGTTGTTGATAATCGTCCCGCACAACCACAGCAGCCTCAGCCAGGGGCGTCTCATCCTCCCGCATACAGCGAGCACTCCCCACAATTTCGTCGTTCACCAAAGCCACCAGCGCGATCCCGCGCTCCGGCAACACACTCACAGTCTCACCCGCCCGTTCCAGGAGGGACTCATCGTTCAGGTTAGGAAGATAGGTGTGAAAACGGCGGTACCGGGTTTCAGGGGAGAGGTGCAGGAGGAAGTCCACCATGCGCGAGGCATCCTCAGGACGCACCGGACGGATAATCACCTCACGGCCATCACGCGTCCAAAAGCGTTTGACCTCCTCCTGCGTGTTCATAGCCTACCGTCCCTTCCACTGAGGTTGGCGTTTTTCCACAAACGCGGCCATCCCTTCCTTCTGGTCCTCCGTGCTAAACAGCGCGTAGAAGAGCAACCGCTCGTGTTGGAGGCCGGCCTGTAAGGTACTCTCCAGAGCGTAGAGCACCGCTTCCTTGCCAAAGCGCACAGCCATAGGAGCACGAGACGCAATCTTCGCGGCCAGTTTAATCGCTTCCTCCAGGTACGTATCCACAGGGTACACGTGATTCACCAGGCCGAAGCGCGCGGCCTCCTCCGCGGTCAACCGTCGGTCGTTAAGGACCATCTCCATGGTTAAATACTTGCCAATGGTACGGGTTAACCGCTGGGTTCCACCGGCTCCGGGGATGATGCCCAGATTAATCTCCGGTTGCCCGAACACCGCGGTCTCGCTGGCGATGATCATGTCGCACGCCCACGCGAGTTCCGCGCCCCCGCCCAGCGCGTACCCGGAAACCGCCGCGATCACCGGCTTCTTTGCCAGCGCCACCGCGTCCCAACCATCCACAAAAGGCTCGGTCTTCATCTGGACCGGTGTTTTGTTCATCATCTCCTTAATATCCGCGCCAGCAGCAAACGCCTTATCATTTCCGGTCAGGACAATAGCCCGCACGCTATCGTCCTCGTCCAGAGATTTGAACGCTTGGGCCAGTTCCTTGAGAACCCCCAGGTTCAAGGCATTGTACTGCTTGGGCCGATTCAGTCGCACCAGCGCGACCCCTTCTACCGGCTTTTCCACAATTAAGTACTCGTACGTCATCGGATCACCTCCGCAAGGGTTATAGGATGAGCATTGCGTCACCGAATGAGTAAAACCGATACCGCAACCGAATGGCTTCCTCGTACGCTCGCATCATCAGGTCTTTCCCCATAAACGCAGCCACCAGGACCAGCAGGGTGGAACGCGGCAAGTGAAAGTTGGTGATCAGCGCGTCCACAGCCCGGAAGTCGAAGCCAGGCATAATGTACAAATCCGTCCACCCTCGGAAGGGAACCAGGGGACCGCGTCGTGCATCCTCGGGCACATCTGCAGGCCATCCCACACGGGCATCTTCCCCGTGCACGTGCTCCGGATGTGTGGCCGTCTCCAAAACCCGGACACTGGTTGTGCCCACCGCGACAACGCGGCGACCTTCCTCTTTGGCCCGGTTCAAGGCGATGGCGGTTTCCACATCCAACTCAGCCCACTCCGTGTGTATGCGGTGTTCCTCCACGTGCGCCTCTGTAATGGGACGAAACGTGTCCAGACCCACGTGAAGGGTGACAAAGTAGAACTCAATCCCCCGCTGCTTCAGGTCTGCCAGCAGGCGAGGCGTGAAGTGCAACCCCGCGGTGGGCGCAGCCGCGGATCCCTCCTCGCGCGCGTACACCGTCTGATAGCGCTCGGGGTCGTGAAGTGGTTTGCGAATGTAGGGTGGCAAAGGCACGTGGCCAATCTGCTGTAGCACCCCGTTCAAGGCACGGTTGAAGCGCAGCAATCGTCCGCCCGAAGGCGTGATGGCCACCACTTCGGCCACAATGTCCGGATCCTGTTCCAGGTGCAGGAGTGTGCCCGGTCGGATGCGGTGCCCCCGTACCAGGGCCTCCCAGGTAGTGGCATCCTTGCGCACCAGGAGCAGGATTTCCACGCGTCCCCCTGTGGGTTTGCGGGCGAAGATTCGGGCCGGAATTACCCGCGTATCGTTGCCGACCAACACATCACCGGGCTGCAAAAGGGAGGGAAGGTCATAAAAGTGATAGTGTGCAATCTCCCCGGTATCCCGCCGCACCACCATAAGGCGGGCGTGGTCCCGGGGTTCAACCGGTTCCTGGGCAATCAACTCCTGTGGCAATGTGTAATCGAACTCGTCTGTGCGCATGATAGGGCTGATCTTCAATTTTTCAATCTTCAAAGTGCGCAACCGGTTGCCGCCTACCTGAACAACCGTATGAGCACATTTAGTATAATGGTCAGCAGAATGCTGATTAAAATCATGCTGGTCAGCGGGAAAAAGCAGGAAAAGTTATCCTTCTGAATCACAATATCTCCGGGAAGCCGTCCCCAAGGCCCTAAACGGCCCACCATCAGGAGGAATCCCCCAACAAAGATCAGAAGGATCCCCAAGAACACCAGCATTCGTCCCATCTCTGCCAACCCGTTCATCTCCCCCACCTCCCTTGAAAAGGTTCCCTATCTGAGTCACTACCTCCAGCGTACCGGGGAGCCCCCAACGAACTCCATTAGCCGCCACAGTCCGTTGATATGGTGACCGTCGGCGTGATGCCCGTACGAGCCACGATTTTCACACGCCACGTGCACGCGCAATCGCCTTCGGAACCGGAAATCCGCGCCCGGTACACCCCTTCCAAGCGCACTCCATCCCCCTCCAGCGCGGAGGGTGGAAGTCCTCGGTCCAGGGCACGCCATCCCCAACCAGGACCCAACACCCAGCGAATGGATTGTCCTTGGATCTCCAACAGGGAAGAAGGCCGGGTGTATCCCATCATGCCCCACGCGCTCTCATCTGTCAGGGGGAACGCCTGGCCGTTCCAGTGCCAGGATCGGGTTTGTTGTCCCTGGGCAGTGTGCCAGGACCATGTGACGCGACCTTCCTGCACTATCTTACAGGCTTCCCCATTGCTGCCTTCGGTCAAATCGGCAACGACCGCCACATTGGCCCGCACAAACGTGTCCTCTGTGAGCACAGCACTGGAGGGTCCTAGCCCGGGAGACTCACTTGCCTCCCAAGGCAGGGGCAAAGGAGAAGGACCATCGGTGAGGACGCGCAAAGCACTGCACCCGCACGCGGTTTGGCTACGCCACTGGTGATGGGTACTGTCAAGCACGTACACAGCTTCGTCAGAAAGTCCGGTAGCATCGGTGACGGTCAAACGCACTGTGTATGTGCCCGGCGCGTACGTGTGCTGTACAATCTTGCCCTCGCCGCTTTCGCCATCCCCGAAATCCCAGTGGTAGGACACGATGTTCTCGTCGAAGTCCATACAACCGGACGCGTCAAAACGCACTTGCCCATTTCCCAAGAAGGAAGCGGTCGCGTACGCGTAGGGAGGATGTTCAAAGGGAATCTGGCGGATCACTTGATACACCCGCCCTTCGCGGTCCCACATGCGGGCCCGCATGTGGATCTTCTTCAGGGCACTTACAGGGGTCTGGAGGAAGGCCCAAACTCCGTCCTCTGTGAGGTTCTCCATGTCCGATAACGTGGCAAATGGCTGCCACCGACGCCCGTCCCAATAGGAGAGGTCCGCGGCCACCACGTCGGTCAACGTAGTCACCACCAGCAACGGGCTCGCACCGAGCACCGGTTGACCTCGCTCTTCCCCGGCCCAGGTCAGGGTGAGCACTGGGGTTTCCCCTTCACCCTGGGTCGCGAGGGGGGATGATTCCCAGGCCGCGCGGTATCCTAGCCAGGGGAAGTGGAAGTCCGGGGCGTACACACGAACCGGAAGGCGCAGCACCGCTTCAGAGCCTTCACCTTGCGAGCGAGCACTTAGAAGCACCTCGTCCTGAGCAGAGAAGGTCGCGGTCAAGGGACTTTGAAGGTTCAACGTCAACGTGACGGCCTGTCCCACATCGAGGTTATCCACGTGAGTGGGGGACACGTTCACAGAGAGTCCATCCGGAGCGGAAATTTGCACATCCATTGACGCGGGCCCAGTTCCCCAATTGGTCAGGGTCACGGTCCAACGGACCGGTTCCCCACGACGCAGGGGTTCCCAATGGGCCAGCGTCAACTGGGGAACAGCCATTGGGCGCGGTGTACCCACATCCAGGGGCGCGTCCACCACATCGGACAATGTTACTCCTTCTGCTAATTCCACCCGGTCAGGTTCGATCCACACGTGAGCGTGCCCGTCAAAGACGACCAGGGGTGGGAACTGAAAGCGAATGCCCTGCAGGCTCAGTGTGGACAGTTCAGAACCAGCAATCCACAACCCGTGAGTCCGGGCCACCACCGCGGAGGTGTCCAGGCCGCTCAAATCCACCACTGAATGGCCATCCACGATGAAGAACACACCCTGACCGCCCGCGCGAGTTCGCTTCCCCGTGGATAGCAACCCCGATGAGGCGCGCACGATGGCATCCCCGTACGCCACTCCTTCGCCGCCGAGCACGCGGGAATCGGACATGATAACGCTAAGCCCCCACAAAACCACATCGCCCCCGCGGCCCTGTGTGGATGGCCCGCCCCGGGCCTCACCCACCTGCCACACCGCGGCTTTTGCCACCAGGAAGACGGAGCCACCGGGGAACCCCTGTGTACCCGCGCCCCCGCGCACAGTTCCCCAATTTTCCACCATACCCTGGAGGGATTCCAGACGCACACGGCCCCCTGGCGATCCGGTGCGTCCGCCGCTGCCCCCCAGAATGAGGCCGCGATTCACCACATCAGCGGTCAACGAACGAAGTGTCACCTTTCCACCCGCGTGGGTGTCATCGCCCTGCCCTCCCAGGACACTCCCCTCGATGATAATTCCCTGCCGTGCTACCACTTCCACATCATAACCGGTGGCCGATTGCAGGATGCCGCGAGCGGAGACGATCAACGACGCAACGCGGGGAGATGTCCCTTCCAGGGTCACAACCACATCGTCCGGGATGAGCACAGCACTGTCCGGTCCGGGGATGGTCTCCCCGGGGACCGGGTCACCAGTTTTCCCCCACGTTGCCGGGTCATTCCAGTGTCCGGAGCGTTGAGCCTGAAACGTAGATGCCGCGGTGACAGAGGGCGGGGGAAGCAGCAACCCCACCCAGATGAGGACCACAAGAAGCAGCACTCCACGTTTCATGTATATGCCTCCAGTCCGCGCGCTTTCAGTTCTGCGACAATGTTCCGCACATCCTGAGCCCTGTCGCGCGGGCAGACAAGAATGGCGTCAGGAGTCTCCACGATGACCACGTCGGAAAGGCCAACCACCGCGATCAACCGGCCGCCGCTCAACACTAAACTGTCACGCGTGTCCAGGAGGATGACTTGACCTTCTACTGCGTTTCCCCGCTCATCTTTGGGGTATTCCTTGTACACAGCCTCCCAACTGCCCACATCATTCCAGCCAATGTCCACAGGGATAACCGCGCCGTCGGTAACGTGTTCCATAATGCCGAAGTCCACTGACTGGGAGGGCAGCGTGGGCCACACTTCATTGAGGACGCGCGTTTCTTCGGAAGTGTCCATGGCCTCGGCAATGCGCAGCAGGCCTGCGTAGAGATCCGGCATGTGCTGCTGAATCTCCTCTAAAATGCGATCCACCCGCCAGATGAACATCCCGCTGTTCCAGGAGTAGCGTCCGGTTTGCAGGAAGCGTTCTGCCGTGGCCCGATCAGGCTTTTCAGTGAACCGGACCAGCCGGTACACGTCAAAACCTTCCCATTGCCCCAGGAGATCTCCCCGCTCAATGTAGCCGTAGCCGGTGGCTGGTTCAGTGGGCTCAATACCCAAGGTCACAATGCGTCCTTCCCGGGCTACAGCGGCTGCCGCGCGCAGGACGCGCCGGAAGGTCTCCACTTGTGTGATAATGTGGTCCGCGGTGAGAACGGCCATCACTGCCTCGGGATCCCGACGTTGCAGGACTATCGCGGCCCAACCAATGGCGGGTGCTGTGTTCCGCCCTTCTGGTTCACCCAGTACATTCTTGGGGGGTAACGCGGGTAACTGTTCCAACACTCGGGAAACAAACCGACGATTGGTCACCACGTACACGTGATCCGGTGAGGTGAGGGCTACAGCCCGGTTGTACGATTCCTGCAAGAGCGTGTAGGGGCTGTTGAACCGCAGAAATTGCTTTGGGTTATCGCCGCGACTTTGCGGCCAAAGTCGAGTACCACTTCCTCCGGCCAGGATAACCGGATAAAAATGTTCGATGGACGTCATGGGCAAGCCTCCTTCAGGACGAGAGTTTCTCGGATCCACACACATATGCCATGCCACATCGCGCACAGCGCCGTGGATCGTGATGGGAACGAGGCATCGTATCCGCGTACAGGGCCAACTGCATCTCCGTTAGCGTGTCCAAAAGCGCGGTGCGTAATTCATCGGTGTAAGGAACCCGCACGGTCATGTCCCGGTATCGAATGTAACCGTACGGAGGACGTTGCCCGTGCACTTCCTCAACCAGCAGGCAATACGCGGCCAATTGGAGAATATGCCCCCAATAAGGTCGGCCATCCTTGGGCAGGTTGGCTGATTTAATCTCCACGGGGATCAGCCCATCCTCGTTCTCCACCAGATAATCGGGTTTTCCCACCAGGCGCCACCGCGTGCTGACCAGCGCCTTTTCTGGGGGGCGTCCCTCATCCACGTCCTCGTAGACGACGTCCCCCTTGGGCATGCCCGTGGTCCGTCGAACGCGTTTGCTTTTACTCCAAAGCGTGTACGCGACCCCAATGAGCAAAAGACCCAAGAGGAAGGTGATAATGAGAGCAACACGTACGGGCATGATGGTTTATCCCTCACATGAAAATCCAGAAGATGGCCACAGCGATGAACAGTAAAGCCAGGCCGGCCACCGCGATCCACAGTGCCAGTTGATGGTACACATCCGCTTTGTGGACCTGCCGGCCGTGTCCAGCGTGAAACTTCTTTCCCCGTTCTAACTGAATGGGGTTGGCGGGCTCGTGGCCACGCACGTATTGAAGCCACCAGGCCCGGTGACAGAAATCCCAGCGTGCTAATTCGCTGGCCCGAATGAGACGCCGATACTGATCACGCTCGCTCATTATGTCCCGCCTGTATCCACTTTGCTCAGAGCACGAGTCAGACGGTCATGTTGCAGTGTTAATGTTAAGTCCCCGCGCGTCCGTTCCAACACCCCGCGCAAAATGTCCACCTGCCGCCGTAAACCGCCTGTAATCGCGTCGGGATAATCCACCAGTATGAGGGTGTCGTATATGTCCTCCATGTAGGAAAGGAGCAACTCTGCACGTTGCAATTCCTGCTTGCGCATCAGGTCCAGGATGTGACGCCGCAATTCCGTGGCGGCCTCGGCCAACCCACCCAGGTACACGTGATCGGGCACATTCATACTCTCCGGCGTGGGCAGTGGGCGTCCCATCACGAACGCGAGCAACGTTTCCGCCTCTACCCACTCCTTCAGCGCGTCGCTCGTGTACCCTGTAAAGTAGAGATCTGCGTGTTCGGCAAGGGGTTGGACCAAGGCCTGAGCCTGCTTGCGTGCCTCGTCTAAAAGACGTTGGGCTTCGTCGAACTGATGACGGTGTACTGCCCGCGTGATCAGGCCACACGTGCGGATCAGTGTCCTGGAGCGCTGCAGCGTTTCATCCCGGACCCGATTTTTCGTTTCCAACCGAGATAGGATGCGTTCGATAGTTTCCTGTAATCCGTCCACTGGTGTACCGCTCCTCATTGAGGTGGGGAAGTCGTGGGCAACCGCTGGCCACGACGTTCCCGCGATATCCTTGTCGCTTGAGTATATTCACGTTGGGAAGTTTTTCCAAGCCGGAGCAGCCGAATAAATTCACCTGCTGAACAGGAGGGACGCCTAGCAACGAAAGGATACTGTTGACAAATTCTGGCCGCCTCACCCCTCGGCACCGGCGCCCGGATGAGAGGAGGCGTGTTCCCCTCGCAGTTTCCAACTGCTGGCCGTGTCGGGGCCAACGCCCTTTGGCCGCCTCCATCGTTCGTGGGTGAAGACCGCACAGAACGCCCGGCAACTGGACGTTGCGGGCTTCGTTTGCCAAGCCCCCTGCGGGGGCTGGTGGTGAGCCGCCCCCTGGCGGTTTCGCAGGCGAAGGCCGCAGTTTCCAACTGCCGGCCGCCTCATCCCTCACCCCTCACCCCTCGGCACCGGCGCCAGAATGAGAGGAGGCGTGTTCCCCCTCTCCCAAGGTTGGGAGAGGGGAGAGGGCAAGGGGAGTGGGGTGAGGGCCCCAACCGCCCCCGGCGGTTTCGTCCCACGAAGGCCGCAGTT
>Ga0256914_1003194_pt1 | contig 13061 bp, 10 predicted proteins | sample HulkmetaG_FD_191571 | JGI IMG/M metagenome (GOLD analysis project Ga0256914, IMG submission 191571) | Hydrothermal chimney microbial communities from Main Endeavour vent field at the Juan de Fuca Ridge, Pacific Ocean - Hulk | ecosystem: Environmental > Aquatic > Marine > Hydrothermal vents ... | reverse complement strand
TGGTCAAAAGGGGCCTGGCGCCGCGGCTGGGCGACGGTCCGGAGGCGTGGCAGGTAGAGCAGATAACCGACGGCAACGTCAACCTGCTCTTCCGGGTCATGAACCCGGGCGCGGGGCGTTCGTTAATCGTCAAGCAGGCGCTGGGTTACGCCTGGCGCTACCCAGACTTCAAGATGCCCACCGACCGGCTGGCGGTGGAGCACGCCGTGCTCGAGGTCGCCGCGCGCTACGCGCCCGAACAGGTGCCCGAGGTCTACTTCTTCAGCCCCGAGGACGCGGTGCTGGTAATGGAAGACCTTAACCGCCACCGCGAGATGCGCGCGGCGCTGCGCGAGGGGGTGCGTTTCCCGCGAGCGGCCGAACACATGGGCCGTTACATGGCGCGAACGCTCTTCTACACATCCGACCTCTACCTGCCCTCTGGCGAGAAGAAGGAGTGGGCGGCGCGGCTGGTCAACCCGGTGCTGCGAAAGGTACAGGAAGACCTGGTCTTTACCCAGCCCTTCGTGCCGCACCCCAACAACCGCTACTCGAAGCCGCTCGAGCCGCTGGTGCGCGAGATTTACGCCGACGAGGCGCTGCGGGCCGGGGTGATGGAGCTCAAGGAGCGCTACATGACCCAGGCGCAGGCGCTGATTCACAACGACCTGCACACCGGCTCGATCCTGGCGAACGAAGAAGAGACCAGGGTGGTCGACCCCGAGTTCGCCTTCTTCGGGCCGATGGGTCACGACATAGGCACCTACCTGGGCAACCTGGCCCTGGCCTACGCCGCCTACGAGGCCCACGCGCCGAACGAAGAGGAAAAACGGGCCTTCCGTGAGTGGCTGGCGGAGAGCCTGGCCGGGACCTGGCGCGCCTTCGAGCGCGAGTTCAACGCCGCCTGGGAGCGCGACGTCCAGCAGGCCGAGTGGCCCTCCGACCGCTACCGCGAGCGCTACCTGAAGCGGCTTTTGCAAGACGCCGCCGGCTTCGGGGCGGCCGAGATGTTCCGCCGCCTGATCGGCATGGCCCACGTCTCCGACTTCTGGAGCATCGAAGACGAAACCGAACGCGCCCGCGCCGAGAGCGTCGGGCTCGAGATCGCCCGGCGCTGGCTGATGGAGCGCGAGGGGTTCGAGAAAATAGACGACCTGGTCGAGCGGATGCGGGCGGCGCGCGTCAGCCCGCTCGTTGGGTAAAGGAGGCAGCGTGAGCGAGAAGAGATGGCAGGACGAAGCCCGCAGGGTGGCCGAGGGGATCCGCCGCCGGGTGACCGAGTTCACCCTCAAGAACGGCGGCGGCTACCTGAGCCAGGCGTGCTCGAGCGCCGAGATTCTGGCCACCCTCTACACCCGGGTGATGAAGCTGGGCCCCTCGGTGGCCCCGCCGGTGCCCCCGCCCTTTGGCGGCGTGCCCGGCAAGAACCCGAACTACACCACCGGCGCCGGCTACAACGGCCCCCGCGAGCCCCATCTGGACCGCTTCTTCATCAGCCCGGTCCACTACGCGCTGGTCCTCTACGCCACCCTGGTCGAGACCGGCCGGATGGCCGAGGAGGGTCTGGAGATGTTCAACGCCGACGGCAGCACCGTCGAGATGATCGGCGCCGAGCACTCCCCGGGCCACGAGCTGATGGCCGGTTCGCTGGGGCAGGCGCTGAGCCAGGTCATCGGCATCGCTCTGGGGCGGCGGCGCAAGGGCGAGACGGGGCGCAACGTCGTCTTCATGTCCGACGGCGAGTTCATGATCGGGCAGACCTGGGAGGCCATGGAGACGTTGAGTTTCTACGAGCTCGACAGCGTTATCGCCTACGTCGACGCCAACGGCCAGTCGGCCGACGGGCGCATCAACGAGGTGATGCGGATCGAGCCTTTGAAGGAGCGCCTCGAGGCCTTCGGGGCGGTGGCCGTGGAGGTTGACGGCCACGACGTGGAGGCGCTGGCGGCGGCCGCCGAGACGCCGCACCGCGGCCGGCCGCTGGTGGTCATCGCCCGCACCAACCCCTACTGCGGGGTCGAGGTGCTCGCCGAGCGGGCGCCGCGCTTCCACTACATCCGCTTCACCAAGCCAGAGGAGAAGGAAGCGCTGGAGAGCTTCTTCGTGCGCAAGTGGGGAGGCCGGCAATGAAACTGGAAACCCAGGTCCACCAGAAGAACCTGGTCCGCTGGGCGGCCGACAAGCCCGAGGTGGTCGTCTTCTCGGCCGACCTGACCAGCTCGACCGAGGTCCGCCTCTTCGCCGAGACCTATCCGGACCGCTTCTACAGCTTCGGGATGACCGAGCAGAACATGATGTCGGCGGCCGGCGGCATGGCCCGCGAGGGGTTCACCCCCTGGGTCCACACCTTCGCCATCTTCATGTACCGCCGCGCCCTCGACCAGGTGCAGATGTCGATCGCCTACCCGAACCTGAAGGTGCGCATCGTCGGCTTTTTGCCCGGCATCACCACCCCCGGCGGGGCGACCCACCAGGCCATCGAGGACGTGGCCATCATGCGGGCCATCCCCAACATGACCGTGCTCGAGACCGGCGACGCCGCCGACGTGGAGAGCGTGCTCGACGTGGCCCAGGCGGTGGAGGGGCCGGTGTACATCCGCATGCTGCGCGGGCAGATTCCCCGGCTCTTCACCACCCCCATGCAGCTCGGCCGCGCCCGGCGGCTGCGCAGCGGCGCCGACGTGACCCTCTTCACCGCCGGCATCACCACCGAGGAGGCCATGCGGGCCACCCAGGTGCTCGAGCAGCGGGGCGTGGGCATCGAGCACCTGCACGTGACCACCCACAAGCCCTTCGACGACCCGGCGGTGCTCGAGGCGGCCAGCAAGCCGAAGTACGGGGTGATTACCTTCGAGAACCACACCACCATCGGCGGTTTGGGCACCGAGGTGGCCGAGGTGATGGCCGGGAACGGCGTCGGCAAGAAGCTGGTGCGGCTGGGCATCCCCGACACCTACGCCCACGGCGGCAGCCGGCCCTACCTGATGCGCCACTACGGTCTCGACGCGCTGGCGCTGGTGCGGGCGGTCGAGAAGCTGGTGGGCGAGGACCTGCAAATCGGCGAGGAAGACCTGGCCGCGGTGCGGGTGGAGCCGGTCCACGGCGACTTCAAGGCGGAGGCTTTGTGATGATGGGTGGGATGCGGGCGTCGGGGTGTGGGGTTTCCCGCCCCCTGCACCCTACCCCCCACCTCCCGGGGGTTGGGGAGGCGCCATGAGCCAGACGCGCTACGACACCACCCTGCCCCTTTCCGGCTCCCGCTTTTCCGCCGTCTACCGCATCGCCGCTGAGGCGCCGGCGGCGGCCGAGGAGGCGGCGCGGGCGCTGGCTGTAGAGCAGACCATCGAGTTCCCCGCCGAGCTGGTGGAGGGGACGATCGCCCGCGAGGTCGTCGCCCGCGTCGAGAGCCTGGAAGAAACCGCCCCGGGCGTCTACGTCGCCGAGCTCTCCTTCGCCGTCGAGCTGGTGGGCGGTGAGCTGACCCAGCTGCTCAACGTCTTCTTCGGCAACTCCAGCCTGCTGCCGAACGTGCGGCTCGAGCGTATCGGCCTCAGCCCCGTCCTGGCCCGCCGCTTTCCGGGGCCCCGCTACGGCGTCGCCGGCCTGCGCCAGGTGCTCGACGTACCCGCCGGCCCGTTGCTTTCCACGGCCCTCAAGCCGCTGGGCCTGGGGCCGGCCGAGCTGGCCGGGATGGCCTACCGGCTGGCGCTGGGCGGGGTGCAGATAGTCAAAGACGACCACGGCCTCGCCGACCAGGACTTCGCGCCCTTCGAGGCGCGGCTCGAGGCGGTTACCGCGGCGGTGGCCCGCGCCGGGAGGGAGAGCGGCATGAAGGCCGTTTACGCGCCCAACGTCACCGCCCCCGGCGAAGAGACGCTGCGCCGCGCCCGCCTGGCCCGCGAGGCCGGGGCCGGCGCGGTGATGGTCGCCCCCGGGCTGGTGGGCTTCGACCGCATGGAGCAAATCGCCCGCGAGGTGGGCCTGCCGGTCCTCAGCCACCCGGCTTTCCTGGGCGGCTTCGTGCCCCGGGGCGACGGCGGAATAGCCCACTACGCGCTTTTCGGGCAGCTGCAGAGGCTGGCCGGGGCCGACGTGGTCATCTTTCCCAACCACGGGGGCCGCTTTGCCTTCAGCCCCGAAGAGTGCGCCGCCATCAACGCCGGGCTCAAGGACGAGCTGGCCGGCCTGGCTCCCGCCCTGCCCGCTCCCGGGGGCGGCATGAGCCTGGAGCGGGTGCCCGAGATGCGCGCCCTCTACGGCGACGACCTCGTCTACCTGATCGGCGGGGCGCTGCACCGGCGCGGGCCCGACCTGGTCGAGAACGCCCGCTACTTCCGCCAGATCGCCGCGGAGGCGTGGTGAAAAAAGAAGACCTGATCACCATCGCCGCCTGGCTTTACTACAAGGAGGGGCTGAAGCAGGAGGAGGTGGCCCGCCGCCTGGGCCTCAGCCGCGTCAAGGTGACCCGGCTGCTGGCCCGGGCCCGGGCCGAAGGGGTGGTCCGGTTCGTCATCACCCGGCCGCTGCCCGGCCCCTTCCGCCTGGCCGCGGCCCTGCGCGAGCGCTACGACCTGGCGGACGCGGTGGTGGTTCCGGCGGCGGCGACGGCCGAGGCCACGCTCGACGCCCTGGGGGCGGCCGGGGCCGAGTACCTGGCGGCGCGGCTGCGTCCGGGCGTGCGGGTGGGCCTGGGCTGGAGCACCACCGTCGGCCGCATGGCCCCCTACCTGCGGCGGCTGCGGCCGGTGGAGGGCTGCGCCGTGATCGAGCTGGCCGGCAGCTTTCTGGGGCAGACCAACCCCTACTCGATCAGCGGGCCGCTGGCGACGGCGCTGGGGTGCCGGCTCGAGGCGCTGCCGACCCCGGTTCTGGTCGAGAGCCCCGAGGCGCGCCGGGCGCTGCTGGCCGACGCCCGCATAGCCGCGGCGCTGGCGGCAGGGCGCTCGAGCGACCTGGCCGTGGTGGGCGTCGGTCAGGTGGGCGCGGCGGGGACCACCGTCCGCACCGGCATGGTCAGCCCCGAGGAGATGGCCCGGATAGAAGAGGCGGGGGCGGTGGGCGACGTGCTGATGCGCTTTTTCGACGCCGCCGGCCGGCCGGTGCGCACGCCGCTCGACGAGCGGGTGATGGCCGTTGGCTGGGAAGACTTTTTGCAGATCCCCCACCGCGTCGCCATGGCCGCCGGCGCCGGCAAGGCGACCGCCCTGAAGGCGGCCCTCGGCGGCGGCCTCTTCCACGCCCTGCTGACCGACGAGACGACCGCGGCCGCGCTGCTAGAAGACGCTTAGCTGGAGGTTTTCGTCGTCGCCCCCCGGTCTCCGGCGAGGGTCGCTTGCGGCGGGCCGGTGTCCACGCGAAAGGCGCGGCCCTGCTGCCGGCGGGCCTTCTGTATCGAAAGGCCCGCTCTCCGTCCGCGGGGCGGGTGCCGGTTCTAACTTAAATTGCGCTTCAGCAGGTTTATCAGCTCGCTGAGCTGCCTGGTCAGTTCGCGGTTTTGCTCGACCAGGCTTTCGATCTGCTCCTCCAGCTTGCTCTCGGTTACGATCAGCTCTTCCTGGGTGCGGCGGGAAACCTCCATCGGAATCGACTTGAAGAGCAGGGCGGTGTTGCCGCAAACCGGACAGACCAGGCTGGCGGGCGGGACCGCGGCGCTGTAGAAGATGCGGGTCGAGTCGTTCGGGCAGAGCAGGTATTTCTGGCCGCCGGCCTCACCAAGGTAGATCCGCTCGGCCAGGTCGTGGGCTTCCTCCGACGAAAAGCCGACGTAGTAATCGCCGCCAATTTCCAGATAGCCCTCGGGCAGAACCTCGCGCGTCGGTACCAGCTCCGACTTGAGGCCGCTGGGCGGCGAAATCCAGGCCAGGCCGTTCCACTTCAGGTGGCGCAGGTGACGGCGGCCGTCGTTGTCTTCGACCTCGATTATCAAGGTAACCTCGGGGTCTTTCGGGTAGTAGAAAAAGCGAACCGCCCGCACCCCCTCCAGGCCTTCTTGCGGGGGCAGCGTGTAGGAGAGGGGGCCCTCGCCGCGCTCCGGGTAGCCCACCATCCGCTCGAGATCCTGGCGGGTGAGCCCGGGGGTGCTCTCGTCACCCTCGAGCAACAGGCGGACCTTGCGGAAGGCGCGCTCGAGCCCTGAAGCGTCTTGCATGTCCCCATTCTATAGCAGAAGGGCCGGCCCGCAGGCCGGCCCTGAACGTTGGACCGGGTTACTGGCTGCCGGCCGGGGCTTCCTGGCCGCTTTCGGCCGGTTGTGCGCCCTCGTTTGCCGGCTGCGCCTGTTCGGTGGCCGGTTCCTCTTTCTTGGGGGCGAGGCTCTCGAGCACCTCGACTATCTTGTTCTCGATGGGGGTTTCCTTCTTGAGCTGCTCTATCCAGTCGGCGGCCACCTTGGCCCTCTTGTCGGCCAGCGCCAGCTTCTCGGCCTCCGCCTTGACCTCCTCGAAGTCTTTAGTCACCGCGTCCTTGCGGTCCTTGACCAGAACGACCTGGTAGGTCTTGTTGCCGTTCTGATCGGGGACCTCGATGACCTCCGAAACCTCCCAGTCGCCGGCGCGGGCGAAGGGAGCCTCGCTCTTGAAGACCAGCTGGTCGACCACCGGCGGCAGTTTACCGGGGTTCACGGTGCCCAGGTCGTCAATCCTGCCGCCCAGGCCCTTGGCCAGCTCTTCGAGCGGATCGCCAGCGAGCAGCTTTTCGCGGAACTTTTCGGCGGTTTCCTTGTCTGTAAAGCTAACCGTCTTGACGGTGGCCGAAGCCGGAACCGTAAAGCGCTCCAGGTTTTCCTCGTAGTACTTCCTGACCTCTTCGGGGGTAACGGTAACGTCCTTGGTCTTCCAGAGCTGGACGTCCTGGGCTATCTGGGCGCGGGTGCCGATAAAGGGCTTGCCCGACTTCTTGGCCTGCTCGACCAGCAGCTCCTCGGTAATCAGCTGGTCGGTAACGGTCGGGAAGAAGAACTGAACGGCCAGGTCGCCGAGGCCCTGCTGAATCAGGCTGCCCACCTGCTGGTCGGCGAAGACCACCTGAATAACTTCGGCCAGCTTGATTTCCTTGTCGCCCACCTTGGCGACCACCGGGTTCTTGTATTCGTACGGCGAGTCTTCTTCGCTAAACTTGACCACCGCGCGCTGGCGCACCTCGCGGATGTAGTTGTCCACCACGCCCGCCTGCTTGACCTGCAGAGCGTCTTCCTTGACGCGGTCGGCCACCTCTTCGTAGGGCACGTCGCCGCCGGGGAGGAACTCTTCTACCTTGACTATGTAGTAACGCCCGCCCGCCTCGATTATCTGGGTCAGCCCGCCGTTTTGCAGGGAAAAGACGGCGTCGGCCACCGGCGTCGGGAAGACCAGGCGGGTCACCGGCCCGGGTTCGCTGGAGCCCGGTTCGGCGCCCACAGCGCCGCCCTGGTCGGCCCCGACCTTGGAGTACTGGCGGGCCAGCTCGGCAAAGTCGGCGCCGCCGAGGAGCTGCTGGTACACCTTTTCGGCGGTAGCCTTGTCGTCCAGGACGATCTGGCGGGCCTTGACCCGGTCTTCGGCGGCGTAGTTGGCCTTGTGCAGCTCGTAGAAGAAGCGGGCTTCCTCGTCGCTCAGCTTGACCTTCTTGCGAATCTCGTCTATGCGCTTCTGGATTCTTATCTGCGTGCGAATCTCGTCGCGCAGCTGGCTGTCGGTGTAGCCGATGCTCTGCAAAAAGCGGTCGTAGGCGTCGCGATCGGTCACGCCCAGCTGCTGGCGCAGCTGATCGACCTGCTGTTTTACCTCACTGCTGGAGACGCGGATGCGGGCGGCGTCCTGGTCCAGGGCCTCGAGGGTAATCACCTGTTCCAGGAAGTAGGTGTCTATCAAGGGCCGCAGGACGCCGGTGGGGTTGAGCGTGAAGAGCGGGTTGGTCTGCGCCTTGCGCATCAGTTCCAGCTCGTGGATGGGCTGACCGTTGACGTAGAGGATGACCCGGCCCTCCTGCTGCGGGTTGCCCTTGGGGGTGAATAGAAAAATAGTGCCGAGGGCGAAGGCCGCGGCCAGGATGCCGAATATGATGTTGATCGCCTTTTTGCTTATTTTCACTTGACGTCCTCCTTCGGGCGGTGCTAGATTGACGTTTGCTGAGTGCGCCCGTAGCTCAGTTGGATAGAGCGTCGGCCTCCGGAGCCGAAGGCCACAGGTTCGAATCCTGTCGGGCGCACCAGTTTCTTTTTTGGCGGGCGGCCACGCCCGTCGCCTGCCCGAAACACAACCCGAATTGTAGCATGACCCCGTGTTTGCGAGGCATAGAATGCGGTGAGAAAAACGCCGCTTACCAGAGGAAACCCGCCCGCCGGCCGGCGGGCGGGTATGCCGGCAAATGGCCGGCCGTCAGGGCGAGGTAAGAATCGCGCCACCACTCCCGGCGACGACAATCCGCCCCATTCCGTAGGTAACACAGAAGAGGTCGGACAGGGAGCCGGTTTTGCGGGAAGCCCACTCCTCACCGTCGGGCGAGACCAGCACCTGACCCGCCTCCGACGGGACGACGAAGAGCCCGCCGGCGTAGGCGAGGCGCCAGTAGTAGTGGTAGCCGGTATTCACGATTTCCCAACTGGCCCCGTCGGTCGATTTCAAGAGCAGGCCCTGACCGGTAAACGTGACGAAGGCGCCATTCCCGTATGCAACGTCTCCGAGCCAGTCGTTGATGCCGGTGTAATGAGGCGTCCAGTTCGCGCCGTCGGTCGAGGTGAGAACGGTGCCGCCAGCACCAGCGGCCACGAAGAGGCCGTTTCCGTAAACTATGCCGTAAAGGCCGTTCGTAGTACCCGAGCTGGCGGTCCGGTCGGTCCAGCTCGCACCGTCGGACGAGGTAACGATCGTGCCGCCGTCACCAACGGCCACGTAGAGGCCGCCGCCGTAAGCCACGCTGTAAAGGTCGTTCGTAGTACCCGAGCTGGCGGTCCGGTCGGTCCAGTTCGCGCCGTCGGACGAGGTAACGATCGTGCCGCTATCGCCAACGGCCACGAAGCCGCTCGCTCCGTAGGTCACCCCGTAAAGGTCGCTGCCCGCCGGGTTGGCCTGCGGCAGCCAGTGCGCGCCGTCGGCGGAGCGCAGTATTGACGTCCCGCCGACAATCACGAAGGCGTCGTTGCCAAAGGCCGCGTCCGAGGCCCAGGGCAGCGATCGCGTGACCAGCGTCCAGGTGGTGGCGTCTTCGGAAGTCAGAACCGAGCCGTACGCGCCGCCGGCAACGTAGAGGCTGCCGTTGCTGGCCACCGACGCCAGGTAGGAGACGCCGCCGGGGACGGTTTGCGGCGTCCAAGTCGAGCCGTCGGTCGAGGTGACGATGGAGCCGGCGCCTACCGCCACGAAGAGCCCGCCGCCGGCGTCGTAGATAACGCTATCGAGTGGATCGGTGACCGTACTGTTCACCGCCGTCCAGTTTGTGCCGTCGGGCGAGGTGACGATCGTGCCGCCAGCACCAACGGCCACGAAGATGCCGTTTCCGTTGACGACTCCGTAGGTGACGTCGTAGAGGGCGTTCGTAGCAGCCGAGCCGGAGGCCCAGGTTGCGCCGTCTGACGAGGTGATGATGGTACCATCGGACGCAACTGCTACGTAGAGATTGTTGCCGTATGTAACGCCTAGATAGCTCGTAGTACCCGAGCCGGCGGTCTGGCCGGTCCAGGTCTTGCCGTCTGACGAGGTGAGAACGGTGCCGCCGTCACCAACGGCCACGAAGAGGCCGTTTCCGTAGGTGACGCCGTGGAGGTTGCTGACGACGCCCGATTCCTGGAGGGTCCAGCTCACGCCGTCGCTGGAGGTGAAGATTATGCCATTGTCGCCCACGGCTACGTAGACGCCGCCGCCGTAGGCTACTTTATTCAGAGGCGAGGTTATATCCAGGGGTCGGGACTCCCAGTTGACGCCGTCGTCGGATGTGCTGACGTAGTTCAGGCCGACGCCCACGAACCTGGTCCCGTAGGTCATGCCGCGGAAAGGGATGCCTCTTTGCGTCCAGTGCCGGCCGGAGGGTTTGACGTCCATGTCGAAGCTGACCTCTGCCCTGGTCGAGCCGGAAACCGCCAGCAGGCGCATGTGCTGCAGGCTGGCTGGCATGTCGGCCGGGGCCGCGAAGGAGACGATTGTCGCCACCGGCTCGTTTCCAGAGACGCTCACGCTGTTCGGCTCGACGGCGAAGCCGGCGGGCGCCTGACTGCCGTCCTGCATTTGCAGGACCAGGTCGACCGTACCCCGGAAGCCGTTTTGCGGGGTAATGGTCAGTAGCGCCTGGCCGGTTTCGCCCTGGGGCACGGCCACGGTGCTATTGTCGAGCGTCACCGCAAAGCTGCCTGGCGGCTGGCTGCAACCCGTTATGGCGGCCGCCAGCGCCAGAACCAGAATTAAGATTCCAACAACCCTGCGCTGCATCTCAAAACCTCCTTCTTGCGCGCCGGACCGCCTGGCTTCGCGGTTGTGTTTCGGTTGGGGTTATGGCGCCGCCGACCGCCTGCGGCGGGGCGGGGTGGCGCGTGAAGCCGACGACACCGGTTCCATCACCTACGAAGCGGATTTACATAGCGGCCCCACGTAACACTATTGTTATTCCCGTATGAGTACCTAGACGTAGGTACATACGCCCCACAAAGGCGCTATTAGTTTTTCTCTGCCTGCCAGAAAGGCCTTACTGCGGGGGCGGCCGGTGGGGTAAGGACCGTCTGGCCTCGCTGGAGACGGCCCGCCCTGCAGAGGCGGCCGGTAGAATAAAAGGGGAGGTGTCCCATGATAAAGCGCGTGCTTCTGGCCACCGACGGCTCGAAGCCGGCGCTGGCCGCCGAGAAACTGGCCGCCTGGCTGGCTTACAAGACCGAGGCGCAGCTCGAGGTCCTCTATGTTCGCGACATCCGCCTGATCCGCATGCCGGAGCTGATGGACTGGGGAGCCATCAGCGTACCGGTGCCGGTTTACCACGAAGAAATAGAAAAGGTGCTGACCGCCCGGGCCGAGGCGGTCCTGGAGCGCGTGCGCCGCGAGACCGGGAGCGCCGGCGTGGAGGTGGTGCCCGAGATTCGCACCGGCGTCCCCTACCAGGTGATTGCCGAGGAGGCGCGGACCGCCGACCTGGTGGTGCTCGGCCGCGCCGGCGAGGCCAGCGGCCACGAGGCGACCGGTTTGGGCTCGACCATCGAGCGGGTGGTGCGCACCTCGCCGACCCCGGTGGTGGTTTCGGCGCTCGAGCCGCGCCAGCCGCAACGGCTCTTGCTGGCCTACGACGGCTCCGACCCGGCGGCGCGGGCGCTGCACATCAGCGCCGAGCTGGCCGCCGCCCTGGGGCTGCCGGTGACGGTCCTGACGGTCAACGACGACGCCCTCAAGGCCGAGAGCCTGGCCGCCGAGGCGGCCTCCTACCTGGAGGACCACGGTCTCACGGTCGAGATTCAGACCGCCGGCGGCGAGCCGGACGAGCGGATTCTCGAAGCCGAGACCCCCGACGACCTGCTGGCGATGGGCGCCTTCGGCAGGGGCCTGATTCGCAACCTGCTGCTCGGCTCCACCGCCGAGCTGGTCTTGCGGCGGGCGGTGGGGCCGGTGCTGGTCGTCCGCTGAGTGATATAAAGGCGGGGGATGTTCTACTACGAGTTTCTCTTCATTCGCGCCTCGCTGGTCTACCTTGTCTACACCGCCGTTCTGGGCTTCCTCTTCTACCTGGAGCCCGGTTGGATGGGCTTCCTGCGCAGCTCCCACGTGCACGCCGGCCTGGTCGGTTTCATGGTCAACCTGGTCTTCGGCGTCGCCTACTGGATGATGCCCCGCCCCGGCCAGATAAAGCAGCCGGGCCTGGAACTGGCCACGCTGCTCACCCTGAACACCGGCCTGCTGATGCGGCTGGCGCTCGAGCCCTACCACCTGCTGCACCCGGCCGCCGGCCTGGGCGGCTGGCTCACCCTGGCGGCCCTCTTGCAGCTGCTCGCCGTCTTGATTTTCGTCTACGCCATGAAGCAGCGGGTGGTTACTAATCAAATGTTGTGGAAATTGCGTAAACTCAGGGAAGCGAGGGAGAGAAATGCCGACGCAAAAGAAAACTGAAACACCCGTTTGGACCGAGATTATCGACCTGCCGCAGCTTCCCGAGACCCAGATGCGGGAACAGCTGGCCTTCGTCGGCCTCGACGAGGAGGCCAAGCGCCAGATGTACCTCGACGGCGAGCCGCTCTTGCGCCACGCCGCCGACTGGGTGGCCGCGGCCTACGACCACCTTTCCCGCTACGCGCCCACCGCCAAGGCGCTGGGCTGGGAGGGCCGCATCCCCGAGGACGACCTCTACCTGCGCCGCACCTTCTTCTCCGGCTGGATTGGCCGGACCATCGGGGTCGATACCTCCGACGAGTTCGCCCGCTACCTGTTCCACGCCGGCCGCGTGCACGCCGCCTACGGACCGGGCCGCCACTTCGTGCCGCCGGAGTGGGTCAGCCTTTCGCTGAGCCTGATCCTGCGGATGTTCAGCAGCGTGGTGCCGGCCGAACGGCTGGGCCTCTGGGCCGGCTACCTGGCGGTGCAGCAGGAGATCATGCGCCTCGGCTTCGACGCTTCGGTCGCCCTCAGCCGCGGCCGCACCGCGGTGCGGGTCAACGCCCTGGGGCTGGCCATGCCGGCGCTGCCGGAGGCGCTGGAGGTGCGCGTTGACGGCGGGACGGTTCGCGAGGCGCTGGAGAAGACCTTCGCCTTCCGCCCCGAGCTGCGCGACATCGCCCTGGAGCCGGTCCTCGACGCCGAGGAGCACGCCGGCTGGATGGAAGAGGTGGTTCGCTGGCGCTTCAAGAACAACTGGACCATCCTCAAGAACGGCCGCGACGTGGCTTACCTCGAGGGCCTCTCTACGCGCCTCAAGACCGGCGACGAGCTAACCTTCCTGCCGCCGGGCCGCTAGCTTCGTAGATTCAGGCCGCCGGCCCCCCGCGGGGGGCCGGCGGCCGATAAGGCGGGCTGCTTACCAGCCGGCGCGGATGCCGACGGCGGTCATCAACGCCACCAGCCAGCCGAAGAACATCTGGCTCCAGCCGACGTGTCTGGCGGTTACCGGCGGCTGCTCGAGCATGTAAATGGCGTACGCCGAAA
>Ga0256914_1003193_pt1 | contig 13064 bp, 8 predicted proteins | sample HulkmetaG_FD_191571 | JGI IMG/M metagenome (GOLD analysis project Ga0256914, IMG submission 191571) | Hydrothermal chimney microbial communities from Main Endeavour vent field at the Juan de Fuca Ridge, Pacific Ocean - Hulk | ecosystem: Environmental > Aquatic > Marine > Hydrothermal vents ... | reverse complement strand
GCTCTCGGGTGGCGTAGTGGTAGCATCTGCATCGCACAAAAAGAGTTTGGAGCCCTCATCGGCCCACCGGTAGGTAGTTTCCATAAAGTGCTTTATCTCTTTGTCTGGTAAGAAGTAGGCTATCCCATTAAAACCTATTGCTACCCTCCTGTTTTCCCCAAACAGTTCCTTTACAACGGGTGATTCGAGGAGAGTTTCTGGTTTACCCGCTTCGCATTGGATGTAGCGCGTGTTAGGATTATCCTTTAGGATTTCATTTGCGTAAGTCACAACCACAGGGTCGATGTCCGAATAGATTACTTTTGTTCCTTCTGGTGTTATTTGATGTATGTGATCAACTGTCGGAAGGCCTGAAGCAAAATCTATAAAATGGGTAAACCCCTCATTACTTAACCGTATTACTACCTCTCCTAAAAACCATCTTATCAGTTTGAATAGCTGTGGCATGAAAGGGGCAATTTGTACTAATTGTTTGGCGGCTATTCTATCAACCTCAAAGTTATGGTTCCCGCCTAGTAGGTAGTCATATATTCTTCCGGCATTCGGCATATTTGCATCTGCAATGCTTGAAAAATCGCTACTCATAATTTTTGCTTATCCTCCTTTTACTAATCATATCTATCGCTCCCGTTAGTAATTTTATCATTCAAGGTTAAAATTTGCTTTTCGTGCTTTACTTAATATAATTATATAACTTGAGATGAATTACGCAATCTTTTTTCTTTATTCTCAGGATAGATTTGAAAATTAATTATATGCTCTGCGGCAATTTATTAAAAATTTTTAACAGGTCTTTTCCTTCTATTAAATCTATTAGACGTGCCTCTACAAATTCTTTTGCTCCTTCGGAGAAGGTTCCTGCTGTCATGCATATTCCTCTCCCCGCTTTTATTTCCTTCATTCTGGCATATAAATCCCTGAGCATTAGTTCTCCTATCATTCCCGTACCACGTACAAATCGAAACAGTACGACATCTTCCCACTTTTTGGTACTGACCTCGGCAAGTATATCTACATACTCATTTTTATGGAGATTGATATTTGTTAATTTTGTAACAGAATTTTTAAAGAAGTTAAGGGCTATTCTTCTACACAGACCTATAAACTCGGAACTGGTTGCCATAAGGTAGATTTGCAAATTTTTGTTAGCACTTATCTCTCTGTATTTTGCAAGCAAATCCTTTGTATCTTTGTAATCAGGGTTAATTTTTGTTATCTCTGTCCATGCCTGGATCGCATTTTCTATGTTGTTGCTCTTAAGATACGCTGTGGCAAGTCTGTATAGAAGTTCTAGTTTTATCTCTGTACGGATGTTCTCGTGTTTGAGACCTATTTCAAAATCAGTAATGGCTTTATCAAACTGTTTTACCTTCATTCTAAGGCTTCCCGCGAGTAGAGAGGCATTAGGTCCTAATTGTGGATTGGTTCTAAGATGAGAGAATATCTTTATGGCGTTTTCATTTTGTCCCAGCTCGTAGTAACTTTGCCCAAGTACAAAAAGGGCGTTTTTATCCTCGGGATCGTACTCTAACAGCTTCCTAAAGTATTTAACTGCCTCGGCATACTCTTTGCTCCTGAATAAACTGTGTGCCAGGTATCGTATGGTATCTACATGTTCGGGGTTTAGAGTGTTTGCCTTTTTTAAGAGGGGTGTTGATTTATCGTAATTTTTTCTTAGGAGTTCAAGATAACCAAGATTGTAGTTTACCTCAAAATTTTCTGGTCTTAAAGTTCTCGCTATCATAAAACTTTTGTATGCTTCTTGTAGTTTCTTTATTTTTAGAGCAGAAATTGCGTATCTCAGAGTCACCTCAAACTCATCGATTTCTGGATTTGTGGGTACAAGCTCGATTAAGGTATGATAGTATTTAAAGGCAGTTTCGTAATCCCCATCTTCAAAGGCAATGGATGCGAGGATTTGAAGGGCTTCAGGATCTCGTGGATTTTGTAATAGCTTTCTGTTTGCCTCTTTTAGGAGGGATTGTTTGTCCTTTTTTCTCTTAATGGGCTTTTTTTCTTTTTTACCACTTTTTGAGATGAAAAAAAATAGGAAACTTAGCCCGAAAATAACGATAATAATAATGATGGTTATATTTAAAGTAGTGAGCATAAAACCATTATAGAAATGGTTTATTTATTGTCAAGAAATAGAAATATCGTTGACAAATTAAAAATACAAGGTTACGATTTTTAGGAGGAAGGTGGAGCGAGTTGAGTAATTCTACAATTGGTATAAAAACGGCAGATGGCAGGTTTTTTCCCATTTTAGAAGAGGGGTCTGGGAGGAGGAAACGTCTTGTAGTAACTACGGTGAAGGACAATCAATCCAAGGTTCAGATTGATCTTTACAAGGGCGAGGGAGCAGAACTGGAGAATGCTAAGTATATAGGAAGCCTTGTTGTAGAGAATATTCAACCGGCTCCTAAGGGAGAACCGGAGATTGAATTGTATGTTGGAATTGATAGTGACGGGAATTTAAACGCGGTTGCTCATGATTTAGTTACCGATGAAAAACAGTCACTAACTGTTAGTATAGATTCTCTCTCCGAAGAGGAAACCTACGAGGTTCCGGATTTTGATATCGATGAGGGATTTGATTTTGGGGGATTAGAACCTGGGGAGAGTTCTTTTGAAGAACCGGCTGTTGAGGAATCTGTAGTTGAAGAGCCAAAACTTACAGGGGAAACATATCCTATAAGCGAAACGGATAGCAGGAAAAAGCATATAGAGAGGAAAAAAAGAAATCCTCTCTTTGTGGTGCTGTTTGTTGTGATAAGTCTTATCGTAATAGCTGTTATTGCCTATCTAATTTTTTCCAATCTTCACGGAGAAGAAGTTCCGCCTCTTATAGGGGGAAACACTACGAGTAAAATTCTCCCCGTTTCTAACGCCCCTCCAACAAAGGGTGGGGTAACCCAAAAGAAACAGGGGATGACTGAGAAAAAAAGTGAAAAGGTAAGTACGGATACCGTGAAACAAAAAAAAACTCGAAAAACTGGTGTGTGGTACAGGGTAAAACGGGGGGATACCCTCTGGGATATTTCGTCAACTTTTTACAGGAATCCCTGGTTGTATCCTGTAATAGCTCGTAGAAACAGAATAAAGAATCCGGATTTGATCTTTGCTGGCACGAAAATTTTTATTCCCGAGAGATAAGATAAAATATAATATACCCAAAAAAATAGTCTATCTACTTCTTATTCTTTCCCTCCTACCTGTAGTATCTTCGTGTAATGCCAAAAAGATTTGGGATATTCCCCTCGCTAGGTTTAGATTAAAGTTAAAAGATGGGGATTACTCGTTCTTACAACATATAGATTACGAGAAAGTTGATCTGGAAGAGGTAAGGAGGCTTAATCCAAACGCGCCTTTTTATTTTTATTACATCTTCAAAAAGCTGGGGTTAGATAATGTTTCTAAACGAATGTTAGAGTTAGCGTACAAGGATGGAAGGGATATATGGAAGGAGAGAGCAGGGTTGATGCTCTTAAAGAGTCTGGTTAAGGGAGAGAGGTATGAAGAGGCTTTGAAAATAGCTGATTCTATTCTACCAGATAGCAATGGGAGTAGGGGAAAAAACGGTTGTTTCCCCAACAGTGATATTGTAGAGATAAAAAGGTTAAAGGTTGAATCTCTCTATTGGTTAAAGAGGGATAGGGATGTCGTAAGGCTTATAAAATCTTACAGCGAAGAAAAAGATTCGGGTTTTAATCTTTTTTCTGATAGGGAGTTGAATCTGTTTCTTGCCGTTTCTTCGTGTAGGTTAGGAATAGATAAGTGGCGAGAGGATTTCAGAAGGCTCTACTTTGATTTTTACTCCTCTTTTGTACATAGTAGGGGCTATGCCTTTTTAAAGAGGAGGGAGGAGAGGCTTAAAGCATTTGATGCGTTTACGTTGGACGTGTTTAGATTTAAAGATTTGATAGGCCGTGGACTTAAGAAGAATGCGCTACAGCTTGGGGAGAAAATTGTAAAAGAGAATCCTGCGAAGGTATCAAAAGAGAGTCCCCTCTTGGTAAAAGAACTAGGATTTCTCTACCTTTCCCTTGGTGAATACACCCGAGGTATAAAGTTTCTGGGTTATGTGTATCCCCAACTTGTTGGGATGGCGAGATTAAATGGAATGGAAATGTTGGGAAGGATATGTAGAAAGGCAAAGAGGTACGAGGAGGCTATTCTTTACCTAAGGCGTGTTGCAAATGATACACTTGATAAGGCACAACGAGATAGGGTTAATTGGTTTGTTATTGATATGTATTTAAACTATTCAACGAAAAGAGCGCTGGATTATATAGTTCGTACGTATCCCTATTGGTCAAATTATCTCTATTTTGAGGATGTCCTTAATTCTCTTGTTTCTAAACTTGTCATGTTCCGTAGGTGGGATGAGCTATATCAACTCTATAATCTGGTACGGGGAAGGGGACCTATTGACATAGAGAAACGTCTCATTCTTATTCTCGATATTGCTGTTAGAAGAGGTTTCATTACTCTTAGCTTTAAGGAACAGATTAGATTGAACTCTGATATTGTAGAAGTAGTGAAGAGTTGTCCCCCCGATTACTATGTTTTAATGCTTAGCGTTATCGAGGATGAACTTGTCAATAGCAGAACCGGTGGAGAGAAGTTCATGGACTTTTGTAAGTCCAGTGTTGCGGCTGCTTCCGAGGCGGATGTTAGTTCCGATTTTTTTGATTTTGTTAGAGGTTTTTTCGATTTTGGGTTGGATAATGAAGGTTATTTAAATCTAATGGAAAATCCAAATCTACTCTCTGATGAGGAGCTATTAAATATTGCAACTGTGTTGAATGAGCGGGGTATCTTTAGGCAATCAATAAATATTGTGGGATTGTACCTCTCCCGGATTCGAGCAACTATCCGGAAGGAAGGAGTTGCATCTCTCAATATGAGGAAAGGCCTAAAGGAGCTCTACTATCCTAAGGCGTATGCAGGAGCTATTGTGAGCAATGCAAAGAGATATGGAATCCCAGAGTATGTACTATTTGCCTTGGTGAGAGAGGAGAGTTATTTCGATCCGAAGATTGTATCAAGAGCAGGTGCGGTAGGGTTAACCCAATTGTTACCTGTGACGGCTATGGATGTGGCTAGAAAATTGAGGTTAGGGAAGCCTGATCTTAAGGACCCCGTTGTGAATATAGAGCTAGGAGCGAAACATTTAGGCGATCTCTATAAGCGATTGAATAGTATGGCAAAGGCACTTGTTGCTTACAATGCGGGGCTTTCAAGAGTTAGAAAGTGGGAACGAGAGTTTAGAGGGTTGAATGATGTTTTGTTCATAGAGGCTCTTCCATTTTCTGAAACACGCGAATATGTGAAAAAAATAATCCTTTCCTCCGTATATTATTCTTCTCTTAAACCCAATAATGTAATAAGGTATTACTTCGGTGAGTTTTAATAATTTTGTAAGTAGAGAGGACGTGTCTAAATGAATTATTTTGATTCTGTAATCCTGGGTATTATTCAGGGTATTACCGAGTTTTTACCTGTTTCCAGCTCCGGGCATCTCGCTGTGATGAAGTATTTTCTGGGACTAAAGGATGTCCCCGTGCTGTTTGATGTAATGCTTCATGTAGCTACGTTAATCGTTGTTATTGCTATGTTTTGGAGGCGAATAGTCGGAATTGTTGTTTCGCTATGGTTTTGGATTACGGGAAAAAAGAGAGAGGAAGATAGTATAAATCTCTGGATTGTTATTCTTGTACTTGCATCTACCGTGATAACCGCTCTCTTTGGTCTGTTTTTATCCAACTATGAAGAAAAAATTTCAAAAAATCCATTGATTGTTGCATGTTTGTTTTTAATTACAGGTTTGTTTTTAATTACAACGCTTTGGTTTAGGGGTTCCAAAAGTTACAAGGATATGAGTATAGGTAATGCGATGTTTATTGGTCTTGCCCAGGGAATTGGGGTGCTTCCCGGTATATCACGCTCTGGGATAACTATTACCTCTTCTCTTGCCATTAAGATAAATAGAGAAACTGCAGCGGAGTATTCGTTTTTGATATCAATTCCGGCAATAGTTGGTGCTGTGATATTGAAATTGAAAGACATCAATCAACTTTTGAATGTTGTTAGCATTGATGTTCTTGCTGTTGGATTTGTTACTACGGTTATTGTAGGATTTCTGTCACTGTCTATTCTGTTGAAGATTGTCAGGAAGGGAAGATTGTATCTATTTAGTTTTTACCTGATACCTCTTGCTGTGTTGATTTTTGTTAAGTATCTAATGTTCCGATAAATAGTGTATAGGTAATTTTATTTGTAGAAGGGTGGGGGATAATTTTTGCTATGGAAAGCTCTAACAATGAGGGTATAAGGGGTAGAGTCTCGGAGATAACAGTTTTTTCACTTATATTTGCAGGATTTTATTTGATATTCTCTATTCTGTTTGTTTTTGTTGATTCGGATATTAAGTCTATATCTCGTTTGGTTGAGATAATTTCATACCCGGGAAGATTTCTGTTTTCAACGTTTTTATGGGGCGCTTTTTTTGTTCCTATCTACCTACTTGTACTTGCCTATATCCTTACGTTAAAACCATCTAATACGGTGTACTTTGTAATTTTAATCTTTTCTCTGATTCCGTTTTTGACTCTCAGTGTGTTGCTCAAGGTTGCTATTCCTGATGTACGGTATAATTCTACCATTAGTGATTTTCTTATCAATCGTCTTGGGAGATTGCCCGCTGCTTTTGCATTGGGTATTCTTCTGTTAATTGAAATTCTTCTCCTGTATAAGCTGTATATGGATCTGGGTTCGTCCGGGATGGAGCAGAGAGATTCACAGAAGGGTGATATGGAGAGCCCGGAAGGTTTTGAAGATTACAGGATGGCAGAGAAAGAGGAGCGAGGTAAGCAAGATCTGGAGAGGTTGAGTATCTTTAAAACGGAGTGGTTAAAATTAGAGGGTGACACACCTAGGAATTATACGGAAACGAGTCATGCGGAGAAACACGACGATGAGCGCATGAGGGATGAGATTGAGGAGGAACGCACTATTGATAATGAGTTTTTGATAGAGTCTCACCCTGGGGTGGATCGCAGGTCGCAAGAGGAGCGGGTTGTGATCAGGGATAGTGTAAAAGAGGATGTGGAGGATGTGGTTGTTATAGAGAAGTTGGAAAAGCCTGAGAGTGCAAATTCCACAGGTGAAGTCTCGGAGAATTATACTATACCCGTTAACGGTATTCTTATGGACTATCCGGACGGGAGATATTGGGAAATAGATGAGGAAACTAGGAGTTCGGCGGATATTTTAATGAGGACTCTGGAGGAGTTTAAGATAAAGGCGGAGTTAACAGGGATTAAAAAGGGCCCTGTAATTACTATGTTTGAGATTCTTCCGGCACCGGGTGTCAAAATTTCAAAGATTGTAAATCTTTCTGACAATATTGCTCTAAGGCTTGCCGCTGTTAGGGTAAGAATAGTTGCACCTATCCCAGGTAAGCATGCGGTTGGGATTGAGATACCCAACAAGAAGCGAAACATTGTTTCCTTTAAAGAGCTTATAACTCTTCCTGATTTTCAGAATAGCAGGTATGAAATTCCCATTGCGCTGGGAAAAGACATAACTGGTGAAGCCCAGATTATAGATTTGGTGCAGACCCCTCACCTTTTAATTGCGGGGGCCACTGGTTCTGGAAAGTCGGTATGTGTAAACTCCATAATTAATTCGATACTCTACAAGAAAACCCCTGAAGAGGTGCGTTTGCTGTTAATAGATCCCAAAATTGTGGAGCTTAAGTTCTACAATGAGATCCCTCATCTGTTAACCCCCGTGATAACCGATCCTAAGCGGGCCTTTCAGGCACTCCAGTACTGTATAGATGAAATGGAAAATAGATACGCGCTTCTCGATGCTCTGGGTGTGAGAGATATTCACTCTTACAACAGAAAAGTAGAACGAGAGAGATTAACCGTTAAGCCGCTTCCCTACATTGTAATAGTGGTTGATGAGTTTGCCGATCTAATGGCGACATCGGGAAGAGAGATGGAGGCTACTCTGGCAAGGCTCGCTGCAATGTCAAGAGCCGTTGGGATTCATCTCGTTCTTGCCACTCAACGACCCTCTATTGACGTGATAACCGGGCTGATAAAGGCAAATATCCCCTCAAGAATAGCCTTTATGGTTGCCAGTAAGTTTGACTCTCGAATCATTATTGATTCTGTAGGAGCAGAAAAACTGCTCGGTAAGGGTGACATGCTCTTTTCTGCTGCGTGGAACCCTGTGCCGGTTAGGATACAGGGAGCTTTTCTCTCGGAAGAAGAGGTCGAGGCAATTACGACACATTTAAAGAGCCTTGGGAAGCCAGATTATATAGATGAGGAGATCTTCTTTGATGAAGAAGAGAGTGATAGTTATGCAAACGCTATGGAGGATCCCCTTATGGATAAGGCTTTGGAGATTGTATTTGCGGCCGGTAAGGCATCTGCCTCTTTTTTGCAGAGACGTCTTAAAATAGGATACAATAGGGCTGCACGCTTAATAGAAGAGATGGAAAGAAGGGGGATAGTTGGTCCTCAGAATGGGAGCAAACCTCGGGAGATACTTAAGGCCCCTTAATGTTAACTTTATGGCACCATGAATTTGGCCTTGGCCTTTGCTATTATATTATCATCTGCATCGAAGATGCTACCACTCGTATCAATTACTCGAGGTTTTAGGTTGTCTATCTGAGCCTCAACGCGTATCGATTGCCCCACATTTGCCGGTTTTAGATATCTTACCGTTATCTCGGCGGTGAAGGCCTGTTTGCCAAGACTCCCACATGCGTGTGCCATTGCCTCATCCAGTAGCATCGCAAGATAGCCACCATGCACTACGTTTTTCCAGCCTGTATAGTAAGATGGAATGATAGTTGTAGTTAGTGATTTACCCTTCTCAGGATAGACAAATTTAAGGTGAAGGCCTTTTGCGTTTTTCTCCCCGCAGCAATAACAGTAATCGTCTCTTTCTATCCCCGTCGTTGATACTGTAATTTCTTGTATTGTTGTCATCTACTTACTGTTTTAATTTACCACTGTCTGTAATTAAATGTTTATAAAATAAAAAATGGGCCCACAGGGACTTGAACCCCGGACCAACGGATTATGAGTCCGCCGCTCTAACCAACTGAGCTATGGGCCCTACTAATAATTAAAATAAATAATACTTCGTGTTATATTTAACGTATGTAAAAGATACTGAAAAAATCTTTCCTGTCAAGACCCTTTGCTATGAAATTTATAGGCTTTGAGGGAATATTTTTATATCTTTTCCTCCAGCTCCTTTATCTGATCTCTTAGTCGTGCAGCTTCCTCGTAGTTTTCCTCTTCTACTGCCTTTTCCAGCATCTCTTTTAGTATTTCAAGTTGGGATTTGACATGTTGTTCCCTCGGGTTTTGATTTTGGTTTATTACATCAATTGAAATACCTGCCTCGTCTACTATACCTTCATCTATATAAATTGGACATTTCACCCTCACGGCGAGAGCGATACAGTCTGATGGTCTGGAATCTATACTAATTTCGCCATTTACCGTGTCTAGGACTAATTTGCCGTAGAAGGTTCCCTCTTTAAGCTCTGTTATCTCGATTCTGTTTACTGTAGCACCCAGGTTATCAATTACGCTTAACATTAAATCGTGGGTAAGCGGCCGTGGTGTTTTTACATTACCCAACCCTATTAGTATGGATTGTGTCTCTGAGGTTCCTATGAATATAGGGACTGCCATATCTGAATCAACAGGCCTTATTAGAACGGCATTTCCCTGTTCTGCCTTTGCCACTGTCCAAACTTCTGCCGGTATTAACATTCCTATTTCTCCTTGGACTCCAGATATTTCCTTATTGCTTCGTCATCCACATAGCCAAGTGAAATAGCAATTTCGCCGAACAATCTGTTGTCTCCCTCTCTTTGCCTTTTTAGGACATCCTGTACCTGTTCTTCAGTCATTGCCCCTATCCTTATAAGCCCTTCGCCTATTTTCTCTCCTGAAAAATCTGCCATATATAATATAATATTTAAAAATATTCCGGAAAGCAATAAATTTGTTGGGTTGATTTTGATGTTTTGCTTTTCTCTATTTTAAAATCGGCAGAGGTTTGTAAATGGACAGTACTCACAGGTTTTTGTATCGTTTGTCTGAAAGAAATCTAATTCAGTATTTGTTATATCCTCTAGTATTAAAGTGAGTAACCTGGCAAATGTTTCGAGTATAGTGGAAACATTTGTCTCCGAAGGATCTTCTAAAATGTCCATATAGCGGATGTCAGATTTGTTTGTTCCTCCAAGGTATATGTATCTACCCTGGAGGTGTGAATTGTTTTTTTCTATTTCCCCTTTGTTAAAGAGGTAGAGGTAAAAGAGCAACTGAAAAGATTTTAATTGTTTTATGGTTTTTTCATAAAGCTCGTTCTTTGCCTCCGGTTTCATGGGACTGGTTTCGAATGCCTCTAGCATTTCCAGTAACCTGTCCAGAGTAACTAGAAGAGTGCTTTCTCTTACGTTTCTAAAGTTGGTTCCTGTTTTATAATCAATAACCGTCGTTATAACCCTTTCTTGCTCTGTTATTTCATCTATGCGATCTATTCGTCCTTTTATTTTTACTCCCCTGTTGAGAATAGAGAGTCTGGTACTCAAGGTTTTTTCCAGGTATTTGACCCTGAGAGCATCGTTTTCTTCCAATTGTTTATTTATGAAGGCAGTAATTTGGAGATTCATATACCATGAGTGGAGCTTTGTAAGACCGTGTTTGGGATTAGTACCATACTTTTTAAACACGTTGTGAATTATCTCTTGTATAGTATCTTCTCGAAGTTTTTGTGGTTTGCCGTTGTGGTGAGTTATGAATATTTTAAATATTTCTCTCAGTATCTCGTGAACCATGCTCCCCCATGTTCCACCGTCTATCTCCTCGGATATACCCAGATGTTCCTCCAGGCCCAAGACTTTTGAGTAGTAAAATTGTTTGGGACAGTGTAGGAAGAGCTGGATGGAGGAGGGTGAGTATTCAAGTTTAAACAGTTTTTCAAGTGTTGTATCATCTTTCCTTATACTTTGAGGTTCCCCTCTGGAAAGATTAAGTTTGTAATTTACCCCTTCGATTTGGGGAGCGTGTTTTAATTCTTTTTCGATGGAGTATGTTATATATTCCACATATCTGCTTTTCGGTACTATTTGGCCATTTTTTTTGTTTGGGTAGAGTATGTAGGTTTTTTTGGAACTTCCTATCAGCGAAAAGAGGTTGTAGGCAAAGAGAAATTCCCAGTCTGTGTGGCTACGTATTCCGAAGATTTTTTTTATATCGTATGGCAAAATTGGGTCGTACTTACGCTCCTCCGGTAAAATGCCCTCTATTGCATCGGGTATGTATACCTCATCGAAGTTTAACCCTCTCGTTTCAAGCATTCCGATTATCTGTATGCCCTTGAGCGGTGAACCCTCGAAGGGTACCGCTTTTCTTGAGAGGTGGTGCATAATGAAATTTGCAACAAGTTTGAAGTTGCTCTCTATCTCGTGGAGTCCTTCAAAAGAGGAAATTTTTCTTAGCTCTTCCATAACGTTAAAGAATAGATACAAATATTCCCCTAAGAAGGGATATCGTTCTTTTAATTTTTCTATTGTTTTTATCGCTTCTATTAGAAAAGTAACTGTTTCTAAAAGGGTTTTCTTCTCTTTGGGTATTACGAAGGCTTCATTAATTTTTCTTATTTCCTCCGGAAGATTTTCATTATTTTCCTGTGGATCAAGCATAAGTAGTTTTTCCAGTTCCTCTTGTTCTGTTCTCACAATGTTATTCGATGTAATGATATTCTCTAGCTTGTGAATTGCTCTCTTTAGATACTCCTCATCGCTAGTATCGAGCATTTTTACATATGGGTGTCTTATTATTTGAAGGTAATCCTCGCATCTAAAGCCATCTTCGTTTCTGTTGATATTTAGCTGTAGAATGTTTTCTATGAGTTGAAAGAGAGGGGTCCTCCTGAAGGGATATTGGAGAGAGATATTGAATGGAATGTCCTCTGTTCTAGACACTATACCATGAATGGCTGGTATGAGGGATGCCGGTTCGGGGAGTACTATGGCTATTCTTTTGAGATTGTTTTTGGAGTATGAGGAGAGGTTTTTATTTAGGAGTTGTGAGATCTTGAGCATTTCTGTTTCTGTATCCGGCGTGGATACCAGTGTAACTGTTTTTGAGAACCTGTTCCATATGGGGGAACGCTCCTCCTGCCTGGATTCTTTATACCCGAGTTCCTCTATAAATTTATGCTGTAGGTAGAAGGGCGATTTAGGATCTTGCAAAGCTCCGGGGTCTGTTTTTAGGATGATATGGGTTTCTCTTGTCTCAGTTATTTCTTTAAGGAGTATCTTTTCGCAGTAGTTTGGAGAGTGAAAACCAATAAAGAAGTATCTTCCCTCCGGGAGTTTAAGTGTTTTTTCCTTGGCCTTTGTCGAGATTGTTCTGTAAGCTATACCCCTTGTAAAGTGGCCATTTCTTTCCATGTATACTTTGAAATCCCTTGCCAATGAAGGCAGGTTTATTATTAGCTCTTTGTATTCCCTGTGGTAGTCCCCCATTCGAACGAATTCTCTGTATGCCTCTTCATTCAATCCTGGTGTGGTAGTGTTGTGTGTGTTATTACTGAATGGATCAAATAGAGCCGCCTCTGAATATATAGACTCTACGGCGGAGAGGATTGTCAATGACCACTGAAAGAATTCCAGGAAGTTAACATTATCTATAGACATATTGGTAGAGAGATACGAGAGGATGTCGGGGTATCTATCTCTTATGGTATTAAAGAGGTAAAAGGCTGCCTCTGTATCGTTTGCTTTTTTTAATCCCGGAAGGTGTTGTTCGAAGAGAAAGGAAAAAAAGTCGTCGATTGTAAACATCGAGGGTGCTATAAAATTTTTTCCGATTTTTTGTGTTAGATGATGAAGCAAAAAGTGTTGGATTCTCCGTGTAGGAAACACCACTATACCGTTGGATAAATCTACCGGAGAGTTGATAGGGGAGTGGGCATTTACCTCTTTAAGTATGAGTTCTGCGCTGAAT
>Ga0256914_1003192_pt1 | contig 13065 bp, 12 predicted proteins | sample HulkmetaG_FD_191571 | JGI IMG/M metagenome (GOLD analysis project Ga0256914, IMG submission 191571) | Hydrothermal chimney microbial communities from Main Endeavour vent field at the Juan de Fuca Ridge, Pacific Ocean - Hulk | ecosystem: Environmental > Aquatic > Marine > Hydrothermal vents ... | reverse complement strand
CAACATCCGTATTATTTCGGGGGTTATTTCTTTTTCATTGTGTTCGTTTAGCGGGATTAACTCTTTTTCTATTCCGAAATGCGAAAGCAACCGGCGAGCGGGTTTCGGTTCTTCACAAATAATTAAATCCGACTCTTTTAAAACTTGAAGTGCACGCAGTGTTATATCGTCGTAATTACCGATTGGCGTAGGAGTAATATAAAGTGTGCGTTCCATTTGTTTATCCCGCGTTTACCGGGTACAAAATCAAATCAGTTCCCGAACCTTTTCGAACAATTCGTCTACGGTTACTTTTATTCTCTCGCCCGTTCTTCGAATTTTTATTTCAACCGAGTTTTCTTTCAAACCCCTTTCGCCGACAATGATTTGTAAGGGTAATCCGATTAAATCTGCATCGGCAAATTTTACTCCAGCTTGCACGTCCTTTCTGTCGTCGTACAAAACATCGAAACCATTTTCGGTCAGTCCGGCATAAATTTTTTCGCATGCTTCCACAACGGGTTCTTTTTTCATATTCAACCCGAGCAGGCTAACTTGATAAGGTGCGAGTGTTTTATCCCAAATAATTCCACGCTCGTCATAATTTTGCTCGATGTAACAAGCCAAAACCCTTTCGACGCCAATTCCGTAACTTCCCATGATTATCGGATTCTCTTTACCGTTTTCATCCAAAAACATTGCACCGAGCGCTTCGGAATATTTTGTGCCGAGTTTGAAAATGTGACCAAGTTCTATGGCTTTGAAAACTTCCAATTTATTTCCGCACTTAATACATTTCTCTCCCGTTTGTACCGTACGCAAATCGAAATATTCTATATTCGGAACGTCCCGTTTCAAATCTATTCCGCCAATGTGGAAATCGTTTTTGTTAGCGCCGCTGTAAAGATTGTTTCCGTCTTTCAAGCGGAGATCGGCTATAATTCTAAACTTAATTCCGATCGGTCCTATCGAACCGGCATCGGCACCGGTAATTTCTTTCAACTCTTCCGGATGAGCGGGTCGGACCGCGCCACCGAGTGCGGCTTCCAACTTTGTTTCGTTTACTTCGTCGTTACCCGACATTAAAACGAGAACAGGTTCGTCGTTAAAAATATAAATTCTCGATTTTGCCGTTTCGCGTTCGTCTATTCCCAAAAATTCGCATAATTCGTCAATCGATTTTACGCCGGGCGTCGAAATCTCGTAAATTTCTTTAGAGTCTTCGTAACGTTTAACCGTCGGAATTTCGGATTGGGCAACTTCAACGTTTGCGGCGTATCCGCAGCTTTCGCAATATGCAACCGTATCTTCTCCGGCATCGGATTTAACCATGAACTCTTCCGATTGGCTTCCGCCCATTGCTCCGCTTGAAGCGCCGACGACAAAGTATTTTATTCCGCATCTGTCGAAAATCTTCCGGTATGCTTTATCGTGAAGTTCGTACGATTTGTCGAGTCCCTCCCAAGAAGAATCGAACGAATAAGCATCTTTCATTAAAAACTGTCTGCCGCGTATAACACCGCTTCTCGGTCTCGGTTCGTTTCTGAATTTGGTTTGTATCTGATACCAAATTTGCGGCATTTCTTTGTACGATTTAAGAACACCTCGCGCGTGAAAAGTCATTATCTCCTCATGTGTCGGTGCCAAAACATAGTCTCTGTTTTTTACATGAAACATTGTATCGCCGAAAGCTTCCACTCTATCGGTTTTTTCCCAAATTTCCTTGGGGTTTAATGCCGGCAAATGAAATTCTTGCCCGCCTATCGCGTCCATCTCTTCGCGAATAATTTCGATAATTTTTTTCAATACTTTGTAACCGAGCGGCAGAAAAGAATAAATTCCCGCCGATAGCATTCTAATCATTCCGCTGCGCACCATTAATTTATGACTCGGAATAACCGAATCGGCCGGGTCTTCTTTGAGAGTGGGAATAAAAGCCTTGCTGAATTTCATAACAAACCATTTTTTGTTTTATGTAAGTTGCAAAAATAAGAAATTCGCCGGAGAATCATAAACCTAAATAAATCTTCTCTTCCCATTTCCATAAATTAAACCGTTTTACATGCAAACCATAATTAACATAATTAAACATTAATTATTAGAAAAAATATTACATTAATCTTGACATTTTGATTTTTTTTTTTACATTTTTAGCGGAAGTAAACATTTAGTGTATATTTAAATATCACATAACATTTTGTGAGGTATGCTATGTTTTCTTCCGTTCATATCCGTTTATTGCTTTTTCCAATCATCCGGCAATTCTTAAATTTATTTCTCGTTAAAAAAACAATACTATTCATTCTTTCTTTCCATTTCGTAATTTTTCTTGTTTCCTGCAACGTTACCGAAGTAACCCCCAATAAAAAAGATACACAAATTACATTAGAAACTTTGGCAGACGGCTTGGGAAATAAAGACGGAATTGTTTCAGGGTCTGAGAAAGACTCGATTAAAAGTTATTTTGAGAAAAGCGAAGAATTATGGGTAATAGGTGCTATCAAGTTGGAATACAGAGATTCAAATGTTAGTACAATTAAAGCTATAGATTTGGTTGAAATGTTTGGTATGGCCCGTTTGTTAGGACCTTGGTTTTCACAAACGGAATTAGCCGATGATTTCTTAAACGGAGGAATCCAAATACCTTGGGTTGGAGTGTATGTAATAAAAAAAGAAAATGATATTTATTACATTTCAAGATTTTTCAGAGCACCGGGCGGAACAATCAAAGATGTAGAAAATTGGGTTGAATTTACGATTGAATAAACAACAAACGGAGAAATCCGATGAAGAGCATAAAGAAAATCATTTTTTTTATCTCATTATTATTCATCACTTTATTTTTTTTGCAATGCGAAAATAATTTAGAGGTAAAAAAGAAAAAACCTCTCGTCGCCGACGCCGGCCCCGATCAAACAATACCGGCTTGTAGTTACGTAATAATTGACGCAAGTAATAGCTACTTCGGCGAAAATCCCGGAAGGAATCTTTTGTTCGAATGGACACACGACCCGAACAACCCGCAAGAAACTACGGGGTTATGGACGGGAGATAATAAAATACACGCGGTTGGGTTTATAAAAGAGGGAGTATATAGATTTACATTGGTAGTTAGTAGCGACGAAGGAAGAAGCGAGCCGGACGAACTCATAATAACTGTTACACCTCGTCAAAAAAGCGTTCTTATTGATCCGCGTTTAGAAATTACCGCCAGATATTCCTTAAAAAAACAATATGGCGATTTAACAAAAGAAGATGTATTGAAATTGGATACATTAACCGCTTACGGTATTGGAAACAGTGCACCTAAAGTTACTACGTTGGAAGGAGTACAATTTTGCGAAAATTTAACATTCTTAGGCTTGAATTCACAAAACATAACGGATATTACTCAACTAAAAAATCTTAAAAAACTAAAACATTTAGAACTCAATCAAAATTATCATTTGGAAGACATTTCACCTTTGGCGGAATTAACAAACTTGGAATATTTGGATTTGGATACGGATTTACGAATAAAAGATATTTTCCCCTTAAGGAATTTAACCAAACTGAAATATCTTGATATTATGTACGATACGCTAATAACAGATATTTCAGCAATAAAAAACATGAAAGACATGGAAGAATTAGGACTTGTTGATCTAAATGTAAACAGTATAGACGCAGTAGAAAATTTAATTAACTTAAAAGTTCTGTGGGCTAGTGGAATGAATATTATAGATATTAAGCCTTTGGCAAACTTAAAAAAGATATATTTTTTACATATGTGCGATAATTTAATAAACGATATTACACCGATAAAAAATCTCAGACTGTTAGTTAGACTCTATTTAAGAGATAATAAAATTGAAAATATTTCGCCTTTGGAGTTTTTACCTAATATAAATCAATTGCATTTAGATAATAATAAAATAAAAGATATCTCACCATTAGTAAGGAACAATGGAATAGGCAAAGGTGATTTGGTAGTTTTGGATGGAAATCCTTTGAGTGAAAAATCAAAAAACGAATATATACCTCAATTGCAAAAAAGAGGCGTAATGGTTTTTTATTAAAAAAATAAAGGAGGGATTATGAAGAAACAATATAACTAACCGCCGCTGTGCCGACACACAACGGCGATATTAAGCAAAAAAAGCCTGGATTACCTGTTTTGAAAACAGAGAGCTATTTTTTTGCCACTTAAAATTTAACAATTTCTAATAAAAATTAGGAGAAAAAAAATGAAAACTAAAAAAATAAATTTTTTACTTGTGTTACTGGTGTTGCTTTTCCCTTTTGTAATACTTAATGCGCAAAATTTTTCGGGGACGCTTGTATTTACACGTGTTCACTTGGAAAAAGAAAATCCTATCTATAATTGGATAGAGGTTTATAACCAAACGAGCAAACAAAAAACATTAGGCAAATTATTTGTATCGAATATTAAAACATTAAACGTATTACCGCCGGACATAAGAAAAGCCGGAGGTATTAAATTGTCCCCAAAACAATTTGTAATTTTATGTGCAAACCGCAAAGAATTTGAAAAAAAGTGGGAAAATAACAATAAAAAAATTATCGAGGTTAAAGCATTAAATATGTTGTCCGAAGGTGGTTACATTTCCGTTAGCACAAGCGAAGGTGAATTAAATGATTTTGATCTTTTCAGATACGGTAAACCTTCCTTTTCATCTAACCACGAGGATTTATTACAATATCAAGTTATTCCGTTTTCCGATGGTACTAAAATTTACAAAAGAAAAATTAATAATAACGCTTTTGACAAATACGGTGGTTGGCAGTAAGTAATATATTTGAACACATTAAACATTATTAATCTTGAATAATAGGAGGATAAAACAATGAAAAAATTCTATATATATTTTTTAGTTCAATTTTTATTCTTAGCACTTTCAACTAATGCAACCGGTTATCATGGGGTTTTTGCCGGCATAAACGATTATCCGGGCACCAGTAGCGATTTGAGTTATTGTGTCAAAGATGCTGAAGATATAAGATATTGGTTTATTCACAAAAAAAACTGGCTTTCTGAAAATTGTGCACTTAAATTAAATTCCGATGCCGATGAATGGGATATAAGAAATGCCATCCAGGCAATGCCTAATAACAACAATAATAACAATGTATTTACTTTTTCCGGGCATGGTGATTCATATCAGCTAGGCGGTTACGATGGTCTAATCCCGGCAAATAGTTTTTATGCAAGAATAACTCCTAGTGAAATTCAAACTTGGTTTGGTTATAATTATAATCAATACGCAAATTTCTTAGATGCTTGTGGTTCCGGTGTTTTCCCCGATAATATGGGAAAAGGAGTAATTTGTTCAGCATGTAAAGCAAATGAGTATGCTTTAGAGAGCGGAAGTATTCAACATGGCTATTATAGTTATTATGTAATACAAGCACTAAAACAAAATTCTATAAAAACAGCTGAAGCAATCCATAATTATGCTGCTCCCCGCACTACAAGTGCTAGTCCTGGTCAGCATCCTCAAATGAAAGATAATTATCCAGGTAATTTAAATATTTATAGAAATACCGTTCTTTCCGTATATATTACAGGTCCTTCGTATTTGAACGGTGGTGAAACCGGTACTTGGACAGCTCATCCATCCGGTGGACAAACGCCATACCACTATCAATGGGAATACTACATATTTTGTGACGGGATTGAAAATTTTGGTGATATCGAACCAGACGCTGTTCCGTGTGGATATTGGTTTGATTTTGGAAGCGATAGTCCAACCGCCTCACGGTCGGATTGGCGTAGTTTTAAAGTAAAAGTAACTGTGACCGATGCAAATAACTCAACTGCAGTTGCTTATAAAACAGTTAGCGTTGGAGGTAATGCTCCGCAATCTGATGGATTAACCACTCAAATTGTTGGAAATATAATCCCATCAAGCACAAAACTGGGTTCTAATTATCCCAATCCTTTTAATCCTTCAACCAATATATCATATCAGTTAAAGAATAGCGGTTTCGTTAGTCTAAAAATATATGATGTTTTAGGGAAAGAAATATCAACTTTGGTATATGAAAACAAGCCAGCCGGTTACTACAATGTATCGTTTAATGCGAATAATTTACCGAGCGGCGTTTATATTTATAGGTTAAATGTAAATAATTATACGGAAAGCAAAAAAATGCTTTTAGCAAAATAAAATATTTAAAATATAGCATTTCGTGTTAAAACCCAGCTTCTCTTAAGCTGGGTTTTTGAATAATTCAAAATTGAAATTATCTCATCAAAAAGTTAACCGCATATTTGTTTCAAATTTTCATCATTTCTGCCAGAAAATAAATTTTTATCTTAGCAATATTACAACTACATACCTACAATTTTCCTCTTGCGGATGGTTAATTCTTTTCACATTTTGGTCGGTTAAATAATCATTTATTTCAACGGAAAAACACAATGGTGAACTTCGAAGGCAAAAACGGTTACGATATGTCTCCGGCCGAATTCAAAAAATTCGGATATGAATTAATCGATTGGATTGCACGTTACATTGAAAACATAGAAAACTACCCCGTTCTTTCGCAAGCGGAACCTGGTGAAATTAAAAATCGCATTCCATCAAGTCCGCCGGAAAAAGGACAAAACTTCGGTGAAATTATTAAAGACGTTGAGAAAATTATTTTACCCGGAATAACGCATTGGAATCATCCGAAATTCATGGCATATTTTAATTCCACATCGAGCGGACCCGGAATTTTGGGCGAATTGCTTTCCGCCGCATTCAATGTAAACGGAATGATTTGGCAAACTTCGCCCGCTGCCACCGAACTAGAGCATGTAGTTCTTGGCTGGTTAAGACAAATGATGAATTTACCGGAAGATTTTTGGGGAATAATCTATGATACAGCTTCAATCAGCACGCTTCATGCAATTGCAGCGGCAAAAACCGCTGCGGAAGATAAATACGGAAAAGATTACGAACTTTCGAAATTATGCGTATATTTTTCCGATCATGCTCATTCGTCCGTAGAAAAAGCCGCTAGGTTTATCGGAGTAAAGAACATTCGTAAAATTCCGGTTGACGAAAATTTCAAAATGATCCCCGCAGAACTTGACAAAAAAATAGAAGCGGATTCAACGGAAAATTTAATTCCGTTTTGCGTAATTGCCACCGTGGGAACAACCTCAACTACAAGCATCGACCCGGTTGATGAAATAGCAGAAATCTGCATGACCAAAGATATTTGGCTCCACGTGGACGCCGCATACGGCGGAACCGCCGCAATCGTACCGGAAATGCGACACATCCTAAACGGCTGCGAATATGCCGATTCGATTGTGGTAAATCCGCATAAATGGCTGTTCACGCCAATCGACCTAAGTGCATTCTATATCAAAAAACCGGATTTGCTGAAAAAAACTTTCAGTCTTGTACACGAATATCTAAAAACCGAAAAAGACAACGCCGTTATCAATTATATGGATTACGGGATTCAATTGGGCAGAAGGTTTCGTTCTCTTAAATTATGGTTTATTATTCGCTATTTCGGAAAAGAAGGACTAATAAATATAATCCGAGAAAATATTCGTATAAGCCGAGAATTTGCCGAATTGATTGAGGAACATCCCGATTTCGAAAAAACGGCTCCGAATCCGTTTGCCTTGGTTTGTTTCCGTGCAAAAGCGAACGGGCTTTCCGAAAATGAACTCAACAAATTAAACGAGGAACTATTAAGGAGAATCAACTCAACGGGGAAATCGTTTTTGTCTCATACCAAACTGAACGGGAAATACGTTTTAAGATTGGCAATCAACGGAATTCACACCGGCGAGAGACACATGCTGGAAACTTGGGAATTGATAAAGAGAATTTTCGAACAGCTCAAAAATGAATTCGGATCAAAAGGAAACGACAAGTAAACCAAAACGGTACAAAATTTTACCGACCTATGTAGAAATTACACCGGAAAAAATAAGGAGGGAAAATCTATAAAAGTGCCGGAGCGGGATAAGCCGCTCCGCCTGCAAGTTTAGTTTTCTATAACTTCAACTTCTTGTGCTTGTTCACCTTTAGGACCTTGTTCAACTACAAATTGAACTTTTTGACCTTCTTCCAAAGTCTTGTATCCGTCGGATAGAATAGAAGAATAGTGAACAAATACATCGGCACCGCCTTCTCTTTCAATAAAGCCGTAGCCTTTTGTGCCGTTGAACCATTTTACGGTTCCAGTTTCACGTTCTGCCATTTGATAATACCATTAATACTAATAAAAATTGTTACTTAAGCGAGTATCAATCGAGATTGGAAACTGCGGAAGAAAAGGGAAGTACAATTTCAAATAAAGATTTTCTACTCGATATAAAATTTAATAAATATATTTGTTAAATCAAATGAACCAGAGGACAAATTAATCCAAAGATTTCATATTTAATTTACTTTGACTAATCAAAAAAATTATACATTTTTGTTACGTATTAATAAAGGAAACGGGATATGAATTATATCAAAATTATTCTTGCAATTGTTTTCTTTTCATTATTTGCATGCGGTAAAAACAACGAAGCGGAAAATTCCGGCGTACAACAAAGTAAAGAATTTATTGAATTGCAAAAAAAGAAAGCGGAAAAACAAAAGGAATTGGAAAAACTAAAAGAAGAAATCAAAAAATTAAAAACAAAAAAAGACAGTTTGGAAACGGCAAACGATACCCTTTAAAATAAAAAATGCGACCGTAAAAATTTACGATCGCATTTTTATAATTAAAAGCTAAATAAATTAGCCCAAATATACTTTCAACCTTTTACTTCTGGAAGCGTGGCGTAATTTTCTTAATGCTTGTTCTTTAATTTGTCTTACTCTTTCCCGAGTCAGGTTAAGAATTTCGCCAATTTCTTCCAAAGTAGCGGTATACTCGGTGTTAAAACCGAAATACAACTTGATTACCGTCGCCTCTTTTTCCGACAGAGTGGAAAGCACTCTTTCGATTTCCTTACGAAGAGATTCGTTCATCAAATTGGTATCGGGCGAAGGTTGTTCCGTATTCGGCATAACGTCTAGCAAACTGCTCTTGCTGTCTTCACTTTGCGAGAACGGGGCATCTACCGATACTTGTCTGCCCGAATGCCTTAAAGTATATGCTACTTCCTCTTCGCTCATATCCAATTCGTTGGCAATCTCTTCCACGCTCGGTTTTCTTTCGAGTTCTTGTTCGAGACTGCTGGCGACTTTAGAAATTTTAGAAAGTTCGCCCACTCTGTTTAACGGTAACCTAACCATTCTGGATTGATCGGCAATTGCTTGCATAATCGATTGCCTGATCCACCAAACAGCATAAGAGATAAATTTGAAACCACGTGTTTCGTCGAATTTTTTTGCGGCTTTAATCAAGCCCAAATTACCTTCGTTTATAAGGTCGCTCAACGGCAAACCCTGATGTTGGTATTGCTTAGCAACACTAACGACAAATCTTAAATTTGCCTTTGTTAATTTGTCAAGGGCAGCTTTATCGCCCTTTCTGATTCTTTTGGCTAACTCTATTTCTTCTTCGGGAGTAATTAAATCCACTTTCCCGATTTCCTGAAAATACTTGTCGAGAGATTGACTCTCGCGATTCGTTATTTGTTTGGTGATTTTCAAAGCTGTTGGCTCCTTATTTGAATTGTTATTGGTAAGATAACCGGTTTAACATGTTAAAAAACTAAGTGCTAAATTTTGCAATCTACATAAGATAATGAACTTTTATGTGAAAATCAACACTTTTTACCATTATTTTTTCGTTCTTTGATATACAACCGGATATTTTATTTTGTTCCTAATTCCTTTTGTTTTTTATATTTACGAGATTATAAGATGCCGTAAAAAATAAATCGATTCTGTTTCTCTTACACTTTTTTTTGAAAATGTGATCTGCATCAAAATCTCGGGACATTCGATTATTATCGAAAGAAATGTTAAATTATTTAACGGATTTTACTTTTAACTGCTTTCCATCGATAATTTTTATAACATTGGAATAATTGCCGGAGGGTACAAGTGGCAAAGAAAAAAAACGGAACTAAAACGGAATCCGAACAAAAAAACAACAAGCAAAAAAAGAAACTAAAGCGTAAATTTTACGAAAAAGAATTACGCAAACTCCAAGTTGAATTGGTAAAACTGCAAGAATGGATTAAGCATAAAGGCTTGAAAGTAGTTGTAATATTCGAAGGAAGGGATGCCGCGGGAAAAGGGGGCGTTATAAAACGAATTACACAAACGTTAAATCCCCGCATTTGCAGGGTAGTTGCACTCGGCACACCTACCGAAAAAGAGAAAACGCAATGGTATTTTCAACGTTATGTTCAACATTTGCCCGCAGCCGGCGAAATGGTTTTATTCGACCGAAGCTGGTATAACCGTGCCGGCGTTGAAAGAGTTATGGGATTTTGTACGGAAGAGGAATACAAAGAATTTTTACGCTCATGCCCCGAATTCGAGAGAATGCTTGTGCGCTCCGGAATAATTCTAATCAAGTACTATTTTTCAGTTAGCGACGAAGAACAGGAAAGAAGATTTCAAGCAAGAATTCACGACAGAACCAAACGCTGGAAGCTTAGTCCCATGGACTTGGAATCGCGGAAACGCTGGGTCGAATATTCAAAAGCCAAAGACGAAATGTTTGCACACACCGATATAAAACAAGCGCCTTGGTACGTTGTAAATGCCGACGATAAGAAAAGGGCACGATTAAATACGATTCATCATCTGTTGAGTTTGATTCCGTACGAAGATTTGACGCCGCCGCCGATTAAACTTCCGCCGCGACAAAAAAACAAAGGTTATATCCGGCCGCCAATTACCGACCAAACTTTTGTGCCGGAAGTTTACTGAGAATTTTGAACGTCTTCGTTATTACCGAAATATTTTTTCATGGGAGCGAAATAATGGTCTTTCCAGCCCTTTTTGTATTTCTTACCTTCGCCTTCCGGCAGGTTCGTGTGGACAATCGTTAGCTTTGTACCTTTTTCAACCGGTTCAAGTGAAATTTCAACTTTCGAATCGGGCGCATCTTCCGGAAAATCGTTGGTTCGCCACAATTGATGAATCCGTTTGTTCATGTGTAACAACAAATTTTTTCCGTGAATGTAACCGTCGCCCGCAGTGAATTCGCTACCGACCTTTTTTTCAATTTGTGCTTTGCTTTCGGTGAATTCGGAGTGTTTTGAACTGTCTAACCACGCATTGTAAATTTCCTTGGGTGATGCAGGCAAGGTAACCGAAACTTTGAATGAATCTGCCATTGTTGCTCCTATCTCTGACTTGTACAAATATAACAATAATTTGCCACAATTTTTAACCTTGAAAGAACTTGAGGGAACTTTTCCGTATTTTTTCGGATATAAAACTTAAACGAATTCGTTTTGATGAAAAAATTTCATCTCGCCAATTTCGGACTTTTTAAAACTTAACCGGAGAATAAAATGCATAACAACTTTTTGCTTACTTTGTTTCTAATGGGTTTGGGAACGGGAATAATCAATTCGCAAACCGCCGAACAAAAATCGATTGCGGTTACGGTTTACAATGCAAATCTGGGCGTTGTTAAAGACATAAGGGAAATCAAAATTCCCGAAGGCAAATCGAAAATTGCAATTACCGACGTTGCACAACAAATCGACCCGACAAGCGTACATATCAAACTTGACGGTGAAGTAATCGAACAAAATTATCAATACGATTTGGTTTCGTTGGATAAAATTCTGAATAAATATATCGATAAGGAAATCCAATTAATCGGGGAAAACAACGAACTAATCGAAGGTACTTTGCTCTCGAATTACGGCGGACAAATTGTTTTGCGCAAAAAAGACGGCGGTTTAATAATGTTGCCGAACGTTAATAAATTCCGCTTTAACGTGAATTCACTCCCCGAAGGTTTAATTACCAAACCGACCTTGGTATGGCTTGTAAATTCAAATTCCTCCGGCAAACAAGAAGTTGAAATCTCCTACCAAACACGCGGAATGAAATGGCATGCCGAGTACGTAGCGGTATTAAACAAAGACGATTCTAAACTTGATTTAAATGCTTGGGTAAGCGTGGAAAACAATTCCGGTACAACGTATAGAAATGCAAAATTGAAATTGGTTGCCGGCGATGTTCATCTTGTACAAAAACCCGACCGCTACCCGCGTGAATACGATATGGTAATGGAAGCCCGAACGAAAACCGCTCAACCCCAGTTCCAGGAAAAAGAATTTTTCGAATACCACATTTATAATCTTCAACGCCCTACAACATTGGCAAATAACGAAACAAAACAAATTTCGCTTTTCGAAGGAAGTAACATCGGAGCGGTCAAAAAATATTTTTACCGCAGCGGCGGTTATTTCGGTTACCGTGGTAACCAGAAAGGAAAGGTTTCGGTAATAGTTGAATTCGATAACAAAAAAGAAAATGGTTTAGGCGTTCCGATGCCCAAAGGGAAAATCAGAATGTTCAAGTCCGACGGTGAAAACCTTGAATTCATAGGCGAAGATTTTATCGACCACACTCCACGAAACGAGCAAGTTAAATTAAAACTTGGTGATGCATTCGATATCTTAGCCGAAGAAAAACAAACCGAACACAAGAAAATTACCGATCGCGTTTTCGAAGAAACTTATGAAATTACGATTACCAACAGAAAAAAAGAAAACGTTACCGTTGAAGTCGAACGTTATCTCGGATTCAATTGGGAAATTCTTAAATCGTCTTTACCGTACGACAAAAAAGATGCGAAGAGAATCGTATTTCAAGTTCCGGTAAAGAAAAACGATAAAACCAAATTGATTTTCAAAGTAAGATACGTTTATTAATTTGATAAAGCGGTTGTTATTTTATTAATCTGCCGGTTAACAGCTCAACTTGCGAAACTGCCGAAATAACAGCCGCTTCTACTCTTAACGTCCACTTGCTTAACTTGAAAAGTACAAAGCCGTGTTCTCTCATAAAATTTATTTCGTAAGGAATCCAGCCGCCTTCGGGGCCAATCGCAATAGTTACTTGTTTTGCCGGTGCGGTGTAAACATCGAACAATGTTTTTTCAGCGGAGTTTTCGGCAAGCAATTTTAAATTGTTTCCCACTTCATTTAACGGT
>Ga0256914_1003191_pt1 | contig 13066 bp, 8 predicted proteins | sample HulkmetaG_FD_191571 | JGI IMG/M metagenome (GOLD analysis project Ga0256914, IMG submission 191571) | Hydrothermal chimney microbial communities from Main Endeavour vent field at the Juan de Fuca Ridge, Pacific Ocean - Hulk | ecosystem: Environmental > Aquatic > Marine > Hydrothermal vents ... | reverse complement strand
AACCTGCCAGCCTGACGCCTGTGGCATTCTTGGCAATCGAGACTCTTTTCCTTGGGGGGGATCATGTGGGAAAGTGGCAAATAATAGAGTGTTTCTACAAATTCGAGCTTGCCGCTGAAAGGCACTCCTGCTTCTTTCATCCCAGCCTCGGCTGCTTTGAGCCAGTCATATTCTGCCCAAAATGCACCGGAACCCTTTTTGCCAAAAAGTTTGGGAATAACCATTGTTTTGTTCTCAGGGTCATACGGCTGTTTGCCAAGATGGACCTTGAAAGGGTAAATCTTGGACTTCGGGTCCCCGGGTTCACCAAGTGGCTTGTTGAGCCAGATCCTGTTGTTCTGGGGCTCTTTTTTGTCTGTGACCACGGTGTGTTGCATGGTCCCGTTGAACCAGAAATATTCTGGAACAACGTCCTTATCCCATGCCATGGTGCCCTTTTTGGTATGGTAAGCTGGTTTGCCAAATTTGTCCTTTTTCACAATCGGTTTGTGATCCGGCCCAAATTCGCCTGCAGTTGACCAATCCCAAAAGATGTTGGTGGGCATGGAACGGGCATAGTAGGGGACATGGCAGCTTTGACATGCCACCTTGTCTGTGTGGTGGTTCAATTTTTCTTTTTTGTGTGGATTGAGACCATGACATGATGCACATCTGATTCTGTGCCCGTCATCCTTTGGAAGTGCCAGCTGCTCCTTGCCCTCAGGCGGATTCCTATATTTGCGTCCATCAATCTCATGCTCAATAGCAGTGTGGCAAGTGGAACAAGAAAAATTCAGTCCTTTGGCATCCATATGCACATCCAAATTTTTCTCTGGATTCGACAGGGTGCTGTCCAGATCACCCCTCTTGACTCCATCTCCGCCACCGCTGTAAAAGTGGCACTTGCCGCAGCTTGCCCTGCTGGTCGGACCAACATTTTGTGCCACCATTTGTAAGTTGACAGGTTCAAAGACCTTCTTACCAGCAAAAACTTTTCTTTCATAAGGCGGGTAGCCACAGGCAGTTGGAAATTTTTTGTATTTGCCTGTTGTGTCATGGCAAATAAGGCAATCTATCTTTTCAGCATTGTTGAAATCAAAGGAATGGTCTTTCCAGCCGTAACCTGCATGGCAGCTGGTGCACCTGCACCAGTTCGAGGTCACGGCCACTCAGAAGTTGTTGATTACATGCCTTTTCCCCAGCTTTCGGCCTTCAAAGTCTGATTCCCACGTCCAGTGGATGGTTTTTTGAAATTGTTCAGCAGCCTTGTTGTGGCACTTGAGGCACGCCTTGGTTACCTCTTCAGCGGTCTTGAAATCCTTCTTCAGCTCCTCAAATTTTCCATGGTCAGCAGTGGATGCGTCGGATCGGGTGGTTGTGCTTGGCTTGGAAAAGACGGCAGAAGGTAACAGGAGAGACAAAAATAAGACTAAAGGCAAGGTGGTTTTCATTTTGATTCCTCCTGTGTTAATTCAGGCTGATGCCAAGGTAAACACGAATCCGGAACAAGTCAATTATTTTCCATATGCTCAAAATAATTTTTATGGCCTCATTTCAAAAAAAACAAAATTTGTGTATTTTCAAGGAGTTCTAACTTTTTGAAGGAAAAGTAGTCATTGGGCTTTTTCCCTTTTTAGTTGATGAATTTCTGAAAGATGTCTATTGTTCAGTGGTAAACTTAACTTTTAACTGCAAGCTTAGAAGCGAGATGTTGGGGAGTGATGTAATGGCACCTTCTGGAAGAACCATTGCAATAGGTGACATACATGGTTGTAATGAAAAGTTGGAAGTGCTTTTGAAACGGCTGTCTATAGAAAAAGATGATACCTTGATCTTTTTGGGTGATTACATAGGCCGCGGCCCTAGTTCGAAAAGGGTTATTTCCGACATAATAGAATTGAAAAAAAGCCATAAAAACGTGATCTGTCTCCTTGGCAATCATGAAAACCTCCTGCTGGAATATGTTCGTTCTCCAGAAGAGGTCTTGATTCCTTATTTGAGGCAACAGAGCATTGAATCATTCTTGGAGAGCTATGGTGAAAGCGATCTGAGGCACCTTCACGATCTTTCATTCATGCCGAGGGAACATGTGGAATTTTTGAAATCGCTTCAACTCTATTACACAGAGGGTGATTACTTTTTTGTACATGCAGGTCTTATGCCCGGCCTTGCCTTTGAAAAGCATACTGCCATGGAGTTTTGCGAGGTGAGGGACGCCTTTTTGGAGTCACCAGTGGAAATAGGTAAGACTGTGGTGTTCGGCCACACACCCTTTGAGCTGCCCTTTGTGACAAAAGACAAGATCGGCATAGACACAGGTGCGGTATATGGAAATTTATTGACTGCAGTTGCGTTGCCTGAAACAAGATTTTACCACGCCTGAACCCTATTCCTGCTCCACCCTTGCTCTCTTTTTTTCCTTTTCTTTTAGGTACTCGATAAGTTTTTTCAGTTCGTAATCGCCTTCGTAGAATGCATCTGCAACGAGATAGGGTGTCTCATCGTTGATCATGGCTGCATCAATGAGCCTTGTAAAACCAAGAAGCCTGCCCACTATCACGAGCTTATCTTCGATAACCTCTGCAGGGGCATATTCGAAAACTGCATTTACCAAATCGGCTTTGACATCTGTGAAAAAATCTGCGCGCTCAAGGATCTCGCCTATGGCCAACGCCCTTCTGTGCCGCTGTTTCAAGGAGGTGCCACCGCCTTTGAAGCGGAACTTTACATAATTTTCCCTGGGATCAAGGCTGCATACCGAATCCACCATTGTAAAATGAAAATCCATGCGGGCGTTCAAGTTGAAATAGTCTCTGGCCAATATGATATAATTGGGCAAGCCAAGGGGCCGTTGGGAACGGGCATCAGACATCCATCTCCCCACTACCGAGCCCATGTCTCCAATGACCGGCGGTGGTCCTGCCCATCGCAGGCCTGGCGTCGATATACCTTTCCAAAGGGCCTTAAAAGGCCTGCAAGTGATTTCATCTGGTGTCACAGATCTCTTTTTCTTACGATGGGGCGTCAGCCCTCCACCAACATCGATTATATGTAAAAAGAAGGGGATGTCGCTTTCCAGCTTGTATACCACCCCTGAAGTTTCCTCCAATAGTTCATCTCCTGCTTCAAAAAAGGCAATTACAGCCTTTTCATGCACGTATCGTACGATGTCATGGAGGGAACGGCATTCCATGATAGAAAACGTTGGGCCGTAGGCATCAGTAAGGTTCAATTTTATGGTCAACTCCTTGACCTGGTCTAAGATGGTATTGGTGGGTTGTTCAGCAGGTGGAGAGGTTTCTTTTTCCGCTGTTTTCTGTTTCTCATAATCTTGTATGGCGCTATTTATCTCTTCTTCATCTGCCAAATAGACCTTGCCTCGTTCACCGTCAATGGTGATCCACTGGCCATCTTCAAGGCGTGCCATGGCATCAACCAAACCTACCAGCATCGGCCTGCCATATTCTCTGGCAACGCAGGACAAATGGTCTGCCGGATTGCCAAAATCTACCAGCAAGCCATTTACGTTTCTTATAACCTTGGCAGCATCAACCAAGCTTCGGTGCATAACGATTATGACGGGTTCCTTAGGAATTTCCTCGAGATCCTGCCGCCTTTTTATTTTTTTTACCTTGCCTGTAACTATACCCTTGGATGTAATCAAACCTTGATGAAAGATCGGTTTTCGGTGATCGATCTTTATGGTTTTAGTGCCCGAGTGCGCTTCCATGATGAGCGGCCTTGACTGAAGTATCCAGACTTCTCCCTGGGGATCCATGGCCCATTCTATATCTTGGGGAGAGTCGAGTACTTTTTCCAACTCCAGGCCAATGGAAACAAGCTTCTGGACCTCTTCGTCAGAGAGCACCCTGGCATCTTGTCGTTCTGGCGGAATGTCTTCTTCCATGACCCCGCCTTTGGGATTTAATGTAAGCTGTTTCGTCTTTTTGGAGACGATCGGTGGCTCAATGTACAAATCTCCGCCTAATGTCCTGTATGGCTTATAGATATCTGCCATCGATGCTCCAGAAACAACCAGCTCACCCATGCCGAAAACAGCGCTGATAAGCATGGTCTGTTCTTCGTTGTCATTTGGATCAACAGTGAAGATGACCCCGGCTTTTTGAGCGTTGATCATTTCAAGGCACAAAACTGCCATGTTGAAATCGAGGGGTTTCATGCCAGCGCCCATGCGGTAGGCCAGACTCCGTGAATTGAAGTTACTGGCTATCACCTCTTTCACGGCATTTTTCAATTCCTCAAAAGAGATGACATTCAGTACAGATGTGAATTGGCCTGCAAAAGAGTGGTGCTTGCTGTCCTCACTTAGGGCACTGCTTCTGACCGCTAGCCCCTTGCCTTGGTCAAAAAATTTTGAAGCCATGTGCATCAGTGTGTTTTCAAGGGCTTCAGGGAGTTGGGCGTTTAAGACCTCGTTTCTGATTTCTTCTTCTGCTTCCTTGGTCAGCGATTTACCTTGGAACAAAAAGGGCTGTAGCTTTTTTAAGATTTTGAATGAAAGGCCACTTTCCTCCAAAAAGAAACGGCAGCCATGTGTGAGTATTGAGAAACCGTCTGGCACATGTATTCTTTCCAGTGAACGCAGGCGTGCCAAATTGCTGGCCTTTCCCCCGGCCAACGTCGCATAATCTGGCAGAATGTCATCCAAAGATATGCAGAAAGGGATGTCTTTGTGGGTGGGGATGTTTTTCAGAAGTTCATTTATTTTTTTGCTTATATTTTGGTGAATGTTGAAAAGCTTAGTATGTTTGTCATAGTCCAATTGGTTCAACTTTTCTATCAGGTCTCCTGTTACTTCAATGAGTTCATGAATTTTATTTTGAAGTCCTGGACCGAAAAATTGTGCTTCCCTCAACTTTAGATCAATGTCTGTTATGAGTTCGACGGCCTTGGTGTTTTCATACAAAAGGGAACGGAAGATCTGGTATCTCCATTTCAATTCTTCCAAGTGTTCCCGGGCCTTTTGTTCTCTTAAGCTCTGAACTTTATGGATTTGATTCTTCAGCCATTTGAGCATCACGTCACCTAAAGCTTGCAAGATGAGCCACAAAGATCGACAAACTTGTGGAAAAAACGTTCAACAGCATGTTCATCAGCCATCCTGACATCCAGCTGCCGTGTAAAGGCTATGAGCTCACCTATATGTTGAAGTGTTTTGGTGATCTCATACTCTTCTACTCCCTTCAGTTTGCCGATCACTATGTCTTTTTTAGTTTCTGATTTGAATCCAAGGCTTTCGAGTATCCATTTCAAGAGTTCTGCCCTTTTGCGTCTTTTGGATTCCTCTGCGAACCCACCTGCAAAACGGAAATAAATGTAGTTGTTGTCTGGTTCAGGGCATACATAGGAGTCAATCACGTTAAAGTGATATCCCAGCAAAAGGCTGAGATTCATATAGTCAGTGGCTACAATGGCTAGATTCTGTCCCGAATACTCGGGGGGGTTTGTCAGCATGCTTACCGGCCTTACCATGCTGGAAAACAGGTCCCCTAACCCGAAGGGTGCTGGTTCAGTGTCCCATGCCTCCTTTCTCAGAAGACCAGTCAAGAGCGCCTTGAACGGTACGCTCGTTATTTGATCGGGAGTAACACTCCTTGAGTTCTCATCCGCCATTACCCCTGAACCAATGTCTATGATGTTGATTTTGATTGGTATAGGCGCCTGAAGCTCCATTACCCGCTCGTCGCCGAATGACCGTACCGATGTGAATTGGTCTATCAGCGACTCCACAGCTTTTACGTGACTAAAGTGTATGATGTCATGGATCGTTTTGCATTTTTCTGGAACAAAGTCCTTGGACGTTGGGTCTACCAAATAGAGAGGAGCTACATAACTTAAAATACGTCTCAAGATTTTTATCTCGGGTTCTTCCAAATATTCCCAGTCGCGTCTTGCCTCCACTTCCACAAGCTCTTCTATGATACCTTCATACACTCTCTTTTCATCTGCATCCACAGTAACGTCCATTCCTTCTTTGAGCAGTTTGGTTGCCTTGCCAGTGCCGAAAATGGCAGGCACCCTGTATTCTCTGGCAATAGTTGCCAAGTGGCCTGTGGAGCTTCCAACATCAGTTATGATCGCTGCTGCCTTTTTAAGTACTCTGCTCAGCTTTGGATGCGCATATCTTGAAACAACAACGGAACCCACTGGAACTTTATCCGGATCTTCGTCTGGACTGACATGGACGACCCTGCCCGACGCAATACCCAGTTGGGCAGTTTGACCCACACCTTCCATAAGGATTGGAAATTTTTTTAGGATTTCTTCAATGTCAGCACCGACAGGTTCAGGCACCGCCTGGATGCCAAGACGCCTGTTTTGAAGTATCACAAGCTCATCTTTTTCATTGATCGCCCACTCCAGATCCCTGGGATTTCCAAAGGCCTTTTCGCACAACATGGCTGATTCAGCAATTTTTCTTATGGTCTTGAGGTCAAGGAGCGACGAGCCCCGCCGCATATGGGTGGTCACCATTTCCAGCGGCTCTTTGCCAGGGGGCAACTTGCATTTTGGAGGCTTATCAGTAATGAGGCTGGAAACCAGAGTAAATGGATAGGCGCGTTTTACCACATATTGATCGCCAGTGTGGTGTCCAGCTACCAACTTTTCCCCCAGTCCTTCCACAGCCGAGATGACTAGGCAATCTCTGCTCTTGCCAAGGGGATCTCTCGTATAAGTCACTCCAGATATGTGGGCATTGATCATTTCCTGAACTCCCACAGCTACGGGAGTGGCTAGGAGGTTGCTTGTGTCTCCGATATAATCTTTCACCTCAGGCATAAATCTCGCCATGATGACCTTTTTGTACGCATCGAAGATCAATTCAGGCTGTACATTCAATAAAGTGTGAAACTGGCCTGCAAAACTCCGTTCCGTGTCTTCACCCACAGCGCTGCTTCTAACAGCAAGCAACGTTCGTTTGCCCAAACGCCTGAAGAGGCTGTCAAGCTCTTGATTTACAGCCTCCTTCAACCTATCGGGTATCGAAGATTCCAAAAATAAGGCTTCTATTTCTTTTTTGGTGTCTTCTGTAGCACCCTTTTGGGAATACAGTTTTTCAATTCTGGGGATGATGTTGTTCTGCTCCAGGAAAAGGATATAGGCCTGCTTGGTTATTGCAAAACCATCTGGCACCCTGATCTGAAAATTGTTGAATATGTCTGCAAGGCTGGCGTTTTTGGAACCTACTATATCATCTAGGTCTCTGTTGATTTCTTGATAGGCCAGGGTAAGGCGTTCACCGTATGGTCCAGCCCCTCCAGAGACAAGATCTTCGAGGTTAAACCTGATTGCCTCTAAAATATCGTATAGTATCAAATACTTGCCCTGTGAAAGAGCGTTGAGGTCGTAGATGACCTCCCGGGTGGTTTCACAAACGTTCGTCACAAAGCTTGCAATGAAGGCCCGGTCAAAGAGATAATTTCCTCCCAAAACCTTTTCCGCATGGGCAATTTCTTCCAGAACTTTGTTGTTGAGTTCAAGAATGTTTCTGAAATATTGGAAAACCCTTTTCAGGGGGCGTGGACTTTTTTTTCTCATGGCCTATGTTCCAAGATATACACTGTTTTTAAACGATTCTCTTTTTCAAACGACTCTCTGCCCATAACTACGTGAGATCCATGGTCACTTGAAAATCTCATGCATGCATCATGAGTATAACAGAATTTTTCCGGTACGTTTCGAACTTCTTCCCAAACCTATTTTTTACACAAAAGCACCGAGGCTTGAGTTTGAGCCAGTGTCTCATAGATAAGAGGCATTCGCGGCGAAAAAGAGCTGGCCACAAACGCATAGTTCATAAGAAAGTCGCTCATTGCCTCTGGAGTGCCCAATACATTGTGAATGTTTGAAATTTTCAAGCCATGCCGGGTAAAGATTTGCTCACCCGTTTCAATAGATGGTTCACTCTGGGTAGAATCTAAGAATTCAAGGTTGTCCACATCCTTGAAGTTGTAATAGATGAGGTCGATATCCATCTCAGAGTCTTTTAAAAGTTTACCAAGTGTATGGGCTATGGCGTCTGGCTCAGTACCGTCACCAATTAGGATACCAATTGTCCTGGATACAGACAAATTTTTAACATAAAGGATGGAACACGGGCATTTTTCATACAGTTCCGAAGATACAACCTCGGTTAAATTTTCTGTTTTGGAGATGGGCAAGTGTCCTTCAATAAAAAGGTCATAGTTGCCTTCTCGCAATTCCCGTAATATTTCATTTTCCCTATTTCCTATCCTAATTTTTGGAGGGCCGCTGAAACCGAATTTGACCTTTTCAGTCTTTAATAGACGAGAAATTGTTGCCTCGCCATCCCTAAGCATCTTTTCTATGGATGCTTGTTCATCCATATTGCTGCGCGTTAGTTTTTTGCCGTCTGAATAGACTACATGAAGAATAAAGGTATTCAATTCCAAAAAAGAGCTTAGGTAATCTACATATCTCAAAGCAATACTTGATGCTAAGTTTTCATCCAGGTAGAGTAGCACTTTTGCCATTGGATATACTCCTGTTGAACTATTCAGGCGCCTTTTTTCTTTTTATGCGTTCTTCAGCTTTTTTTACAATTTCGATGATTTCACTCAGCTTAAACGGCTTTGCCAAAAAGTCGAAAACCCCTTTTTTAAATGATTCTTTGGCGGTTTCCATGGTAGCGAATCCAGTGATTACAATGACCTCTGTCTCCGGCCAAAGATTTTTGACCTTCTCGAGGAACTCCATGCCAGAGATGCCCTCCATCTTCAGGTCTGTGATTACTATGTCGAACTTTTGTTCGCGTACCCTTTCCAGGGCCTGGCTGCTCTTGGTGAAGCTCTCTACCTGATAACCTTTTTTTTCAAGGGCGGGCTGGAGGCGTTTGGCAACTATAGGTTCATCATCTAATATCAATATGGAAATATTTTTTTCACTCATTTTTCATCTCCATCAGCTCATATATTTTGTCTTTGAAATCATTGATGCGTGTGTCGTTTATCATCATAACATCAAGTTGCCTGGTGAAGCCTATGAGAATGCCTATCAGATACAACCTTTTTTCCATCTCTGGCCGATTCAATCTTTTTATGCGCGCCACAACCAAGTCTCCCCTGGTTTCGACCATGAAGTCGTAGTAGGCCAACACTTCTTCAATTAGTTTGGCTCGACGACTGCGGCGTTCCGCCTCTGTAACCCCGCCAAAGAATCTGAAATAAATATAATTTTCCCTTATTTTTTCAGATAGATAGCTGTCAACTATGGTGAAATGGTAGCCAAGCCTGAGACTCAGGTTCACATAGTGGCTGCTGATGACGGCCAAGTTTTGCCCCAGGCTTTTTGGGTCCATGTGTTCTGCTGAAAAGGTGCGTGTGAGACTTGCCATGAAGCTTGATGCATCAATTGAAACAGGTGAGCTGTCCCAGGCTCCAGGGCATTTCAGGCCTCTTATTAAGGCTTTTAAGGGGATCGATCTTATCAATTCAGGTGTGACCGTTGCAGAATCAGGAGGGGTAGGTTCCTCAAGGCCTCCGCCTATGTCGATGATTACAAGGTCCAGTGGAATATCCCACTTCAACCGTTTTACTGATGCATCTTTTGTGCTTATGCCAGCGAAATGGAGGTTTACCAGGGCCTCAACGGCTTTTTCATGAACAAAGCGAGTGATGTCATGAAAGGTTTCGCAGTTTTCCGGCTTGAAGTGTGTGTCCGTTGGATCCACCAGGGTAAGGGGTTCTATCTTCCTCAAGATTCGCCTTAGAAGGCGGTACTCATAGCTCTCGGTTATCTTTTCCTGTTCAAGATTGAAGAAGAAAAGCTCTTTTACTTCGCCCTGATAGATTTTCCTGTCAGCCGCATCAAGTGTAACAAGCCCTTTGTCTTGGAGTATCGATATCGCTCCAGACACGTTGAAAAGAGCAGGCAGAGCGTATTCCCTGCAGATGGTGGCGAGATGTCCGGTAACTGCGCCTATCTCGGTAACCAGGCCTGAAACTTTGGACATGAGTGGTGCCAACCTTGGTGAGGCATACTTGGTCACCACAATCGCACCCTTTGGAACTTTGTCCAAATCATCACCAGGGCCCAACACATGTACTTCGCCTATTCCAACCCCTTCTTGAACAGTTACCCCTCTGTCTTCAATCAAGACCTTATGTTTTTTGCCCAATTCAGACAATCCTTTTGGATAGAGGCCTGCCCTATATTTTATTCTCAGGGGTCGGGTCTGTAGGATTACGATTCCGCCGTCGGCAATGGCAAATTCAATGTCTTGGGGTTTCTTGAAATATCTTTCGATGTCCAGCGCGCACTGTGCCAATTGTTTGATCTGGCCCAGACTGAGGCTGGGCTTATCCTTCAATTCTTCGTCGACTTCTACTATGTCTAATCTTTTCTGGTCAACCAATTGTCTCTTCTTGTCCTTCCAGGAAATTTGGATAGAGCTTATTTTTTGGGTTTTTCGATCGACATAAAAGGTGTCCCCTGTGGTACGCCCAGACACTATCAGGCCGCCAATTCCCCAGTTTGAGCTGATGATCATGGTGTCACTGACTGGGTCAGAAGGATTCAGACTGTAAATTACACCGCTCACTTTAGAATTTATCAGCTCTTGACAGCCTGCAGCCATTAGTATCTCATCCTCTTTGAAGCCTATTTTTCTTCTGTATTCCAAGGCACTTGGATTAAAAGTACTGGCTATTACACGTTTATATGCATCAGATATGCCATGTTCATTTACCCCAATTACACTTTCATAGAGACCGGCAAAGGAGTGTTCGCTGTCTTCTCCATAAGCACTGCTCCTGACTGCCATTAGCGGGTTGGGGCCAATTTGTTTTTTCAATTTGGCCGTTGCATCTTTTATGTCATGTTTCAAATCAGAAGGGATGTCTGCCTTTAGTATTTCATCTTGAATCATTTGGGCTGCATCTTTAATGGTGAGATCGTTGCTGTCCAACGTCTCGAGTATCCTGTTTATTTTTTCGTGAAGGTCATTTCTTTGAAGAAAACGCTGGTACGCATAAAACGTAACCGCAAAGCCCCTGGGAATCTGAATACCCAGATTTGACTTCAATTGGCAAAGGAAGGCATTCTTTCCTCCCACGGAGTCTTCATCCCACTTTTTTATTTCATCATAGAACAAGATATTCTTTGCAACGCCTATATACCGGCCTTCCAAAATACTTATGATGTCCGACTCAATTTTCTGGTAAGCTTCAATAAGTCCTTCATATTTGCCAGGAACCATTTCATTCAATGTAAAAATCAGTTTTTGTACGTTGGTGGAAAGTTTATCCACGAAGTCTTCAATGAAGTGTTTGTCAAAAACAAAGTCTCCGCCAAGGATTTGATTTGCTGCCGCTATTTGATCCAGTATGGTGCTGTTGAGTTGGAGAATTTCCCGGAAAAGCTTGAACAGTTCTTTGAAGGAGCGACCCTTGGCCGAGCCGCTCCAACGTGAAAGGCCTTTTAATATGTCCTTGATTGTGAACATAAATTAAATCAGTGGGCGCCTCCTTTGCCTTTAAACAGTATGCCCATCAACAGGCCGGCAAATATCGCAATCACAACTGCGCCAATGCCATAAATCAGAGAGTAATCGAAAGCAAGCTTGGAAACCAGGGCAGGGAAACCGACTTGCTTCAAATTCAAATCTTGTTCATCCTTTCCCACGATTTTTAGATCCTTAATGGCGAACAATTCAACTTTGTAAGAGCCCTGTTTCATTTTGGGAGGGATTGGAATGATGGCCTTGAATTCACGGAATCCCTCTTTATCTCCAACGTAATTCAAATTGTTGGGGTAGATTCCATAAGTGCCCGATTCTTCGAGAAGCTTGACAAACTCCTTGAAAATGAACCCCTTGTCTTCGCCTTCTGGCTCCAATGTCATCATTTTTTCCAAGAACTTGTAGCCCAGATTGAGAGCAGGATCATCTATTTTGTTTTCCATGTCACTGGAGCTAATGACCAAAAAGACTTCAGGGACATTTCCAATGGTGACGTCTCCAATGTTCATCCAAAGCAACCCTCCGATTTTCCCCTTTTTTTTGAGGTTTATATGGGTGTAATGTCCACTCAGTCTTAGAACTGCTTTGCAACCAGCAGGGATCTTTCCTGTAACTTCTACAGTGGTTCCGTTGTAAAAGGTGCCAATTTTTATAAGGTTCGGCACAAGTTTAAAGGAGATGTCGGATGTTTGCTGCGCATAGGCAGATGATATGATGAAAAGGAATATGAAGGACACTGAAATATATAGCAAGCTATGTTTTCTAACATCCATCTTAATGACCTCCTTTCAGGGCAACCATAATTTCTGGAGGCACCAAGAGCCCGTAAAGCATTTTCACGCAGACCAGCAAAACCAGAGATGCCAACAGGATTTTTATCTGGTCGCCTTTCAAATGCTTGTTGATGATAGTCCCAATTTGCGCACCGAGTGTGGAGCCAAGCAGCAGGAGCAGGGCGAGTACAAAATCAACGGTGTGATTGGAATAGGCCTGCATAATGGTTACATCAACGCATGTAAAAAGGATTTGGAACAAGCTGGTTCCCACCACTACGTGCATAGGCATTCTCAACATATAGACCATCACCGGCACCATTATGAAACCACCGCCAACTCCCATGATTGCTGCCAATATGCCTACAAATGCACCGAAGATTAGTGGAAGCAACAGGGAAATCTCAATACCAGATTTTTCAAATCTTGTTTGAAATGGAAGACTCTTCAGCATCTTGGCATATGCCGATTCTTTTTTGGTCTGCTGGGTGGCAGAAGGCGGCTTGTTTTGACTTCTCAAACCCTTGAGGCTGTCTACGAACATATAGGCGCCCACCCCACCTAGCATGATCACATAGGTTATTTTGATCAAAAAATCTGCATTTCCCATGGCGCGCAAAATTTTGATTATTTGCACCCCAAGGGTTCCGCCTACGATGCCTCCAATGAGCAACAGAATACCCATCTTGAAATCCACATTGCCCAAACGCCAATGTGCCAGAGTTCCTGAGGTGGAAGCGCCTACTATCTGATTTGAGTCTGATGCCGCTGCCACTGTTGGGGGAATCCCAAACATAATCAACAGGGGCGTCAT
>Ga0256914_1003190_pt1 | contig 13070 bp, 12 predicted proteins | sample HulkmetaG_FD_191571 | JGI IMG/M metagenome (GOLD analysis project Ga0256914, IMG submission 191571) | Hydrothermal chimney microbial communities from Main Endeavour vent field at the Juan de Fuca Ridge, Pacific Ocean - Hulk | ecosystem: Environmental > Aquatic > Marine > Hydrothermal vents ... | reverse complement strand
TAGCTCACTTAGAGATGCACTAGATAAAGAGGGGTTTATAAATCTACCAATCATGAGCTACTCCACTAAATTTGCTTCCGCATACTATGGACCTTTTAGAGATGTAGCAGAATCAAGCCCAAGCTTTGGTGATAGAAAAACATATCAAATGAACCCTGCAAATAGAAGAGAAGCTATATCCGAAAGTATAGAAGATGAAAAAGAGGGAGCTGATATATTAATGATAAAACCAGCCCTAGCCTACATGGATATCATAAGAGATGTAAGAGAAAATACATCTCTACCCCTAGCTGTATATAATGTAAGTGGAGAGTATGCCATGTTAAAAGCAGCCCAAAAAGCAAACCTCATCGACTATGATAGAGTCATGATGGAGACACTTTTGGGATTTAAGAGAGCAGGTGCAGATATAATCATCACCTATCATGCAAAAGAGGCAGCTAAACTTTTAACTTAATCTATTTATTGTATCAACATTTAATATGTTGATACAAGTAAATTTTTTAAAGTTGGTTTTTATATATGTTTTTTAACTTTTAGTAGTTGTACTATTTTCCCTAAAACTATTTATCGAATCTATTATCTTCCCTTGAATGATGGCAAAAATAAGAGTATAAAATGTCATGGATATTGTAAATACAACTCCAAACATATCCACCATAAAAGGCAAAAGAGGTAGTTTTACAGCTCGTGCATAGAGAAAAGTAGCGATTAATCCATCTCTAAGACCAGAAGAGCGCATATCTTCAAGCATTCCATACCATGCATACATTGGACCATGACTAATCACACCGCCAAGAAGTGTATAAAATAACCCTTTAGCTCCACTATCTTTTCCAAAATATTTCATAATCTGTTTTGGTTTTAATAGATAATTAATCAATGCAGTCAAACCAATAATAAGTATAAAAATTGGTATTAATTTTAAAAATATCATACCACTTTTTTGCAATGCAACTAAACTATTTTGATTATCAAATATAAGGAGTAATATATAAACAATAATTACAACTATAAGAAATTTTACACCTTTTAGTTTCATCTGTTTCATGAAAACAACTTAACAGTAATAACACTCAAATAAGCAACTAAAATTGTACTAATAAGAGTCAAAATATTACGATAAAGTGTAAAACGCCCACCAAATACAGATGCCTCTGCTGGAATTTGAATAAACCCTAATGTAACCCATGAAAGAATAAATGCACTTAGTGCATAAATAGATACACCCTGTTGCATCAATCCTTCTGCCACAATATAACTAATCATACCCTGCCCCACTGATATCGCTCCAGCAAATGTACCTGCAAAAACATCCAAAATATCACCATATCCAAAAAATGAAGAGAGCATATCAGGCGTAATATATATCTGCATCAATCCTACCAATCCAACAACACCTATCAACATAGGCATCATAGAGATAAAAGAGAGAAATGCTTTTTTTAGTGCTAATTTCATATCTTACTTCCATACAAATCTATCATCAGATTTTTTCCTACTTACCTCATCTTTACTAGCCTTCATCCATCCTGAACGAACTTCACCTTCAACTTTATCAAAGTTTTCAATATATGGTTTTATATCCAAAAGAGGTGTACCATCCAAAATATCAACTCCTCTAATAGTGACAATATTTCCCTCTACTTTTATAAGCTCAACAACAGAGAGACCTATACTATTTGGGTGCATTGGTGTTCTTGTCGAAAAGACTCCTCTTGGGGTATGTGTCATATCATTAAATGGAATTACACTCAATTTTGGCTCTTTTATTTCATGAAAGTAGTAGATAAGATAGACATGACTAAAACCATCCAAATCTTTTAATCCATCTACAAATTCATCTTTAAATTCAATTGTGGCATAAGTATCTTTTGCCCCCTTTGGCTGTACGGGCATATTGATTAATTCACAAAAAGGGGAATTAATTGTAGCAATTTGTGTTAATGTGATATTCACTTTTTTACCTAATCCTAATTATATTTTATAATCGAAATAGCTTTATTATGCAATAAAGCATCCGCAATTTTTCTATGTGCACTCTCAATCAATCTTGAAAAGGTTGTTCTTGATATTCCCATTCTATCTGCACACTCTTGTTGATATAATCCCTCAAAATCACTAAGTCTTATCGCTTCCATCTCGTCAATATCCAATACCATTCTCTCTAGAGAGTTTCTCCTTAGTCCACATGGCTTAAAACAGACTTTTGAATGATCTTTTTCAATATTTCTTGGAACTCTTTTTTTTCCAGAACCACTCATAGAGATATCCTTTACAATTATATAAATGAATTTTAACGAACATATGTTCATAAGTCAATATATAATAATAGACATATAATACTTGGAGTTAAGTTTTGGTTATATTAGGATATCATGGAAGCTTTTCTAATTTATACGCAAGAGAAGCGAACAAGGGATAAAAGGTGAGACACTTTTTGACACTACAAGATTTTACAAAAGATGAAATCTTAGAAATGGTAAATTTGGCATTTGAGATAAAACATGATCTTAAAAAGGGAGAAAAAAAAGATTATTTAAGAGGACAAACTCTTGGAATGATTTTTGAAAAAAGTTCAACAAGAACTAGAGTAAGTTTTGAGGTAGGTATGTTCCAACTTGGAGGACATGCACTATTTTTATCCTCAAAAGATATTCAACTCGGTCGCGGAGAACCTATGAAAGATACGGCAAGAGTTATATCAAGAATGGTTGATATGATTATGATTCGTACATTTTCACACAAAGGGCTTGAGGAGTTTGCCTCTTTTTCAAAAGTACCAGTGATAAATGGACTCACAGACTCGTATCATCCAGTACAACTTATGGCAGATTACATGACAATAATAGAACATAAAAAAGATAAAAATCTAGTTGTTGCTTATATAGGTGATGGGAATAATATGGTTCACTCATGGCTAATGTTGGCTGCAAAACTTGGATTTGAATTAAGAATCGCTACACCAAAAGGGTGTGAAGTAGATAATAAAATTTTACAAGAGGCTTTGGAGATTGCCAAAACTTCTAATGCAAAAATAGTTGTCTCAAATAATCCCAAAGAGGCAGTAAAAGATGCAACAGTAGTAACCACCGATACATGGATATCAATGGGGCAAGAGGATGAAAAAGAGCAGAAAGTAAAAGAGTTCAAAGGTTTTATTGTAGATAATGCACTCATGAGTTTAGCACAAGAAAAAGCCATGTTTTTACATTGCCTTCCTGCTTATAGAGGATATGAAGTAAGTGAAGAAGTTTTTGAATCCCATGCAAATGAGATTTTTGAAGAGGCAGAAAACAGACTCCATGCACAAAAAGGTGTCATGGTATGGCTAGATAAAAATAGAAAATAAGGAAATATAAGTTTAATGATCGACTTCAACAAGTTCACAAAATACTCAAAACCAGGACCTAGATATACAAGCTATCCAACAGCACTAGAATTTAGTGACTCATTTACAAAAGAGGCTTATCTACAAGAGCTAAAGGATCAAAAAAGTGATACCCCTCTATCTCTATATTTTCATCTTCCTTTTTGTAGATCTGCTTGTTATTTTTGTGGCTGTAATGTTGTTTTTACATCAAAAGAGGACAAAAAAGAGAGATATATTAGTTATATAGAGAAAGAACTCAAAATTTTAGCTTCATATCTTGATACCTCTAGAGAGGTTATTCAGCTCCACTTTGGTGGCGGAACACCAACTTTTTTTGATGAAGTACAACTAAAAAGAGTAATTGATCTTATCAAATCTACTTTTCCAAATTTTAGAGATGATTCAGAGATAAGTTGTGAAATTGATCCAAGATTTTTCACCCCAAAACATATGAATGTCCTCAAAGAGGGTGGATTTAATCGTATAAGTTTTGGTGTGCAAGATTTTGATCCCAAAGTTCAAGAAGCAGTACACAGAATCCAACCTTTTGAAGTTACAAAAAAGGCTATTGATTTAGCAAGAAGTGGAGGAATAAAGTCTGTAAATGTTGATCTTATTTATGGTCTACCATTTCAAACATTTGAAACATTCAAAAAAACTCTAGCAGAAGCAAGAGAGTTGGACGCTGATCGTTTTGCAGTTTTTAATTACGCTCATGTTCCATGGCTCAAAAAAACTATGAGAAAAATAGATGAAACTACCCTTCCACACCCATCAGTAAAACTAAAAATATTAGAGTACACAATAGAATTTTTTGAGACTCATGGATATAAAATGGTAGGAATGGATCACTTTGCAAAACCAGAAGATGAGCTATTTTTGGCAATTGAAAAAGGTGAACTACATAGAAACTTCCAAGGATACACCACAAAAGGTGGAGCCGATCTAATTGGCGTAGGACTTACAAGTATTGGTGAAGGTGCTAGTTATTATGCACAAAATACCAAAGATATGAAATCTTATGAAGCAGCAATTGATGCGGGTGAATTACCATTTGAGAAAGGTATCAAACTCAATCAAGATGATATTATCAGAAACTATGTAATTATGGAACTTATGAGTAACTTCAAACTCAATATTTCAAGAGTTGAAGAGAAATTTGATATCAACTTCAAAGAGTATTTCAAAGATGCCCTAGATTCACTACAACCATTTGTAGATGAAGAGTTACTCACAATCACCGACACAGAGATCAAAGCTAGTCAAACAGGAACAATGCTTATAAGAAATATAGCTATGGCATTTGATGCTTACATGAAAAAATTATCTGATAATAGTAAAAGATTTAGTAAGACTATATAGATGCAAATCAATGAAATATTTAACTACCAAGAGATAACAGAGGATTGTATAAAGTGTGGTAAATGTATACCCGTTTGTACAATTCACAATGTAAATAGCGATGAAGTCACCTCTCCAAGGGGTTTTATCGAGCTTTTGGGAGCTTATCAAAATGGTCATTTAGAGCTTGATAAAAATGCAAAAGATATCTTTGAGAGCTGTTTTTTGTGTACAAACTGTGTAGAAGTTTGTCCAAATAGCCTCCCTACTGATATGGTTATAGAGCAAGTACGAAATGATATTCGTAAAAAATTTGGTCTTGCATGGTATAAAAAAGCCTTCTTTTTTCTACTAAGACACCGTAAAATAATGGATTTTTTAGCAAAATTGGGTTATGTATTTCAAACATGCGGATTCAAAATCAAAGAGCAACAAAGCTCAATGGAATCAAGATTTTCATTTCCTATGGTCAAAAAAGGGAGACTTTTCCCATCTGTAAAAACCAAAACTTTTCTAAACTCTCATCCTGATATTATAGAAAATGGGGGAAAAGGAAAAATAGGTATCTTTATAGGTTGTCTTGGAAACTATACATATACAGATATTGGAAAATCCCTTTTAGAAATATTAAAAATATTAGAGATAGATGTATACCTCATCAAAAAACAGCTATGTTGTGGTGCTCCTGCATATTTTACAGGTGATTTTGATACGGTTGATTATTTAGCAAAACATAATATAGAGTATTTTGAATCTTTTATTGATGATTTAGATGCTATTATCATTCCTGAAGCTACATGTTCAGCTATGATCAAAATTGATTATGCACACTTTTTTTATGATAAACTAGGTTGGAAACAAAGAGCTCAAAATTTAAGCCAAAAAATATTCATGGCTACAGAGTGGCTAGATAAAAATACTACTCTTCAAGAGATTTTGGCAAAGAAAAAAAATCTTAAAGATACAATCACATATCATGACCCCTGCCATGCAAGAAAAATGCAAGGAATCTATCAAGAGCCAAGAAACTTAATATCTCAAAACTATACCATTACAGAGATGTCAGATCCAAATAGATGTTGTGGTTTTGGTGGTGTTACGATGCAAAGTGAAAAATTTCACCTAGCACATGCAGCAGGCCTACCAAAAGCAGCCATGATAAAAGATACCAAAGCTGATATAGTAAGCTCTGAATGTAGTGCTTGTAGAATGCAAATTAGCAACTCTTTACATGACGCAAAAGTAGAGACTATATTCAAAAATCCAATAGAGCTAATTGCAAAAGCACTAAGAGAATAAATTATATAAGAGGTTCATCCATCTCGGATGGGATCTCTAAATTCATCAACTTTAATACAGTTGGTGCAATATTATTTAATCCACCATTTTTGACTGTTTTAACCTTATCACTCATAACAAAACAGAAAACATCATAAGTAGTATGATTTGTCAAAGTTTTTCCCTCTGGAGTTTTCATCTCTTCACAATTACCATGATCACTTGTAATAATTAGATTGTATCCTTTCTCTTTTGCTAATTCAATAATTTGTCCCAACTCATAATCCACTGCCTCAACAGCTTTTACCCCTGCTTCAAAATCTCCCGTATGTCCTACCATATCACCATTTGCAAAGTTTACAACAATAAAATCATACTCACTTTTCATAGCTTTTCTTACATTTTCACCCACTTCTGGTGCACTCATTTGAGGTTTTAGATCATAAGTTTTTACATCTGGACTAGGTACTAATACTCTTGTCTCATTCAAAAATGGTTCCTCTACTCCACCATTAAAAAAGAAGGTTACATGAGCATATTTTTCTGTTTCTGAAGTATGTAGTTGATTTAGAGAGGCTCTGCTTATCACCTCAGCCAATGTATTTTTTGGGAGGGAATCTCTAAAAATTACAGGATATGGAAAATCTTTATTATATACCGTCATAGTAGCAATATTTAGATCTAGTTTTGGTTTTGTAAACTCATTAAAATCACTATTTCCAATAGCATCTACCATTTCACGCATTCTATCACTTCTAAAATTGGCAAATATTATACCATCACCATTTTCAAATCCACTATAATCACCAAAAGAGGTTGGTTCCAAAAACTCATCTGTAATATCTTTTTCATATTGAGAAGAGATATAATCTTTTGGACTTAATTTGATGTCTGGTTTTGCCTCTACAATAGCTCTATATCCCCTCTCAACCCTATCCCATCTAGTATCTCTATCCATACTATAAAAACGACCACTAATTGTTGCTATGGAGATATTTTGATCTAAATTATCTTCAATTTGTGAAATATACTCTATTGCTGATCTAGGATCAACATCTCTTCCATCTGTAATGAGATGTAATAAAACTTTTTTACCACTTTTAGAGGCTATTTTGGAGAGTGCTATAATATGTTCAATATGAGAGTGAACACCACCATCACTTAAAAGACCAACTATATGGATATTATTACTATTAGAGAGAATATTTTTAATCACTTCATTTTGGGCTAAACTTTCATCTTCTATAGCTTTAGATATTTTCACTAAATTTTGATAAAGCACTCTCCCACTCCCAATAGACATATGACCAACTTCACTATTACCCATTTGTCCTTCGGGAAGTCCCACTGCTAATCCTGAAGTCTTTACCAAAGAGTTTGGTACATTTTCAAAAAGATAATCATATGCTGGCTTTTTTGCTTGACAAAATGCATTATCATCACAACTCGATCTATACCCAATCCCATCAGTAATTACCAATAATACCCTATTATTCTCCATCTTTCCTCCTGTTATTATTAGGTGCAAAATATAATATATATTATTAGAATTTACTTAAGACAAATTGTACTAGAATGTGATTTTCAATTTTTTAAGGATTTCAATGCTTTATCTCTTATATCAATATCTAGATATAAATATTTTACAATATATTACCGTTCGTGCTGGAATCTCATTTTTCATATCTCTAGGACTTACACTCTTTGTTATGCCATATTTTATCAAATGGGCAAAAACAAAAAATGCCTCTCAACCAATCTATGATCTAGCACCTTCATCTCACAAAGAGAAAGCAAAAACACCAACAATGGGTGGAATAGTTTTTTTGGGAGCTTCACTTGTAGCAACGCTATTAACAATTAAAATTACCAACTTTTTTGCTCTAGGTGCAATTGCCACGATTATACTTTTTGCCATTATTGGAATTAAAGATGATCTATCAAAGATATTTAATAAAAGCAACCAAGCAGGTCTATCTCCAAAATCAAAATTTATTATGCAACTATTTGCATCGGGAGCAATTGCTCTTTATTTATATATTGGAAACTTTACAACACAGCTTTATATACCATTTTATAAATTTCCTCTCTTTGATATGCAATTTTTTGCTGTGCTATTTTGGATTTTTGTATTTATCGCAACAAGTAATGCTGTAAATCTTACTGATGGACTTGATGGACTAGCTACAGTACCATCAATATTTTCAATTATGTCACTAAGTGTATTTGTCTATATTATGGGACATTCAATATTAAGTGACTATCTACTACTACCAAATATTAAAGATATTGGTGAAGTTTCTATTGTAGCTGCAGCATTAATTGGCTCTCTTATAGGTTTTTTATGGCACAATTGTCATCCCGCAGAGATATTTATGGGTGATAGTGGTAGTTTAAGCTTAGGCGGATTCATAGCCTACATGGCTATCATTACAAAAAATGAGTTTCTTTTAGTGGCTATTGGATTTGTTTTTGTTTTGGAAACCGTATCTGTAATTTTACAAGTAGGGAGTTACAAAACAAGGAAAAAAAGAGTTTTTCACATGGCACCAATCCATCACCACTTTGAGTTAAAAGGTTGGGCAGAAAACAAAATCATTGTAAGATTTTGGATTATGGCTCTTATTTCAAATTTATTGGCACTAATAACACTAAAGATTCGATGATGACACTATTTGGTTACGGAAAAACAACAAGGGCAATTGCACAAAAATTTCATAATTGCAAGATTTATGATGATAGTTTTACAGAAGTTACAAAGGATGCTTTTGGAAATGAACTCATTCCGAGTAAATTATTTGACCCGGACAAAAGTGGACTAGAGGTAACTAGTCCCGGTATTCCCCCCTCAAATCCACTAATAAAAAAAGCACAAAATTTAATTAGCGAGTATGATCTATTTGCAGATGCAATGCCATACTCTATATGGGTAAGTGGAACAAATGGTAAAACAACAACAACAGAGATGATACAATCACTCCTATCTAAACGAGGGAGTATAGAGGGTGGAAACATTGGTACACCCTTGGCACTACTAAGCAAAGAGGCTCCAATTTGGGTATTAGAGACAAGCTCTTTTAGTCTACACTATACAAATAAAGCTGCACCAGACATGTATGTACTTTTACCTATCTCCCCAGATCATATTAGTTGGCATGGAAGCTATGAAGCATATGAAAAAGCAAAACTAAAACCACTTGATACAATGTGGGAGGGTGAAATTGCAATTATCCCAGAAAAATACAAAGATTATCCAACTGAAGCAATGAAAATAACATACAGTTCAGCTCAAGATCTAGCAGACTATTTCAAACTAGACATAAACAAAATCAAATTTAAAGAGCCATTCCTAACAGATGCACTTGTAGCAATGGGTGTAAATAAAATTTTATATGATGAAGTTGATTATGATGCTATAAATAGCTTTGTAATAGGGAAACATAGATTAGAAGAGATACTTGATAAAAAACATCGTCTATGGGTAAATGACTCAAAAGCAACAAATGCCGATGCTTCTATCGCTGCACTCAAAAACTATAAAGATAAAAAAATAAATCTTATATTGGGTGGTGATGATAAAAAAGCAGATTTAGCACCACTATTTGAACTACTCAAAGATTTAAATGTTGAAATTTTTGCTATTGGATCAAATACAGAAAAAATTGTCGAACTATCTAATAAAATTCACAAAAAAGTACATGCATGTGATATTCTCAATATTGCTGTAGAAAAAATCAATGTTATACATACAGATAAAGATGTAGCAATACTCTCTCCTGCTGCTGCTAGTTTGGATCAATTTACCTCTTATGAACATAGAGGAGAAGATTTTATTGAAGCAATAAAAAACCTAAGCATAGCTTAAGGTTTTTTTTGTATAATTACAACCTCTTAAAATAGAGAAAGGCTGGATAGCTCAGTCGGTAGAGCAGGTGACTGAAAATCACCGTGTCGGCGGTTCGATTCCGTCTCCAGCCACCACCTTTTTCTTTTATTAAACTTCATTTAAAATAAACAATTAAAACAAAATTACATTCATAATAATAGTAAAAATAGCTATAATTTTCCTTTTTTTCAAAGGTATAAAATGAAATATATTTGGCTATCTATCTATTTTATTGTTTTAGTATGGTCAGGCATACACCCAAAAGATTATTTTACTTGGTTTCTTGAAGTGGCTCCTGCACTTATTGGGCTTGGGGTCATGATATATAGTTATAGATCTTTTCCTCTTACTCCTCTTGTATATACTCTAATATTAATTCACTCTATTATATTAATGGTTGGTGGACACTATACCTATGCAGAAGTTCCTCTTTTTGACTGGATCAAAGATAGTTTTGATTTGGCTAGAAATAATTATGATAAAGTTGGACATTTTGCTCAAGGATTTATTCCTGCTATGATTACTAGAGAGATTGTTATACGAAAATCGGTTATTAATGGTTCAGGTTGGAGAAACTTTTTTATAGTCTGCTTTGTATTAGCCTTTAGTGCACTTTATGAGCTTATTGAGTGGTGGGTAGCAATCTTTTCAGATCAAGGAGCAGAGGCATTTTTGGGTACTCAAGGCTATATTTGGGATACACAATCAGATATGTTTTGGGCATTATGTGGAGCAATAATAGCTCTTTTATTACTTAGTAAATATCACGATAGAGAGCTTGAAAAACTATAAAATAGGATAAAAATAATCCCTACCATTATGATATAATGGTAGGAAAAATTAGTAGTAAACTACTGTTTAGTCAAAGTGGCAACACTTGTGGTTTCAGTATGTGTTGAAGTACATACACCACTATTACATAACTCTAGCACCACTTCTGATAATCCATTTGCTTTCATGTGTGTTGCATCAACAAATGTCAGAGTCAACTCTATTTTATTCTCTTTTACAACCATTCCTTGATAGCTACCACCAACAGCTGGAATATTCTGATTTATACCCTTTAACAATATAGAATTACCCCCTGTAGATGTACCCTGCAATATATTAGTAATATTATTCATACTATATTGATAAGTAACAATATTTCCAGCTACACCAATATCTACTTTATAATTGGCTGATGAAGGTTTAGTAGTTATTTTTTCACCCATAATATTTCCATTCATTTGACTATATGCAGAGACTGTATAGTTATCAGAGACATTCCAAACACCTGATGTAAGATCACTTTCTGGTTGAGTTAGCACAACTTCACCTGTATCTGTAATTTCAAATAGAGGGCTTAAATCTGTAATTACTGGTTTTTTTGTAGATGTAATATTATTCTCTTTATTAATTTGATTTAGTGTTTTATTTTTTGCCTCTCTTTCTGCAAAATCAGCAAAATCTTTTATACCAAATCCATAAGAAGCACAATCAAGTGCAGCTTTTGCCATTTTAACTTTACTCAATGTAGCCATTTGAGATAAAGCTGATACACAATCTGATGCCTTTACATGAAGATCAACAGCAATAACAGTCATAGATACAGATTCAACTTTTTTATTACTCGTCATATCTTTTAAATCTGCTATAGCTGAAGCACTTAATGATGATACACAAATTGCTTTAGTTATAAATGTAGGATCAGGTATAAAACAAGCTGTGAAAAGAGTTACACCATCACCAATAAAACCTAAAACATCATTTACTTTAAGTTTTCCAAAACCTTCTGTCTTTATTTTATAAAGAAACCCCATAAGCCCCCTCGCCCTTAATACATCATCCATATTAACAAACTTGACACTCTTAATAAGAGTATTTTTGATATTTATATTATTTTCATCAAATTCACTCAGTATAAAACTATTATCTGTATAACTTCCATATTTATAAATCTTTTCACTATTAACTAAAAGTGATGGCAATCCATTTTTATATTCACCATAAAACCACTCACCATCCTCATTTGTATATAACATACTTTTTAAACTTTCAACTTTTTGAGGATCTGTTTTATCATAATTAAAAGAGAGTTCTATTGAATAATCTTTACCATTACCATCCAAATCTCGGGAATGCAAAACTGCTCCAAACGGAACACTATTATCACTCAAAACTTGCAAGACATAAGCCCTATTTTGTGAAGGGTTCTCCTCTTGTTCCACATTATTATCATCAGATGCACCACATCCAAAAAATAATAAACCAAATACCATACTTATAACCAAAAATCCAAACCTCATCTCTATGCTCCTATTATCTTTAAAGAGTTATTTAAGCACATAATATGCCCTATTTTTACACATTACAAAAACAAGTAAACTTTTGTTATTATTTTTCACTTTATTTTACAAAAGGAGGAGATCATGATAAGAGGTTGCAAATACTACTTTAGTATGTTTGGTATGATGATTACAAGCATCAATATCACACTACAAAAGTTTTTCAATACCATCATACAACAGCTCAAAAAATCTATCTATATCAGAATAGATTATACATACGCTCAATCAAAATACATTTTTCAAAAAAATCAAACATATCAAGGATAATTACATGAAATATAAAATATCAACACTCTTAAGTTTAGCTATTATAAGCCCTCTATTTTCTTCAAATATAGAACTCCAACCAGTTACTATTACAACTGCCACCAAATCTACACAATCCATTCAAAACATCACATCAAATGTATCAATTATTACAGCTGATGAGATTCAAGAGAGAGGATACAAAAGTGTAGACAAAGCTCTTAGTACCATTTCTGGTATACATCTAACTCGAAATGGAGGATTAGGTGCTAATAGTAAAATAAAATTTAGAGGTATCGGATCAAAAAGAGTTTTGGTTTTGATAGATGGAATCAGATATAACAACCCTACATCTGTAAGTGGAGCAGAGCTTTCACATCTCATGATTGATAATATCCAACAAATTGAGATTATCAAAGGGGCTCAATCTGGTATTTGGGGAGCTGATGCTAGTGCGGGGGTAATTAATATTATTACCAAAAAAGTAACCAAAAATGGAATAAGTGGCTCAATATTTGGTGAATATGGGGAGTTTAATACTCTAAAGTATGGATTTAATAGTAGCTACAAACAAGATAAATTTGATATATCTTTGAATACTTCAAGGATCACAACC
>Ga0256914_1003189_pt1 | contig 13071 bp, 9 predicted proteins | sample HulkmetaG_FD_191571 | JGI IMG/M metagenome (GOLD analysis project Ga0256914, IMG submission 191571) | Hydrothermal chimney microbial communities from Main Endeavour vent field at the Juan de Fuca Ridge, Pacific Ocean - Hulk | ecosystem: Environmental > Aquatic > Marine > Hydrothermal vents ... | reverse complement strand
ATCGGGCTGGACTTCATCCTGCAGCGGCTGTCGCCCGACAACCGCAAGCGGCTGCGCCTGGCGCTGGACCTGGTGGGGCTGTGCTTCTTCCTCTTCATGCTCTACTACGGCCTGGGCATGGCGGCCGGCGGCGCCAGCCAGTACGCCACCATCTTCGGCATGACCATGCTGGTGCCCTTCGCATCGGTGCCCGTGTCCGCGGCCCTCACCAGCATCCAGATCGTGGTCACCATGATCCGCGATTTCAGCGCCGAACCCCTTCCCCCGGAGGCCCAGTGACATGACCATCGTGGCCGTCACCTTTTTCGGTCTGATCCTCATCGGCCTGCCCATCGGTTTCGTGCTGGGCATCGCCGGCGTCATCGGCCTGCTGCAGATCGGCGGGCAGAACTTTCTCACCATGGCGCCCAAGCGCTTCTTCGAGGGCCTGGACCTGTTCACCTTCATGGCCATGCCCTTCTTCATCCTGGCCGGCGAGATCATGAACCGCTCGGGCATCACCGAGCGCCTGGCGTCCTTCGCCGACGCCCTGGTGGGCTACCTGCGCGGCGGGCTGGCGCACTCCAACATGGTGGCCTCGGTGATGTTCGCCGGCATGACCGGCGCGGCCGTCTCCGACACGGCGGCCTTCGGCAACACCCTGGTGCCAGCCATGGTCAAGCAGGGCTACACGCGGCCCTTCTCCTGCGCCGTGACGGTGGCCGGCTCCATCATCGGCCCCACCATCCCGCCGTCCAACCTGATGGTCATCTACGGGTCGCTGATGGGGGTCTCCATCGCCGGCCTGTTCGCCGCCGGCATCCTGCCGGGCCTGCTGATCTGCCTGCTGTGCATGGCGGTCATCGCCGCTCTGGGACGGCGGCTGAACCTGCCCAAGAGCAAAAGGGGGCCCAGCCTGCGGGTGATCGTGACCGCCTTCCGCTCCAGTTTCCTGGCGCTGCTGATGCCGGGCATCATCCTGGGCGGCATCCTGCTGGGCATCGTGACCCCCACCGAGGCGGCCGCCATCGCCGTTTTCTACGCCCTCTTCATCGGGGTGGTGGTCTACCGGGCCATCACCTTCGCCGACATCGTGGACATGCTCATCCGCACGGCGCTGATCACGGGGGTGGTCTTCCTGATCATCGCCTCGGCCTCCATCCTGAGCTGGTGGATGACCTTCATGCAGATCCCCCAGAGCATCGCGGCTTTTTTCCTGTCGCTCTCGAGCAACCCCAAGGTGATCATCGGGCTGATCCTGGCGCTGCTGCTGGCCATCGGCATGTTCATGGACATCAACGCCGCCCTGATCATCCTGGCCCCGGTGCTGGGCCCTTTGACCGCGGCCGTGGGCATGAACCCGGTGCACGCCGGCATCATGATCGTGCTGGCGCTCAACATCTCGCTGATGACCCCGCCGGTGGGGGCCTGCCTGTTCGTGCTCTCGTCGGTGACCGGCGAGCGCATCGAGCGCATCAGCGCCGCCCTGGTGCCCTTCCTGGCGGTGGAAGTGCTGGTGCTGGTGCTGGTGGCCTACTGGAGCGACATGACCATGTGGCTGCCCCGGCTGCTGCTGGGCAAGTGACCAACGGACCCGGAATCGTAACTTTCAACATTCACCGCCCATTCAAGGAAAAAGGAGGAACAAGATGAAGCACTTCACCCGTATCTTAATTGTCGCCGTCGTGGCACTGGGGCTGGCCCTGACCGCTCCCGTGGGGGCCCAGGCCGCCAAGATCATCAAGCTGCACCACCTCAACAAGGACGACCCCTTCGACAACCCCACCGGCGCCATGGCCACGGTGTTCAAGAGCCTGGTGGAGGCCGGCACCAACGGCAGCGTCAAGGTGCAGACCTTCCCCAGCGGACAGCTGGGCAAGGACGCCGAGGTGGTCCAGCAGGTCAAAGCCGGCGTGATCCAGTCCGGCATCCACTCGGTGGGCGGTTTCGCTTCGGTCTACCCCATGATGGGGGTCATCGACATTCCCTTCGCCTTTCCCAACATCAGCACCACCTACGCGGTTTTTGACGGACCCTTCGGCAAAAAGTTTGCCGGCGACATCGAGAAGAAGACCGGCCTCAAGGTGCTCGGTTTCGGCGATTCCGGCGGCTTCTTCCAGTTCACCAACTCCAAGCGGCCCATCAAGACCCCGGCCGACATGAAGGGCCTCAAGATCCGCACCATGGGTCTCGACACCCACAAGACCATCATCAAGGCCCTGGGCGGTCAGCCCGCCGCCATCGCCTGGAGCGAGGTCTACACGGCGCTTCAGACCGGCGTGGCCGACGGCCAGATGAACCCCATTCCCATCATCGCCTTCGCCAAGTTCAACGAGGTCCAGAAGTACCTGACCCTCAGCGGGCACCTCTTCGCGCCCTACGTGTGGGTCATGAACCAGAAGTTCTGGGACAGCCTGACCCCGTCTGAGCAGTACGTGGTGAAGTACGCCGCGCGTTCGGCCATCGTGGCCGGGCGGGGCATGGGGCGCATCATCGAGGCCTCGGACCGCGGTCTGCCGGCCCTGGCCAAGGACATGCAGGTCAACGCCCTGTCGCCCGAGGAAAAAGCCCAGTTCCGTGATGCCGCCATGCCGGCCGTCAAGGAGCTGATCGTCAAGAAGTTCGGTGCCGAGGGCCAGGAGATGATGCAGGCCTTCCTGGACGCCATCGCCCAGGCCCAAAAAGCCGAAAAGTAGCCGCTTTGCGTCCGAACCGAAGCGTATGAAAGCGCCCCTTCCCCGCGGGAAACCGCCGGGAAGGGGACTTTTTTTGAGGGGTCATCGGTGAGGCCGGCCTGCGCATCTTTTTCCCGCCGGTTCTCCAACTGCGCACAGTCGATGCCTGCCCGGCCCCTCGAATGCGGGGGTGCGCAACTCCTGAAAGGCCCCGGCATTCGGCATGCCATCGTTGCTTGCGATTTCCCCCTCCGGTGACACCAGACCGGTTGACAGTGCAGGCGCCTGTCCTGTAGTTTCGGGTATCGTCGGCGGTGCCGTGGGGCGTCGCCTGACAGCGGGTGCTTCATCCACCGCAGACCTGCAAACCGCCAAGAAGAGGGGACATCCGGCCATGGCCAGACCATCAACCGACAAGCGGCGGCCGCCCGGCACCGAAAAGGACGGGACCGCCGAGGGCACGACGTCCAATTTCATCCGACAGATCATCGAAGAGGACCTGCGCAGCGGCAAGCATGACGGCCGCGTGGTGACCCGCTTCCCCCCTGAGCCCAACGGCTACCTGCACATCGGGCACGCCAAGTCCATCTGCCTGAACTTCGGCCTGGCGGCCGACTACGGCGGGGTCTGCAACCTGCGCTTCGACGACACCAACCCGGCCAAGGAAGACCCCGAGTACGTGGCCGCCATCCAGGAGGACGTGCGCTGGCTGGGCTACGACTGGGGGGATCGGCTGTTTTTCGCCTCGGACTACTTCGAAAAGCTCTACCACTACGCCGAGGAGCTCATCCGGGCCGGCAAGGCCTACGTCTGCAGCCTGAGCGGCGAGCAGATCCGCGAAATGCGCGGCACGCTGACCGAACCGGGCGTCGAAAGCCCCTACCGCAACCGGTCGGTGGCGGAGAACCTGGACCTCTTCCGGCGCATGCGGGCCGGCGAGTTCAAGGACGGCGCCCACGTGCTGCGCGCCAAGATCGACATGGCCGCCCCCAACCTGCTCATGCGCGACCCCACGCTCTACCGCATCCGCCACCTGCGCCACCACCGCACCGGGGATGCGTGGTGCATCTACCCCATGTACGACTTCACCCACTGTCTGTCGGACGCCATCGAGGGGGTGACTCACTCGCTGTGCACCCTGGAGTTCGAGAACAACCGTCCCCTTTACGACTGGGTACTGGACAACCTGCCGGTGGACTGCCACCCCCAGCAGATCGAATTCGCGCGCCTCAACCTGAGCTACACCGTGCTGAGCAAGCGCAAACTGATCCAGCTGGTGGCGGGCGGCCACGTCTCCGGCTGGGACGACCCGCGCATGCCCACCATCTCCGGCATGCGCCGCCGCGGCTACACGCCCGAGGCCATCCGCACTTTTTGCGACCGCATCGGCGTGGCCAGGCGCGACAGCACGGTGGACTTCGCCCTGCTGGAGCACTGCCTGCGCGAGGACCTCAACCGCCGTGCGCCGCGGCGCATGGCCGTGCTGCGGCCGTTGAAGGTGGTCATCGAGAATTACCCTCCGGACGGCGAGGAGATGCTCGAGGCCGTCAACAACCCCGAGGACCCCGCCATGGGCACGCGCCGGGTGCCGTTTTCCCGGGAGATCTACATCGAGCGCGACGACTTCATGGAGGATCCGCCCCGCAAATTCTTCCGCCTGGCGCCGGGCCGCGAGGTACGCCTGCGCTACGCCTATTTCATCACCTGCACCGGGGTGGTCAAAGACGAGGACAGCGGCGAGATCACCGAGCTGCGCTGCACCTACGACCCGGCCACCCGCGGCGGCGACGCCCCCGACGGCCGCAGGGTCAAGGCCACCCTCCACTGGGTGTCGGCGCACCACGGTCTGCCAGCCGAAGTGCGGCTCTACGACCACCTCTTCACCGCCGAGACACCGGGCGCGGACCACCCCGACGGGGACTTCACGGCCGACCTCAACCCCCGCTCCCTGGAGGTGCTCAGCGACTGCCGCCTGGAACCGGACCTGGGCCGTTTCGGCCCCGGCGAGCGTTGCCAGTTCGAGCGGCTGGGCTATTTCTGCGCCGATCCTGTGGACAGCCGCGAGGGGCGTCCGGTCTTCAACCGCACCGTGACCCTGCGCGACACCTGGGCCCGCATCCGCCGGCAGAGGGGTCGCAAGTAAGCGTCTGTAAAAAAGCCGGAAAAGTCGAGATTGGGCGAGATTTCAGGGGGGACGAGCTTGTCAACAAATTGTTGATAACTTCCTAACCCGCTGACAGGACAGGCGGATATTCGGTGTCCCGGAAAGCCGCGGATGGCAATGGACGAGGCGGGGTCACCGTCGAAAAACCCGTGAAAACAGCCGGATGCAGATTGTTGACAACTTCCCGACCGTCTCTCCCAAATCCGCTTTTTTGGGCGTTGACAATCCCGCCGCCCTGCTTCAAATTGCCTCCAGGTTTTTCAGGGGGGGCGGCAGAGCTTTTTCGTCCCCCTGTTTTCGGCGCAGTCCCCGCTTCCCGGACGTGGCTTCCCGCGACCGGTGGTTCCCGGCGGTTTCCTCTCAATCCCATGTACACCTGGTGGAAAGCGACGGAATGTACCGCATCCTGATCATCGACGACGAGCCCGGAATTTCCGCCATGATGCGCGAGGCGCTCACGCGCTTCGGCTATGCCGCCGAGACCGCCGACAGCGGACGGGCGGCACTGGCTCGGCTGCGGGAATCCCGCTTCGACCTGGTGGTCACCGACATGTACCTGCCGGACCTTGGGGGGGCCTGCATCGTGCGCCACATCCGGCGCTCCGAACGGCCTCACACCCCGGTGATCGGCATATCCGGCACGCCCTGGATGCTGGACGAGGCGGGCTGCGATCTGGTGCTGCCCAAACCTTTCCCCCTGGACGCCCTCGTGGACGCAGTCAAACGGCTGGAGCGCCAGGGCCCCCTGGTGCCCCCCGCACCGGCCGCCGGCCCGCTGGGTGCCGCCCCGCCGCTGCAGCCCTGAAATCGCGCTGTCCCCCCCTTTTCCGGTTGACCAACCGGAGCCGGTCAGCAGCCTCAGGGGAGCGCGTTCTTGACTTCTTGCGGCACTTTTCTTTCCTTGATCGTCTTGGCCTTGATGCCAACGGACAAGGTGCAGTAGCCGACCATCGCCCCGCAGACGGTTTTGAGGTTTGCCTTTTTCAGTTCCCCGGTCTTCCTGTTTTCTTTGCCGCTGAGGATCAACCCCAGGTAAATGTCGGACGTATCGGCGCCCTCCGTGATCTGGAAGTGGGTGGTGAAAATCCCCCTGTTGAAATCGCCCATTTCCCTTTCGAGGTCCATCTTCAGGGAATCCCACTTCCGGTTGTCTTTGTCGTAGAACACCAGGTAGGCTTCCATGGCGGAAAAGCCGGTATGCGTGATTTGGATGTACACGGTCCCCTTGAGCTTTTCCTTCTCCATTTTGGCGTTGTCCTCGCAGTAGCCCCCGCCGGAGAGTTTGCCCTTGAACCACCGGCCCTGCCAATCGCCATACGTGAGCGCGCAGGCGCGATGGTCCGCTGTAGAGCACAGCATCAGCAGCGTCATGGCCAGGATCGTCATCAGCCTGACGGTTTTCATGGGTCCACCTCCTTTTGGTCAACGGTTGCCGGATGGCCGCGGGAAGGGCAGCAGTGGCGTACGCCCGCCGGGCAGCAGAGAACGGCGCGGTTGCGCCACCGTGCCCTGCAGGCGGCCTCCTCTTTTCGGATTGTCCAGAAGACCGATTGCCGTCGGAACAGCCACCGTAAGGAGAGGTAGGGGAGCAGAAGGTACAGACGCAACGGTCGCTGTCGGCGGGGACCGTTCCGTTGGCTTCGCATCTATCGGATTAGCATAATTTGTGCCATGCTGGACAATTTGAAAATTCATGAGAATTCAGTCTGTTGTGATTCACCATGGAGGCCTTCGCGCCGGAAATAGGAACGGATTGCTATAAGGATTGGGAAAAACAGGTAATGATTCTGGGAAGAAATCGCCATACCCGCCGCCCTCCTCGCGGCCGGCTTCGGGCAAACGGTCCGTGCGGCAGCGCTGCGGCGACGGCCGGGAGATCTTGCTTGACGGCCGCTTCGGGAGCCGTATATGGAAGTTGGTACACACCGACAACCAAAAAAGGCAGGGGAGGGAACCATGTCCGAAAAAACCTTTCGCGCCCTGGTGGTGCGGGAAGTCGAGAAGAACCGCTTCAGCCGCAGCATTGAGGAGCGCACCACCGACGACCTGCCCGCAGGCGATGTCCTCATCCGCGTGCGCTATTCCTCGCTCAACTACAAGGACGCCCTGTCGGCTTCGGGCAACCGCGGGGTGACGCGCGCCTACCCCCACACCCCGGGCATCGACGCCGCCGGCGAGGTGGTGCAGAGCGCCTCGCCGGACTTCCAGCCCGGCGAATCGGTGCTGGTGACCGGCTACGACCTGGGCATGAACACCGCCGGCGGGTTCGGCCAGTACATCCGCGTGCCGGCCGGCTGGGTGGTCAGGCTTCCGGCTGGCCTGAGCCTCAGGGAGAGCATGATTTACGGCACGGCCGGGTTCACGGCCTCGCTGTCGGTGGCCGAACTGGAAAAGGGCGGGCTGACCCCCGGGGCCGGCGAGGTCCTGGTGACCGGCGCCACCGGCGGGGTGGGCAGCCTGGCGGTGGCCATCCTGGCCCACATCGGTTTCTCGGTGGTGGCCCTGAGCGGCAAACCCGACGCCGCCGATTACCTGAAAAAACTGGGCGCCGCCGCGGTCCTTCCCCGGGAAGAGGGCCGCGACGACAGCTCCCGCCCGCTCCTCAAGGGTCGCTGGGCCGGGGTGGTGGACACCGTGGGCGGGGCGTACCTGGCCACGGCCCTCAAGACCACCCGCCAGCGCGCCGTGGTGACCTGCTGCGGCCTGGTGGCCTCGCCGACCCTGGAGACCACCGTCTTTCCGTTCATCCTGCGCGGCGTGCGCCTCATCGGCATCGACTCGGCCAGTTGCCCTTCCCCCCGGCGCCTGGAGATCTGGCAAAAGATCGCCGGCCCCTGGAAGCTGGACAACCTGGACCTCATGGCCGCCGAGATCTCCCTGGAAGACCTGGACGGGCAGATCGAGGAGATGCTGCGGGGGAACGCCCGGGGCCGCAAGATCGTGCGCGTGGGGGACTGATCCGTGGACGAGCTGTGGATCAACGTGCGTCTGGCCACCATGGTCCCGGGACCGGAACCGTACGGCCGCGTCGACGACGGGGTCCTGGCCGTGTCCGGCGGGTGCATCGCCTGGGTGGGAAAAGCCGGCGACCTGCCGGCCGGGATGCGCGAGCGGGCCGGCCGGGTCCACGACGGTGAGGGGCGCTGGGCCACGCCCGGCCTCGTCGACTGCCACACCCACCTGGTCTATGCCGGCAGCCGCGCGGCCGAGTTCGAGATGCGCCTGCAGGGCGTGAGCTACGAGGAGATCTCCCGGCAGGGCGGCGGTATCCTTTCCACGGTGAGGGCCACGCGCGCGGCCGACCTGGAGACCCTGGTGGCCCGCAGCCTGCCCCGGCTGCGCTCGCTGGCGTCCGAGGGCGTCACCACCGTGGAGATCAAGTCCGGCTACGGCCTGGAGCCGTCCACCGAGCTGCGCCAGCTGGCGGCCGCCGCGGCGCTGGCCCGGCGCCTGCCGGTCAGCGTGGTGCCCACCTTCCTGGGGGCCCACGCCCTGCCGCCCGAGTACGGGGACGCCGACGGCTACATCGATGCGGTCTGTGGGCAAATGCTGCCCGAGGTGGCCCGGCGGCGCTTGGCCGCGGCCGTGGACGCCTTCTGCGAACGCATCGCCTTCACGCCCGCCCAGACCGCGCGGGTGTTCGATACCGCCCGCGCGCTGGGCCTCTCCGTCAAGCTGCATGCCGACCAGCTCTCGGACGGCGGGGGCGCGGCGCTGGCCGCAAAGTACGGCGCCCTGTCGGCCGACCACCTGGAGTACACGAACCCCGGGGGCATCGCGGCCATGGCGGCCGCCGGCACCGTGGCGGTGCTGCTGCCGGGCGCCTTCTACTTCCTGAAGGAGACCCGCGTACCTCCCGTGGACGGCTTCCGCCGCGCCGGGGTTCCCATGGCGGTGGCCTCGGACAGCAACCCCGGCAGCTGCCCGGCGGGCTCGCTGCTGCTGATGCTTAACATGGCCTGCACCCTCTTCGGCCTGACCCCTGAAGAGGCCCTGGCCGGGGCCACCCGCCACGCGGCCCGCGCCCTGGGAAGGGCCGGGCGCATCGGCACCCTGGAAGCCGGAAAGGACGCCGACTTCGTGCTCTGGAACATCGACCACCCCGCCGAACTGGCCTACGGCCTGGGCGTCAATCCCTGCCACACCGTCGTGCGCCATGGGCGGATTTCTTCTTTCAGCTGATCTTCCGGTCCGTGACGGGTTGTGCCGGCGGCTGTCGCGGGCTTCGAAACGCAGGCCGAAAATGCGGCCGCCGGAGGCGCGGCACGCCTCCCGACCGGTGACGAATTCAAGAAACGGCGCATGAGGTATCCAGTGGCGGGCGCCTGGTGGGTCTGAGGACGGCCTGGAAGACGCCGGGGGCAAGCCACGTCGGCCGGTTCGAAAAGCACGACAACACCCTGGACAGTGGAATGACGGCACGTTGAAGGCGGTTTCGGGACATACCGGTGTGATCACCGAGACCCTGCGGGGGGTCGTCAGCCGCGTGACCTACCACAACCCGGAAAGCGGGTGGTCGGTGCTGCGGGTGTCGCCCTTCGACAACCCCCACGGGCAGGAGACGGTCATCGTGCACCAGACCAGGGTGTTCGCCGGCGCCACCATGGAGTTCCAAGGCTCCTGGGTCGAACACCCCAGGTACGGCCGCCAGTTCCGGGCCACGGCTGCCATCGAGAAAAAGCCCGCCACCACGGCGGCTCTGGAGAAGTACCTGGGGTCGGGACTCATCCGGGGGGTGGGGCCCAAGACGGCCAGGAAGATCGTGGCACACTTCGGCAAGGACACCCTGGAGGTGTTCGAAACGCACATCGAGCGGCTCACCGAGGTGCGCGGCATCGCCGACAAGAAGCTGCACATGATCCGTGACGCCTGGCGCGAGCACCGCGCCATCCGCGAAGTCATGATGTTTCTGCAGTCCCACGGCATCAGCACGCTGTTCGCCGTGCGCATCTACAAAGAGTACGGCGACGACGCCATCGCCAGGGTGACCGAGGACCCCTACCGCCTGGCCGACGACTTCTACGGCATCGGATTCTTCTCGGCCGACAAGGTAGCCCTGAGCATCGGCCTGGCGCCCGACAGCCCCCGGCGCATCGCCGCCGGCATTCGCCACGTGCTGGCCGCCAGCCGCGAGTTCGGCCACTGCTACCTGACGGCCTCCCAGATCCGCAGGCAGGTCAAGGAACTGCTGGGGCTGGACCTGACCGACCGCCTGGCGTCGCTGCTCGAGGAGATGGAGCGCGAGGGGCAGCTCAAGGTGCGCCGCCCGGCCGGCGGGGACGGCGCCCTGGAACCCTGCTACTACGCCCGATCGCTGTACTACGACGAGCGGTACGTGGCCCGCCGGGCGGCGCAGATGAATCGGCCGGTACCGGTGGAGCGGGAGCGCGTGGACCGCTGGGTGGAACTGTACTGCAAGGCCTCGGGCCTGCAGCTCAGCGACGAGCAGGCCGCCGCGGTGCGCGAGATCGTGGGCCAGGGATTTTCCATCCTCACCGGCGGGCCCGGCTGCGGCAAGACCACCACCACGCAGGTAATCGTCAAGCTGCTGGAGGCCATGGGCAAAAAGGTCCTGCTGGCCGCCCCCACCGGTCGCGCCGCCCAGCGCATGACGGACGTCATCGGCCGTGAGGCCAGGACCATCCACCGCCTGCTGGAGTGGCGCGTGGGGGGCTTCAAAAAGAACGAGGACAACCCGCTCAAGGTGGATTTCCTGATCGTCGACGAGTGCTCCATGCTGGACATCAATCTCACCGCGGCGCTCTTGAAGGCCGTGCCGCGGCAGAGCCAGGTGCTTTTCATCGGCGACGCCGACCAGCTGCCCTCGGTGGGGGCCGGCAACGTCCTGCGGGACCTGATCGCTTCGGGCAGGATCTCCTGTTTCCAGCTCACCCGGATCTTTCGCCAAGCGCAGCAGTCGCGCATCATCGCTTACGCCCACCAGATCAACCGCGGCGAGATGCCCTACATCGACTCACCCTTTCAGAAACCGCACATCTGGCAGCGCGGCGACGACTGCCTGTTCATCGATTCGGAAGAGGCCACCCGCGAGCAGATGGGGTTCATCGCGCGGGTGAAGAAGTTCTACCGCCTGCAGGAAGCCACACGCCGCGAGGAAGGCGGGGACGCGCAAAACCTGTACGAGTTTCGCGTCGACGAACCCCTGGAGCCCTACCAGGCCGACCTGGTGATCCCGGACAAGTTCCGGCACGTGGACCTCAACGCCGTGCACGAGGCCGACTCGCGCGTGGAGGAACTCAAGGCGGTGCTGAAGAAAGTGCACCCCTGGTCGTCGCTGCACTACGGGCTGGCGGCTTCCGACGTGGTGCGCAAACTCTACGTGGAGTGGATTCCGAAGTACTACGGCAAGGACTGCGAGATCCAGATCCTCTCGCCCATGACGCGCGGCAGCCTGGGCACCCTGAACCTCAACCGCATGATCCAGGAGGCCGCCAACCCGCCCCGCGAGGGCCGGCGGGAGCTAAAGGTGGGCGAGCGTGTCTTCCGCGAGGGCGACCGCGTGATCCACCGCCGCAACAACTACGACCTGGGGGTCTTCAACGGCGATATCGGCGTCATCGGGTCCATCGACAACGAGCAACTGACCTGCATGGTGACCTTTTTCCCGGACGGTCGGGAAGTACGCTACCAGCGCGACGACATCCTGCAGCTGGACCTGGCCTACGCCATCACTATTCACAAGTCCCAGGGCAGCGAGTTCGCGGCCGTCATCATCCCGGTGCTCACGCAGCACTTCAAAATGCTTTTCCGTAACCTGATCTACACCGGTCTAACCCGCGCCCGCAAGCTGGCCGTGTTCGTGGGCACACGCCGCGCCCTGGCCATGGCCGTGCGCAACCAGGACACCAGTCGCCGCCAGACCGCCCTGTGCGAACTGCTGGCACAGGGCATATAGATTTCCCCGCCGCCGCGTCCACCCTGCGCCTTTTCCCGGGCTTTCCGGAGCGCCCTTTCAGGTCTTCAAAGCCAGCAGATTGAGCCGCTCGTAGTCTTGCGCGGTATCCACATCGATCACCACGGCGGGGTCGTCCACGGGGACGAGGTGCAACCGCAAGCCCGGCGACGATAGCAGGCGGCGGGGGCCCCGGTCGCCGGTCAGGGTGAGCAGATCCGGGAACCAGCGCCGCGGGATGATGACCGGGTTGCCGCGCCGGCCCCGGTAAACCGGCGCCACCCAGTGGTCGGGGCGCCGCGCAAAGGCCGCCAGCAGGGTGTCAATGAGGCCGGCGGTCACCAGGGGCTGGTCGCCCAGCAGCACCATGACGCCGGCGCGGTCCGCCGGCACGTGCTGCAGACCGGTTTTAAGGGACGAGGCCCGTCCGCTGCGGCTGTCTGCGTTGACCACCGGCCGGGCCCGCCCGAAATCGAGACGGTCTCTCAGGTGCCGTGTGTCCTCGCCCAGCACCACGACCAGCGGAGATAGGGCGGACGCCGCGGCAGCCGCCACCGCGTGCGCCAGCAGGGGCTTTGCGCGAAAGGGCAGGGACAGCTTGCACCTTCCCATGCGCTCGGAAAGTCCGGCAGCCAGCACGACGCCGGCCACGCTTTCGGGGGGTAACATGCCGCGTTCAGTCCCCTTTGGGTTCGGGCAGGTTGAAGCGCTCGCGGTAGGCCGGGATGTCGATCATGGGCGGCCGTTCGTGGCCGGCGAAGTGGTAGATCTCCGGGTAGTAGTCGTCGCCCTGCAGGGCATACTGGATCATCTCGTTGAAGAGCTGGGTGTTCAGTTCAATGTGGCCGCGCTCGGCGATGCGTCGGATGAAGGTCTGCAGGATGACGAAGGACATCTTGCCCAGGGCCTTGGTGCCCTGGTTGCGGTGGATGCGCCGGTCCAGGTCCACCTGGGCGATGACGTCCAGGCCCCACTTCTCGCTGATGTCCAAGATCATGCTGGTTTCGATGCCGTAGCCGATGGGGAAAGGGAGCTTGTCGAAGACCTCGCGGTAGCCGGCGTACTCCCCGGAAAGGGGCTGGATCAGCTGGGTGAGTTCCGGGAAGAACAGCGAGAAGAGCGGACGCACCACCAGCTCGGTCACCCGGCCGCCGCCCGTGGGGCGCAGCTTCTGGTCGCCCTCGGCGATGGGCCGGTCGTAGAAGGCCTTGCAGTACTTGATATGGTCGTAGTAGAGCAACGGCGCCACCAGGGCGTAGACGAAGCGGTGGTGGACGTTCTTGATGTCCGCGTCCAGGTAGACGATGATGTCGCCGTGGGTGATGTACAGGGCCTTCCAC
>Ga0256914_1003188_pt1 | contig 13076 bp, 12 predicted proteins | sample HulkmetaG_FD_191571 | JGI IMG/M metagenome (GOLD analysis project Ga0256914, IMG submission 191571) | Hydrothermal chimney microbial communities from Main Endeavour vent field at the Juan de Fuca Ridge, Pacific Ocean - Hulk | ecosystem: Environmental > Aquatic > Marine > Hydrothermal vents ... | reverse complement strand
TCATCGCTCCATCGGCACAGAGACCGAGCAGATACTCCCCTCTTCCCCTGTATCCTTCCTGGCGGCAGAGCTCGGCGATCCGGTAACTGCCCATGTCGTAGACGTAGATACGGCGCCCCGACCGGTCCCTGGCATAGGCGATCCCTATCTCGTCCATCTCAGGATCGAGAAACCCGAAACGGTGATAGATCGCGGAGAAGAGCCCATCCACCGACTCTTTGGAGTCAAGATTTCCACTCGAAAGATTTTCACGGACCACCCGGGAAGGGTACCCGGCCGCGACGGCGCGATCGGCGGGGCTCTCTCCCGTAAAACCGGGAAGCGAAGGGTTCTGGTAGTGGCCGTCGGCCCGGTTCGAAGCCAGGTAGGAGGCGTGGCCGGCAGCCGCTTTTTCGAGCGCTTCGTTCCGGTAGAAGGGGACCAGGCCGGCCCTCTCTCTGAGGCCGTTGAGATAGAGTCTCGCCTCCATCCCCTCCACGACGGGATCGTTTCCGATCTCCTCCCGCACCGCGGAGTCCACGGACGGAGAGAGTCCGGCGGATACCGAATGGGTCCGGTAGGCCCACCAGACCCCCGCAAGTATCAAAAGTGCGAAAAAAAACGCTCTCAAAAGACGATCTTCCCCTCATCCTGTAGACGCCGGATGATACCCTTCGCCTTCTCGTGGCCGGCATGGGCCGCCTTGCGGCACCACTCCAGCGCCTTTTCGCGATCCTGTTCTACTCCGAGCCCCCGGTCGTAGAGAAGCCCCAGGTTGTACATCGCACGGGGGTGCCCCGCTTCGGCCGCCTTCTCGTACCACTCCCTCGCCTTTGGGTAGTCGACCGGCACGCCCCGACCCTCCTGATACATCGCCCCGATACAGTTTTGCGCTTCGGTATGTCCGTAACGGGCCGCCGACTCGTACCACATCGCCGCCCGCTGCGCGTTCGCTTCGACACCCGCCCCATGCTCGAGCATCTGGGCCGTCTCGAACATGGCATGGACGTTTCCGGCTCTGGCCGCCTGCATGAAGTGGCCGAACGCACGGGCTTCGTCCGCGCCTACCCCCTCTTTGCCGCGGTAGATCTGCCCGAGATTGAAGTGGGCCACATGGTTTCCTGCCGCCGCGGCCCGTTCGTACCAGCCGATCGCCTCCAAAAGATCCGCCTCGACCCCTTCGCCATGCTCGAGCATGTAGCCGACCATCGCCTGCGCCTGCACCTCCCCATCGATCGCCAACTCCAAAAAGGCGTTGAAGGCCGAGGCTTTGTCGCCGTCGTTGTAGAGTTGCGCCGCCATCTCGAAATATCTCGACTCCATCTCTTCTCCTTGGTTAGAGTACCACCGCCAGAAAGACGACCCCCACGATGATCCGATAGATCCCGAACGGGATGAAGGTGTGGCGTTTGACGAACGAAAGAAACCAGCGGATGATCATCAACGCCACGACGAAGGCGGTCACGAAACCGATTCCCAGCGCCTGCACATCGTCGAGGGCGAAGTGGTGGTAGTTTTTGAGGATATCGTACGCCGTGGCCGCCAGCATCGTCGGAACCGCCAGCAGAAAGCTGAACTCAGTGGCGGTCTTGCGCTTGAGGCCGATCAACAGCCCTCCGATGATCGTCGCCCCGGACCGGGAAGTGCCCGGCACCATCGCCAGCGACTGAAAGAGACCGATCAGAAAGGCCTGCCTGTAGCTCACATCCTCCACATGGGCCACATGGTGCTCCTTCTCCCTGTAAAAGAGTTCGATCACGATGAAGGCGACCCCGCCGGCGATCAGCATATAGGCGACCGTCTCGGGCGCGAAAAGCGATTTGATCGTTTTGTAGAGGGTGAATCCGAGCACCGCCGTGGGAAGAAAACCGACGATGAGCCGTTTCCAGAGCTCCAGGTTGGTGAAGATCTTCTCCCTGAAGGCGTAGATCACCGCCAGAATCGACCCGAGCTGGATCACCACCTCGAAGGTCTTGTGTACGTCGGTCTGCTCGATCCCCATCAGCTTCGAGGCGAGAATCAGGTGGCCGGTCGAAGAGACCGGCAGAAACTCCGTCACCCCTTCGACGATGCCCAGAATCAGTGCGTCAAGCCACTCCATCGCACCCTCCCGCCTGTTTGATATACCCCATGTAGACCCCCTCCTTTTCGAGTAGTTGTTCGTGCGTCCCCTCCTCCACGATACGGCCGTTTTCGAGGACGTAGATGTAGTCGGCCTTCCGGATCGTACTGAGCCGGTGGGCGATCATGATCGTCGTACGCGACGCGAAAAAGGGCTCCAGCGCCTCGTAGAGGTGCGCCTCGGTATGGACATCGAGGGCCGAGGTCGACTCGTCGAGGATCGCGATCTTCGGATCGGCGACGACCATCCGGGCGATGGCGATCCGCTGGCGCTGGCCACCGGAGAGTCTGATCCCCTCCCGGCCGACGACGGTCTCGAGTCCACCCTCGAACCCTTCGACCACCTCCCTCATCTGCGCCATCTCCAGCGCTCTCCAGATCACCGAATCCTCCACTTCGCGGCCGAGGGTGATGTTGAAGCGGATCGTATCGTGGAAGAGCTTTGGACTCTGGAGCACCAGGTTGACATGCCGTCGAACCCTGTCGAGCCCGATCTCGCGCACATCCACGCCGTTGAAGAGGAGCGTACCGGTATCGACGGGATAGAATCCGACGATCAGCCGTGCGAGGGTCGTCTTTCCCGAGCCGCTCGCCCCCACCAGCGCCACACGCTGTGCGGGTCTGGCCTCGAAGTCGATCTGCTGCAATACCGGCACATCGGGAGTGTACCCGAAACTCACCCCCTCCAGGCGGACCCCGACGCGGGGAGCGACGAAGGGGTTTTTCCGATGGGGATAGTCCGGCTCCGGCTCCATCGCGAACACCTCGTTGATCCGCTCCACCGCCCTCCGGGCATTGTGCAGGGCGTACTGGATCCCCAGGATATCCTGCACCGGCGTCACCATGTACCAAAGATAGCCGAAGACCGCCAGCATCATCCCGACACTCAGATCGGAGAAGGCGACGGCCAGGATGCTGGCGGCCCGGAAAACCTCGTAGCCGGCCAGAAAAGTCAGGTATGAAAGGCGGCTTGCGGCATCGCTCTTCCAGCCAAAAGCGACGCTGCGCTCCCTGACCTCCCTCGCCGCCTCCTCCAGACGAGAGAAGAAACGGCGCTCCTGGTTGGAGGCACGGATCTGCCCGAAAAGATCGAGTGTTTCGGTAAGGGCCGACTGGAACGCCTCGATCGCCCGGTTCTCCTCCTTTTTCAGCTTCGAAACCCGGCGTGCGAGCCGCGTGGTGAAGAGGATCACCATCGGGTTGAGCAGAATGATGAAAAGAGCGAGCCCCCAGTGGATCCAGAGCAGCACCCCCATGATCCCCACCAGCGAAAGTACGGAGATGATCAGGCGGCTGACGGTCGAGGCGATGAATGCGTCGATCGTCTCCACGTCGGTGACGAGTTTGGCGGCGATCGCCCCCGAACGGGAAGTTTCGTAGGCTTTCATCGAGATCCGCCGGAGCTTCTCGAGCGCCTCGATACGGATCTTGAGGGTGACATCCTTCGAGATCTGCATGAAGATCTTCGTCTGCAGAATGCTCAACCCCGTGTAGGCGATCCGCAAAAGAACCGTCGCGATCAGAATCGTCACCACATAGCCGAAGGTCTCCATCGGCATGATATGGCGCCCGATCCAGCCGGTGACGGTATCGCTGCGGTGCAGGAGAACCTCGTCGACCAGTATGGGGATCAGCAGCGGCGTCGGTACGCTGACCAGCGCCGCAAGAACCGCCACGCCGTTTCCGGCGATCAGGGCCCGCCGGTGCCGGCGCACACGGTCGAAGATGGAGGAGAGGCTAAGAGACATGCGCCAGGATCTGTGTCAGATCTTTCTGGTTGATGACGACATTCGCCTCTTTTTTCAAAATCTCCTTGGCGCAGAAGGCGATCCGTGTATCGGCATGGGCGAACATGCTCCGATCGTTGGCCCCGTCTCCCACGACGACCGTCTCCCGGGGCGTCACATCCAGCAGACGCTGAAGCCGAAGGAGCATATCCCCCTTGGAGAAGTCGAACATCATGTCGCCCCCCACAAGTCCGGTCAGGCGCCCCTCCTTGGCATGCAGGACATTGGAGAAGTCGGCATCGAACCCGAGCCGTTCACGGGCATGGGAGGTGGCGTTGCGGAAACCGCCGCTGAAGACCACGACCCGGTAGCCGAACTCCTTCAGCTTCGCGATCGTCTCTTCGGCCCCGGGCATGAAAGGAAGGTTGCGGCAGATCGTATCGACCGTTTCGACGCTGAGCCCTTCGAGCAGCTGCACCCGTGTCGTGAGGCTCTCGAAGAAATCGAGTTCGCCCCGCATCGCCCGTTCGGTGATCACCGCCACCTTCTCGCCAAGCCCCAACGGCTCTGCAAGAAAGTCGATCGTCTCCCCGTCCATCAGTGTCGAATCGAAATCGAATACCGCCAGTCTCATATTCATCCACCTCTATGAAAAAATATCGGTTATGGTAGCGAAAGAGAGGTTCAAGTCGGCTGATATTCCGAATATGCTACAATTACGGAAATTTTTTCCGCATGCGCCCGTAGCTCAGCTGGATAGAGCATTGGTTTCCGGTGCCAAGGGCCGGGGGTTCGAATCCCTCCGGGCGTACCACTCTTTTGAAGTCACGATATAATATCACTCATATACCTCTCCCACGGAGCACCCATGTTCGACCGACTCATCACGAAGCTGCAGGACCCGAAAGCCCGAACCATCACCCTCGAGACCACACCGCGGCACGACGCTCTTTTCACACCCGTCGTCGATACGATCGAAAAGCTCGGTATCGCGGAGCGTATCGACGGCTTCAGTACCACCGACAACCCTCTGGCCAAACTCAAATTCAGCAGTATCGTCGCCGCGATGCAGTTGCAGGAGCGCTTCGAAAAACCGGTCCTGGCGACGATGACGATGCGCGATCGGAACAAGATCGCTCTGCAGTCGGACCTTCTGGGAGCCAACGCCATCGATGTACGCGCCATCCTGGCCCTCACCGGCGATCCGGCCAAGATCAGCGACCAGCCCGCCGCCAAAGGTGTTTTCGAGAGCGATTCGACGATGCTGCTGGATATCGTCAAATGTTTCAACGCCGGCATCGACTACGCCGGGCGGGAGTTCGGCATCAAGCCGCGCCCCGTCTACCCTTTCGCCGTCAGCAACGCCTTCGCCAAAAACCCGAAGACCCTGCTCAAAAAGTTCACCAAAAAGCTCGAGCACGGCGCGCTCGGAATCATCACCCAGCCGATCTTCGAAATCGAAAACGCCCTGATGCTGCTGGAGCTCTTCGAAGAGGCCAAAGAGATCAGCGGCAAGAGAGAGGGGGTCTTGATCCTGGGGCTCTTTCCAATCACCAGGTTGCGTACCGCCCAGTTCCTCGCTTCTCACGTTCCGGGGATCCATGTCCCCAAAACGTGGATCGACACCCTCTACGAAGCGCACAAAAAAGGGGAGAAAAAGGAGGAGAGAGAGGGGCTGGCGCTCAGCCGGGAGATCTTCGAATCGGTCCTGGCGACCCATCCGAAGATCCACCTCATGACCGCCAACCGGTTCAGCCTCGCCAAAGCGCTGCTGGATCGGTAGCAAGAAGTTCAGAAGTCGCGTCTCAACAGCGCTTCGACATTGAGGATCGAAATCAGTTTCTCCTCCTGTTTTCCGACACCGTAGATCATGTTCTGCTCATCGCCGAGCGTCTCGGGGGCCGGATCGATCGCACTCTCCTTGATCCGCGTCGCCTGGGTGAGCCGATCGATGACGAAGCCGGCCACCTCTTCGTTGTGGCGGATCACCATGTAGCGGGTATCTTCGTTCTCCTTCGACCGCGAAAGGCCGAACTTCATCCGAAGATCGATCAGAGGAAGAACGCTGCCGCGCAGATTGAAGACACCCAGAACATAGGGGGGCGTTTTCGGGGTACGGGTATACTCGATCGGCTTGATGATCTCCTGGATGCTCAGAATCGGTACGGCGAACTCTTCGTCTCCGACCATGAAGCCGACCAGTTGGACCACCTTCTCGATCTCGCCTTCCTGCGGTGCACGCTGCTGCTGTTGCTGTTTTTTCATGACCTCTTCGAGTTGATTGCTCATACTGTCTGCTCCACATTGAGATTGATGTTGCGCGCCACGACGTTCATCAGGTATTCGGGGGTGTAGGGTTTGGTGATGTACTCGGTCATCCCCACCTCGACACCGCGCATTCGATCGCTGCGGCTGGTACGGCTGGTGACCGCGATGAGCGGCACCATCTTGAATTTGTTGAACTTCCGGATCTCCGCGGCGAGCGTATAGCCGTCCATACGGGGCATCTCGATATCGACGAGTGCCGCATCGAACGTCTTGGAGCCCTCTTTCATCAGGTTGAGCGCCTCGACGCCGTTGGTCGCTTCGGTGATGGTGACACCGAGCGGCTCGAGCGCCTTTCGCATGATGGCGCGGTCGGTCTTGCTGTCGTCGACGACCAGAATGTTGTAGTCCGCCGGCGAACTCTTCTCCGCCGCCGTCTGGGTATCTTCGAGATTCTGCATCGAGCTCTTGACGTTTTTGGCCATATCCATCAACGCTCCCACATCGACGATCAATGTCACGCGGCCGTCGCCCCTGATCGTCGCCCCGGCGATCCCCTCGATCCCTTTGAGATACTCTCCCAGCGACTTGATGACCACCTCCTCCTGGCCCACCAGCGAGTCGACGATCAGGCCGATCTTCGTCTCGGCGATGCCGATGATGACCACGTAGGCGTGTTCACCCATGCTGAAGACCCGCTCCACGTCGAAGAGATCGGCCAGGTGGACGAGCGAAAGCACTTCGTCCCGCAGGCGCAACACGCTCCGTCCTTCGACACTCTGGATCTCGTCGGGGGTGATACGGACCGTCTCGAGGACCGAAGCGAGCGGAATCGCGTAGAACTCCTCCTGGACACTGACCAGCAGAGACTGGATGATTGCCAGCGTCAGGGGGATTTTGAGCTTGAGCGTCGTCCCCTTTCCCACCTCCGAGTCGATCTCGATAATGCCGTTGAGCTTCTCGATATTGCTGCGGACCACATCCATTCCCACGCCCCGTCCCGAGACGTTGGTCACCTGCGCGGCGGTCGAGAATCCGGGTTTGAAGATGAGCATGAAGGCCTCCTTCTCGCTCATCTGATCCGCCTCCTTCTCGCTGATGAGCCCCTTTTCGACCGCCTTCATCTTCAGCATGTCCGCATCGAGCCCCTTGCCGTCGTCGACGATCTCGATGATGATATGGTTGCCTTCGTTGTAGGCCTTCAGCTGGACCGTCCCTTTGGCCGGTTTCCCTTTTTCGATCCGCTCCTGGGGCAGTTCGATCCCGTGGTCGCAGGAGTTTCGGATGATATGCACCAACGGGTCGCCGATCTCCTCGACGATCGACTTGTCGAGCTCGGTCTCCTCGCCGCTGATGACCAGGTCGATCTCCTTGTGGAGTTCGCGGGAAAGATCGCGTACCATGCGGGGGAACTTGTTGAAGACTTTGCCGATCGGCAACATCCGGGTCTTCATCACCGCGATCTGCAGATCGGTCGTCACCAGGGAGACGGAGGAGACCACCTGGTTGAGCTCTTCGAGAAACTGCTCCCCTTCGTAGCGCTCCTCCACGTCGTCGTAGATCTTCAACAGCCGGTTCTTGCCCAAAACCAGCTCACCGATCAGGTTCATCAGGTCGTCGAGCCGCTTCACGTCGACACGGATCGTCTGCTCCACGGTCGTTTTGCGCTCTTTGGGCGCCGCTTTCGTCTCTTTTTTCGCGGGGGCGGCGGGTTTCGCACTGCTTTGGGGCGCCTCTTTGGCCTCCGGTGCACTCTTTTGGGCCTCCTTCTGCGCCGCCCGTTTCGCTTCGCGCCGTTTGCGATCCTCCTCCTGGCGCTGGGCCAGCAGGCGCTCGATCTCCGCTTCCACCTCCTCTTCGCTCATCTCGGAAAGATCCTTCTCTTCGGACTCCTCGGGCTTCTCACCCGCCGCTTCCGCCGCCCGTTTCGCTTCGCGCCGCTTGCGATCCTCCTCCTGGCGCTGGGCCAGCAGGCGCTCGATCTCCGCTTCCACCTCCTCTTCGCTCATCTCGGAAAGATCCTTCTCCTCTTCGACGGGTTCGGGTTCTGGCTCGGGCTCGGCAGCCGGCGGCTCCTGCGTCTCACCGCCGTTGAGAATCGCTTCGAGCCTTCGTACGGTAGGGGCCACATCGACCGCCCCCTCGTCGCTGCCGGTCTCTTTGATATGCTCCAGGAGCCCTTTCATCTTGTCGGTCGATTCGAGCACCACGTCCATCACATCCGGCGTGATGCTCAGCTCACCGCGACGCGCCTTGTTGAGCACATCCTCCATATGGTGGGTCAGATGGGTCAGCACATCGAAGTTCAAGAAGGAACTCGACCCTTTGATCGTATGGGCGACACGGAAGATCCTGTTCAGAAGATCCAGGTCTTCGGGGCTGTTTTCAAGCTCGATCAGGTCGTTGTCGAGCTGTTCGATCATCTCGAAGGCTTCGACGAGAAAATCTTCCAATATTTCCTGAAATTCATCCATGTTTCAATCCTTTATGAAGCCGTCTTGATATGGGAGCGCACGATCTTCGAAATCTCGGCGTAGAAGATGTTTGCGTCGAACTTGACCATATACCCTTCACCACCTGCGTCTTTGCCGCGCTCCTCGCTGAAGTGGTCGCTGATGGAGGAGTTGAAGACGATCGGAACCTTCTCGAACCGGGGATCCTCTTTCACCTTGGCGGCGAAATGGAATCCGTCCATGCGGGGCATCTCCACATCCGACACGATGATCCTGAGTTCGTCGGTCAGCCTCTCCCCGTAATGGTCATAAAGTTCGTTCAGCTTTTCGAGTCCCTCCTGCCCATCTTTGGCCTCCACGACCGAAAAGCCCATCTTCTGCAGCGCATCTTTGACGATCTTTCGCGCCGTGAGGCTGTCGTCGAGCACCATCGCCATCCCGCTGAAGGTGTCGATCTTCACCTCGCCATCCACTTCGGGCTGGTAGAAGCCGAGCTCCTCCACGACGCTTTCGAGATCGAGCACCAGCAGGACTTCGTCGTTCTCGATCCTTGTTACGCCGGTGATCTTGCTCTTGTCCAGCACCCCCTCTCCGGAGCTGAAGGAGGCCGGTTCGATATCGGCCCAGCTGATCCGCCGTATCCTTTTGGCTTCGTGGACGACGAATCCGATGAGGATATTGTTGAACTCGGCGATGATGACACGAGGGTGGATCGTCTGGTTTTCCGGCGGTGTGATCCCCATCCATTTCGCCAGATCCACCACCGGTATCACGATACCGCGCAGGTCGAAAATCCCTTCGATGAAGTCAGGGACGCCGGGAAGTTCGGTCAGTTTCGGATACTTGATGATTTCGCGCACCTTCGAAACGTTGATCCCGTAGATCCCCTCGTAGACCTTGCCGTTCTCCTCTTTGAAGATACGAAAATCGACCAGTTCAAGTTCGTTGGTACCGACTTGAAGTATGTCGCCGTTTGATCCCATTGTTACGCCTTTTGTGTCACACCCCTCTCTTCGAACCCGATGGTCCCTTCGTACGAGCGGATGACGATATAGGTTTGTGCGCAGGCGAAAGCGGGAAGATTGAAGTAGCGTACGTTTCCGTGCCCGATATGGATATTCTGGTGAAAGTGCCCTTCGATCCACAGATCGAAATCGTAGCGCCTTTTCAGCCTGTCGAGACGCTTCTTCATCCGCTCTTCAAAACGATCTATCCGGTAGCACGGCCTCTTTTTCCGGTTGTACCGCTCCAGCCAGCCGATCACCGCACCCCCACGGGCCGTATCGAGCATGTTGAGCAGACGATCGACGGAGCGGTTGCGGATCAACGCCGTATAGAGCTCGTAGCCGAGCCCCTGCAGCAGATCTCCGTGATGGAGCGCGATACGCTGCGTTCCGAACGTTCCGATCAGCGGCTGGGCCGACCTTGGAACCACCCGGACCGCCCCTCCGAAAATCGGTTCGACCCCGAAATCGTGGTTGCCTTCCAGATAGATCACCTCGCATTGCCTGGCAATCTGTTGTAAAAGATCGACCATTTTTTCGTTTGGTTGAATCGAGTTGGGCGCATATCCGAAAAGCAGATCGAAAATATCCCCCATCAAAAGCAGTTGGGGGGGCAGATCGTCCGCAGAGAGTTTCGAAAGAAATTCGTAGAGCGCGGTATTGTAGTGGGCGTAATGGGCGTCGGCGATCAGCCAGGCACCCTCTTTCAGAACGAAGGGGCGTCCAACGCCACTGCTTTTACACGCCATTCATCCACCGTCAGGGCACATAGGCGTAACGGGGGATTCCGAGCGTCTCGTCGAAGCCGCAGAGGATGTTGGCGTTGACGACCGCCTGGGAGCTGGCCCCTCTGAGCAGATTGTCGATGGCCGAAGAGATGAAGAGGCTTCTGCCGTTCGCTCTGGCGTAGATGTCGCAGAAGTTGGTCCCCGCGACCGACTTGATCCGCACCGGTTCGGTCCGGATCCGTACGAAGGGCTCCCGTGCGTACAGATCGTTCAGAATCTCGATCGGATCGATCTCGTTTTCAAGCTGCATATAGATGCTGCAGAGCATGCCGCGTGTCACCGGAATGAGATGGGGTACGAAGAGGACCTCCGCCTGCGTCACGAAGAGATCGTCGATCTTCTCGGCGATCTCCGGGGCGTGGCGGTGTGCGATGGGGTTGTAGGCGAAGATGTTTTCGTTGACGGTCACGAAATGGGTCGTCTCGGAGAGCTTTTTCCCCGCTCCGCTGACGCCGCTCTTGGCATCGATGAAGATCGGTGAATCGGGCTTGAGGTACGGTACGAAAGGGAGCAGCCCGAGCAGCGAAGCGGTCGGATAGCACCCTGGATTTGCCACCAGCCGGCTCTTCCTGATCTTTTCGCGGTAGAATTCCGGCAGGCCGTAGACCGCCTCCTGCAGATGAGCCCGGTCGGTATGGGGGCAGTAGTGGGCTTCGTAGGTCTCGAGCTTGAGCCGGTAGTCGGCCGAAAGGTCGACCACTCTCACCCCCCGCTCCAGCAGTTCGCCGGCAAAACCCATCGCCGTCTTGTGCGGAAGGGCCAAAAAGGCGATCTGCGCCACTTCGGCGACGGCGGAGGCATCCGCCTTTTCGACCGGCATCGAGACCACCTTGCACAGGGCGGGGTGGAGCGCTTCGAGCGTCGTCCCCCCTTCGCTGGTAGCGAGATAGACCAGCTCGAACTCCGGATGCCGTGAAAGAATGCCGATCAGCTCCAGCCCGGTATAGCCGCTGGCACCGATGACGGCGACGGGAATCATCGCCTACACCCCGAAACAGATCTCTTTGTAGCAGACCTGTTCGATTTCGTACTCTTTTTCGCCCCCTGGCAGCTTCATGCGTACCTCGTCGCCCGGCTCCTTGCCGATCAGTTGGCGCGAAAGGGGCGAATGGTAGGAGATGAGCCCCTTTTCGGGGTTCGCTTCGCTGGCGCCGACGATCGTATAGGTCACCTCCTCGTCGGTATCCAGGTCGACCAGCGTCACGGTGGAGCCGAAGCTGACGCGTTTGTGTTCGAGTGCCGAAGGATCGACCACCTGCGCACGCCCGAGCAGATCTTCGAGCTCCGCGATGCGCGCCTCCATCATACCCTGTTTCTCCTTGGCGGCGTGGTATTCGGCATTCTCCTTCAAATCGCCGAGCTCCCGCGCCTTTTCGATCTCCTTCGCGACGGCCGGGCGCGCTTCGGACTTGAGATATTCGAGCTCCTCGCTCAGCTTCCTGTAGCCATACTCGGTCATCGGCTCTTTTTGCATCGTTTCCAGTCCTTACGGTATTTTTTTCGTTTATTATAGCGAAAGGGGGCGGCCCTGTGCGCCCTTTCCCAGACCCGTCTTACGAATCTTCGCGAGAACTCCCGGAGGGGGCGCCGATCATCTGCGCGACCCGTTTCGCGCTTCCGTGGCCCAGGAGTTTCCGAAGAAGGAGGCTCGCTTCCGCGAAACGTTCACGATCCAGCGTCTCATACAGACGTATCAGCTCCTTCGCGTTGACCTCACCCTGGAAACGCTCCGGGTGCAGGGGGGGGAACCCTTCGAAATCCATGATGATATTGGCCAGACCCACATGGGGGAGCCTGACGAAAAGGCGGCCGATGGCGTAGTCGAGCGGCCGGGCCCGGTAGACCAGGACGAACGGAGTGCCGATCAGCGCCGTCTCCAGCGTCGCGGTACCGCTGCAGACGAAGGCGAAGTGGCTGCGCGCCACCGCTTCGTGGGTATCGGAAACCACTTCAAAGAGCGAGAGATCGCCATACCACTCCTTCCGGTCGCTCGGCGAAAGGAAGGGGGGGATCACCAGCACCCTCCTCCGCCCGGGCAGCGCTTCGGCCGTTTCGCGAAAGATGGGCATCAGCCGTGCAATCTCGCTCCTGCGGCTGCCGGGTAGAAAAGCGACGGTCTCGAGGTCCGGATCGGGACGGCGCCGAACATCGATCTCGTCGAGCAGCGGATTTCCCACATACTCGGCCCGCGCATAGAATCGCTTCTCGAACGGAAAGATCGAAGCGAGCCGGTCGCAGTAGCGATCGACGAGTTTCGCCCTTTTTCGTTTCCATGCCCATACCTTGGGAAGGATATAGTAGACGATCTGCTTGTCCGGATAGCGCGCTTTGATCGCCTTTGCCAGCGGGATATTGAAAGCCGGTGCATCGACGAGCAGCACCCTTTCGCAATCGCCGGCGAGCGAAACCATCTCCGCGACCGCCTCTTTTCCTTTGAAGTATTTGGCCAGCACGTCGACGACCCCCATCACAGAGAACTCCTCCATACCGTAGAGTGGCTCTCCGAGGGAACGGTCGAAGATTCCGCATATCTGGATTCCTTCGGAAGCTTCGAGCAGGTAGCGCAGATGGAGATTGGCCGAAGGCTCCAGTGCGCTCACCAGCAGCTTCACAGGGGCCACCTTCCCACAGGCTCGAGAGTTTTGAGGTCGAACTTCCAAAGTGCCCCTGCCAGCGACACGACGATCGTGCAATCCTCCTTCGCGATCCCGAGGGGCTCGGAAGGGAGGATCGCGAGGG
>Ga0256914_1003187_pt1 | contig 13082 bp, 11 predicted proteins | sample HulkmetaG_FD_191571 | JGI IMG/M metagenome (GOLD analysis project Ga0256914, IMG submission 191571) | Hydrothermal chimney microbial communities from Main Endeavour vent field at the Juan de Fuca Ridge, Pacific Ocean - Hulk | ecosystem: Environmental > Aquatic > Marine > Hydrothermal vents ... | reverse complement strand
CTCTTCATCATCGAAAAAGAGATCTATTTCATTTTGTTCACATAGTTGCTTCAGCTGTTCTACCGCAGCCATTCTTTGGAGATCACAAGCAGCCACAAGTACTTTCTTTTTTTTCTGTTTTAAAAAATTGGCAAGTTTCACAGTGGTTGTTGTTTTACCACTACCCTGTAAACCGCACATTAGCGCTATCGTAGGAGGTTTGGACGCAAAAACGAATCCTTGGTTTCCGGCAGCCGTCAAAATATCCGTCAAAGCGTTTTTCAACGATTTAAGAAAACTATCTTTTCCTATCCCGCTTTTTTTCGTCTCCAACTCGACCGTTTTGATCAACTCTCTGACCACTTTATGGTGAACATCCGCCTTTAGTAGAGATTTTTTAAGAGTTTCAATAGCTTTTTTTAACGATTTTTCATCATCCGCAAATCTAATTTTATTGATCGCCGACTTAAACGACTCAGATAGAGCTTCAAACACTGAGATTCTCCTGTTTTAGAAAGTTGGTTATTTTACTGAAAAATATCTTTAAAATCATTAAGTAAAAGCCGATCGTCCCTATGAGGGCATTTTACGACTTTTGTGCCGATTTGATTTTGTTAATTTATAATCATTTGTGTATTATAGCGTCTATGAAAAAGTATTTTTATTTTTTGACCGTTTTAGTTTCTATTTTTCTAGCCGGCTGCAATACGAAAACGGTTACCTACACCACTAAAATCTCAGTCGATAAAAAAGATGAAAATAAAAAAATAAAAAACAAGCTTCTTATGGAGATCGCCGAAGAGATCAAAAACGACAGTGACGCTACGTTAAATATTCAAGGTCAACCCGCTTCAAAAAATGAAGATAATATCGCTTTATATCTTACGAACCGTTATTTAAAGATCGGTTTCAACGCTCAAGAGATGTTCAAGGAGTCGCAAACAAATCTCAGTGACGAAGCGAAATATTATATACAAAAAATCATCCCGGCGCTAAGAGAAAAAGAGAATATCATCATACAGGTAATAGGCCACGCATATGACGAGGGGGAGCCGAAACAGTTGCAACACTACTCCGATTTGCGTGCCATCTCGGTCGCTGAAATGCTCTTTAACAGCGGACTTAAACAAGATATTCTGGCAAAAGGGTGTACCGACTCCATTCCAAAACGAGAGTGCAACCTAAACGAACCTCATAATTTATGTAGTATGAACAACCGTCGCGTAAATCTTTATATATATACCTCTAAAGACGATATAATTACAAAATGCAGATAGTTGTACTTTTGTGCTATAATGAAACAAATTAATTTAACAGGAGAAAAAATGAGACAAAGAGACAAAATGATTATGACGAGTCTTAGTATGATAGCGACTTTTTCACTTTTAACAGGTTGCGCACAAAGCACGTCCCAAGTTCAAATGGGAGATAAAACGAAAAGCGGAGTTGCAATCGGTGCCGCAGCCGGAGCGATCTTAGGAAACATTATGGGTAAAGATACTAAAGCGACCGTCATAGGAGCCGCGACCGGTGCCGCAATAGGCGGTGCGATAGGCTACAATCTCGATAAGCAAGCCGCCGAAGTGGCAAAATCGCTCGAGACGGAAGTAAACACATCTCCAAATGCCGAGGCGACAAGCGATGAGGATATAATTGTTACAAAAAGTGACAGTTTTGTAAAAATTACTTTCAGAGATAAAATGATGTTTCCCACTAACTCGGCCGAACCAACTCCAACAGCGAGATTTAAGATAAATAAACTTATCTCGGTATTAAAAAATTATCCTCAAACCATTATTCAGGTAGTCGGCCACACGGACAATCGAGGCTCATACGCATACAATCAAACGCTATCGAAAAAGCGTGCCTCAACCGTAGCTTCCATGATCATAAACGGAGGTATAGCAAATCCGGTATATGAAAAAGGATGTTCATACGCAAAACCGGTAGTACCTAACACAACCCCCGAAAATATGGCATTAAACAGAAGAGTCGAGGTATATCTGTATCCAAAAAAGGAGCTTATAGTCGATCAATGTATGTAAGCGTTTTTTAAGCGAATAGTTTTTATAATGGAGATAACTTAAAGTTATTTTAAGGAATAAACTATATTAGCTTAAAAGGTTTTTAGAATGAAAATGTTTCTATTTGGTTCCGTATTGGTCGCGGGATTTATACTAAGCGGCTGTGATTCGGCGTGTTGCCAAGATATAAAAATAAGTGATACGAAAAAAGATCTTCTCGGTAATCTAATTCCCATACCCGTAATATCGGGATTACCTACCCAAGCCAAATGCGGAACTATTTTAAATGCTTCCGCACTTCAAAGCGAAGATAAAGACGGCGTTATCGTAAGTTACGAATGGACGCTTGACGGAGACGCGATTGGCTCGACTAGTGAAACTCAGCCGGTTCTACCGTGCAACGGTGATACTCATACGGTATGTTTGAAAGTGACCGACGATAAAAACGCTTCTCAGCAGACCTGCCAAACTCTTAAGGTGAACAACGAAAAAGAGCCCGAGCCGGTAGTGGATAGTTGTAAAATCGAGCCTATCATCACATATGAAAAAGCTGACTCGCTTCAGTATAAGTTTTTCTGCGAAAATAGTACATACAACGGTACGAAAATCGATCCGGCTACAACTACGTGCGAATGGACGGCAACGAAGAAATTCGTAGGATCCGACGAAGAGGACGTTCACTCGGCGATAGCTCCGATAAAATGGATAAATGTCGATCCCGATACTTTCGAATCTATGGATCTTACACTTACGGTAAAAAACGGTGATTGCCAAAAAAGTATCACTAAACACTATATCTTGGCGGATGATCTGCCTTATTGATCAATCTTTGATCAAATCGGTAATTTCAATTAGATTATTTACGCTGTAGTCCGCATCCGTCTTCGTCTTAGGGTATGAGCCCGAGACGAAGATCGTCTTTGCGACACCCGCATTTCTACCCGCCTCTATATCGCTTTTTTTATCACCTATCATCCATGAACTTTCTAAATCTATATTGAATTTCTTTTTCGCGTCAAGAAGCATTTTAGCATTTGGTTTACGGCAATCGCATAGAAGTTCCGGCGCATGCGGACAATAGAAGACATCACTGATAATTATGCCTCTTTTTTTCAACTCTCGGATCTTCCATCGAGTCAATTTATCGAAATCTTCTTGCGTGTAATAACCCCGTCCGATACCCGATTGGTTTGTCACGACGATCAAAATGTATCCCAATCTTTGAAGATGCCCAAGCAATTCGAAAATTCCCTCTTTAAATTCGAAATCCTCAATTTTACTTACATACTGCTTATCTATATTTATAACACCGTCACGATCTAAAAATACCGCTTTATTTTTCGGAGCCTTTGAGTTCATTTTCTATATCTTTTTTCAGGAATTCTCTATCCGTCTCTTTTTCATACTCTATATCGGTATAATTTATAAGATATAAAGCCATGCGCAGATAAATATTACCCTCTTTTGACTGTGAAAGGCCGTTTTTTAGAATTTTACCCATATAATAGTTGGCGTAAAAATTGTAAGGCTCTTTTTCGACCAACGCTCTTAATATCTTTTCGCTTTTTATATATTTGCCGAGATTCGCATACGATAAAGAGAGTGAAATTTTAACCTTGCTTTGATTTTCATCCAACAGCAAACTACTTTCGTACGCTTTAGCGGCTTCGTCGAAAATCCCTACTTCGTAATAGGTGTCACCAAGCTCGTTATAGAGTTCGCTATCGCTGTTTTTATGCGCCAACTCTCCCAAACGGCTAAGGCGCAAAGCCAAATCGAGAATTTTCGAGATACTCTGTTTTTCCACGAAATCGGGATTAAGAGTGTATGCTCTCCTTATCAAGTCAAAAGCGGCGGCAACTTTATCCGTACGCAGATATAAAGACGCCAGTTTCAACATACATTCGACATTACCGGGATCCTCTTTGAGAATTTTCTCCAAAAATGTCGATTTTTCATGGGTTTTGTTTTCATTCACATAGTAATACTCTTTGCAAACGGGAAACTTGGCGCCGTATGCGGCTACGGCTTGAAAAACAAGTATTAAAAAGAGATATTTAAGCCCGTTCATGAAAACTTTTATTCCCCATTATCTTTATTAGTAAAAAATTGTTATCTAATTTCAGTTTCATATCGTCATTATATAGAGATAGGATTAAAACTCTTTATTCTATCTATTTAATTTCACAAAATTAAGCTTTGCTTAAAAAGATACCGTATCAATCCGGCGGACCATACTCTTTCTCTCTTTTTTCCTTTATTCGTTTTTGTCTCTCCTGCATCAATGCCGCATCTTGAAGATCCTCTTCATTATCAAAATGCACACTATCCAAAAATCTTTTTTGATCGTTAAATTGTCCGGTTTTGAGTCCCCACAAAAGAGCACCCAAGCCAAGAGCACCCAAAAATGTCGAAATTCCCAACATCAAAGTCAATACACTGCTATCCATATTTTATCCAATCCTCTCTATTTTTTAAAAAACTCTCTTAATTCTAACCGAATTTGCGACAACCAATAACGAACTAAGCGACATCGACAGCGCCGCGACAAGCGGTATGACATATCCCGCAACCGCCAACGGTATCGTAAGAAGATTATAGCTAAGCGAAAGTAAAAGATTTTGTTTTATGTTGCGATATGTAGCTTTGGAGAGTTTTATCGCATCTTTAACGGAGGTTATTTTATCGTTTAAAAGCACTACGTCGCTAACTTCGACGGATATATCCGCACCGCTACCCATAGCGATGGCGATATCGCTTCTGGATAAAGCCAAAGCGTCGTTTATACCGTCACCGGCCATAATCACAATTCGTTTTTGTTCATGATAGTTATCTACTATCGAAGCTTTCTCTTTCGGAAGTAGAGAAAAATGAACTTTCTTTATTCCTACCTCTTTTGCTATATTATTAGCCACCCTCTTGTTATCGCCTGTAAGCATCACCACTTCCACACCCATATCTTGTATCTGCTTTATAGCCTCTTTCGCCCCCTCTTTCGGTCTATCCTTAAGATAGATACGGCAAAGAAGTTCACCCTCCAAAGCGAACAAAAATAGCGAATACTCCTCTTTTACGTCGATATCGATACCCCGTTCTCTCATCAAAGATCCGCTTCCGCCAAATATCTCTTTGCCGTTAAACTTCGCGCTCAAGCCTCGAGCTTCCAAATTTTTTATCTCTTTTAATTCATACTCTTCAAGATCGTCGAAATTTTCGCTTAAATACTTAGCCACCGCCTTGCTTACAGGATGTTTTGAACTCACGACAAGTGAATAAAGCAGATTTATATCGTAATCTTTAATATTTACGAATTCGATAACTTCCGGTTTTCCTTCCGTAATGGTTCCGGTTTTATCGAGTAATAAAAGATCACTCTTTGCCATCGTCTCCAAAAAACCGGCCTCTTTAAAAAGAATTCCTCTTGAAGCCCCCTCTCCGAGCCCGACTAACGTTGCTACGGGAGTCGCCAGCGATAATGCACAAGGACATGCGATAACTATAACTGAGATCGATACTATCAGAGCTTTTTCAAAACTTCCCGCAAAAAAGTACCAGCCGACGAACGTAGCCAAAGCTATAAAAAGAATCGTTACGGAAAAATAACCCGATATTTCGTTTGCCAACTTTTCTATCTTCGGTTTTTTAGTAACGGACTCTTCAAGTAGAGTTACGATCGTACTTAACATCGAGTTTTCGAAAGATCTTGTAGCTTTATATCTGACAACGCTATCAAGTGATATCGTACCGCTAATTATCTCATCGCCTTTTTTCTTAAAAATAGGAACGGATTCACCGCTTAGACTAGATTCGTCAAAACTCCCCTCTCCTTGCAAAAGAACTCCGTCTATGACGATTTTATCACCGGGTTTTACCTCTATAATATCACCCTCTTTTATCTCTTCCACACTTTTAAGACTCTTTTGCGCATTCTCTACTACAATCACTTCTGTAGGCAAAGTACCGGTCATTGAATCCAGCGTATCAACTGCCTTCTTTTTACTTAAAACTTCAAGATATTTTCCTATAAATATAAAAGTCACAATCATAGTGACGGAGTCGAAATAGACCTCTTTTGAGGTTATCATCGCATAGATCGAATATATATAAGCCAGTGAAGCACCCGTCGCCACCAGATAATCCATATTTACAAAACGGTTTTTCAATCCGTAATACGCACCTTTGAAAAAGATCCAACCGGTATAAAAGAGTGTCGGAGTGGCTAATATAAACTCCGCTATATTTAAAATATTTTTATACTCCGCTCTCATACCGCTAAAATAGCCTATATACTGAGCTATAGCTATCCACATGATATTCATCGTAGCAAAGACACCTACAAGAAGCCTTGCGTAGTAATCTTTTCGGATTCTATTTATCCTCTCTTCTTGAACGGAAGCATCATACGCATAAGCGTTATAACCGATAGATCGAATTTTTCCGATTATTTCGGCTAGGGTGAGGATTTTCGGATCCCATACGATTTTTGCTTTATGATTCGTATAATTTATATTCGCTTCTATGATACCGTCGCTTTTATAGAGTACTTTTTCATTCAACCATACACATGCGGAACAGTGAATACCTTCGATAATCAGACTCACCTCACATAAGCCGTCAACCTCTTTAACATACTTTTTTATAAATCCATCAGAGTCAAATTTTGTCAAATCAGCTTGATCAGAAATTGCAGGTTGAAGTTTTGTCGTACCAACTTTATCATAAAAATTATCCAGTCCTTCAGATTTCAGCAGATGATATACCCCCTGACACCCTTTACAGCAGAAATATTTTTCCTCTTGTGCAATATTCTCACAAATCATGACATCTTTATCAAATTCCAAATGACAGTGATCACAAGCTATTTTTTCCAAACTTACCCCTATAGACTTTAAACACTACTTACAAGGTGTGATTATAGTCGATTATTGATTAGGAATCAGTTTTTTTATGAAAATACTTGACAAAACATATATTTTTTTACTACAATTACATCACTTTTTATTTCTTCTGTTTCGTTCAAACCGGTACAATCCCCGATATACACAGAAGTGATCTACAGACTACAACTTCCAAAGAAGGCAAAATGGAAAAACCATCAAACAAAAACGGTAAGACTAGAACACATATCCCGGTCGAGGGATACAAAATAGAAGACCTTAGGGTAAAACCTCTCGAAGAACTGCTTGAACTGGCAACAAAACTCAATGTAGAAAACCCCCATCAACTTAAACGACAAGACTTGATGTTCGAAATTCTCAAATCCCAAGTATCGCAAGGCGGCTATATACTTTTTACGGGCATACTCGAGATAGCCAACGACGGCTACGGATTTTTAAGAGCGCTTGACGCCAATTTTTCCAACTCCTCAAGTGACGCATACGTAAGTGCGACACAGATACGGAAATTTGCCCTAAGAACGGGAGATATCGTAACGGGACAAGTAAGACCTCCGAAAGATCAGGAGAGATACTACGCTCTTTTGAAGATCGAAGCGATAAACTATCTTCCCATGAAAGAGAGTCGAAACCGTCCTCTTTTTGATAACCTAACTCCTCTTCATCCTACAAATCAGATAAAACTGGAATACGATCCCTTAAGACTCACAGGCAGAGTCATCGATCTTTTCTCTCCTATAGGAAAAGGTCAAAGAGGACTCATCGTCGCGCCTCCTAGAACCGGTAAGACCGAACTTTTAAAAGAACTGGCTCACGGAATAAGCCGCAATCATCCGGAAATCATCCTTTTAGTCCTTCTTGTAGATGAGAGACCCGAAGAGGTGACGGATATGCAGCGCTCCGTCAGAGGTGATGTTTACAGCTCCACATTCGACTTACCCGCACAAAATCATGTAAGAGTTGCGGAGCTTGTGGTTGAGAGAGCAAAAAGAATGGTAGAGATGGGTAAAGACGTAGTCATACTTTTAGACTCCATAACAAGACTTGCCCGTGCTTACAACACGGTGACACCTTCAAGCGGAAAGGTTCTAAGCGGCGGTGTCGATGCGAACGCTCTTCACAAACCGAAAAGATTTTTCGGAGCCGCCAGAAATATCGAAGAGGGAGGATCCCTTACCATTATCTCCACAGCGCTTATAGAGACGGGCAGCCGAATGGATGAAGTTATCTTCGAAGAGTTCAAAGGTACGGGTAACAGCGAAACCGTCTTAAATAGAAATATCGCCGATAGAAGAATCTATCCTGCAATAGACATACTAAAATCGGGAACAAGAAAAGAGGAACTTCTTATAAAACCCGAAACTTTACAAAAAGTATGGGCTCTTCGTTCCGCTATGAGTCAGATGGAAGATCTTGAAGCGTTAAAATTTCTATACGCAAAAATGCAAAAGACAAAAAATAACGAAGAGTTTTTATCCATCATGAACGAAGGCGCATGATCTTTTATGCGAGCCGGGGTGTATGACAGCGGTGTCGGCGGTCTTAGTGTCGTAAAAAGTCTTAAAGAGTACGGGCTTTTCGAAGAGATCATCTACTATGGCGATACGGCGAGAGTTCCGTATGGCGTCAAAGATAAAAATACGATCATCCGATACTCGCTTGAGGCATTGGAATTTTTTAAAAATTTCGATATAGATATTCTCATAGCGGCTTGCAACTCCGTAAGCGCCTACGCAATATCGGAATTGAAACAAAACGCACCATTTGCGGTCACGGGTGTCATAGAACCCGGAGTCTTGGCTCTTAAAAATAAAACTCGTAAAAAAGACTCTTCCATCTTGATACTCGGTACGAAAGCCACTATCCAAAGCCGTCGTTACGAGAAATTGTTAAAAAATCATGGTTTTTTAAACATAACATCTCTCTCCCCCTCGCTTTTCGTACCGATAGTGGAAGAGGGGCTCTTTGAGGGTGAGGTGCTCGAAGCGACTATGAAGCACTATTTTAAAAATCTCGAAGATCCCGACTTTATTATCTTAGGATGCACACACTTTCCGCTTATCTCAAAAGCTATAAGCTCATACTTTCCAAACGCGACTCTTATACATTCGGGAGAAGCGATGGTCGAGTATCTGCAAAACGAGTATAATTTAAACGGAATTTTTAAAAATACGGATATAAAATATTTCGCGACGGAAAATCCCGACGCCCTAAAAGGCGTCGCTAAAATTTGGCTTAAGAGTTAAGCTATTTTCCCTGCGCTCTATGGAGCGGATGTTTGTAGTCGTTTTTTTCGCAGGAACTCAAAACGAATGTAAGAGCCGCTACGACAAATAAAAAGATAATATTTTTCATGAATTTCTCCGATTTTGATGATTTTATACCATCACAAATATAAATCGTCCGCTTAAATAAAAACTTTACCTTTTTGTAGTACAATGATATTTATTTCACAACAAGGATCTTCATTGTCACAGGTTCTAGCACTAAAATATCGTCCCTCTTCATTTGAAAAATTGATCGGTCAAGAGAGTATCACACAAACACTCACACAAGCACTAGATCAAAACAGACTCTCTCATGCATATCTTTTTTCCGGTCTTAGAGGAAGCGGAAAAACTTCGACCGCAAGGATATTCGCAAAATGCTTAGTATGTAACGACGGTCCCACCTCTTCGCCTTGTGAGAGTTGTGAAAACTGCAAAACGGCAAACGAAGGAAGACACATAGATATTATCGAAATGGATGCCGCAAGCAGTAGAAAGATCGATGATATCAGATCACTGATAGAACAGACAAAATATAAACCAAATAGCGCAAAATTTAAAATATTTATTATCGATGAAGTCCATATGTTGACAAAAGAGGCTTTCAACGCCCTTTTAAAAACTCTCGAAGAGCCGCCTGAGTTCGTAAAATTTATCTTGGCCACTACCGATCCTATGAAACTGCCGCCGACAATACTCTCAAGAACACAACATTTTCGCTTTAAAAAGATAAACCAAAATACCGTTGTCAAACATCTCTCGCATATATTAAATCTTGAAAATATTGAGTATGAGAAGGAGGCTTTGGGTATTTTAACAAGAGCCGGCAACGGATCTCTTAGAGATACTCTAACTCTTTTAGATCAGGCGATTATCTACTCTAAAAACTATGTTGACGCAAAAAGTGTCGCATCGATGCTTGGGGTTTTGGATCCGAAAATTTTGGGAGAAATATATGATTTTATTCTAAATACTGATAAAAAAATGATAATAAAGAGGATCAAGGAGCTTGAAAACTACGAAGCGGAAGTCGTAATAGACGAACTTATCTCTTATCTGAAAGAGAGGTTTTTCGAGCAAGATCCTAGATTTTCGACTATGCTTTATGATAGATTTTTTAGAATTTTAAGCGAATCGAAGAGACTGCTTTTCATCAATGCCGACTCTACTTTCGTACTAACACTTCTGTTTTTCAAGATGATGGAAGCGACAAAGATAAAAGAGATAGACAAGATGATAGAAAATCTTGAATCAAAAATCACGCCTTACGAACAAAAAACGCAACATCACCCCTCTCCTCAAATTGAAACCGAACCACCCAAAGAGAAAAAAGCTCTCGATCCGACCCATAAAGAACGGTTTCCGCAGAAAAACGAGCTTGACGATAAAAAGAGATTTGAGACCCTCATAGCAAAACTATATGATAGAAACTATGAACTTGGAGAGTGTTTTGAAAAAAGTATCTCTTTTATCGGTTATGAAAATGAGACTCTCACTTTGATGTCATGTGCGAGCGAGGAGTGTAAAAAGCTACTGCGTCTGAGTTCCGGAATCATAAAACATTTCGTAAAAGATACTTTTACACTTGAAACTAAAATAATGATGAAGCCCTGCAATAAGACATTATCTCAAAATAAAAAGCCAGATGATTATAAAAAAGGAGAAGATATAGAAAATCCTGATCCATCAGATAGCTGCATCTCAAATCAAACTATAGGAGAAAGCGAAAACAAAGAGATAGATCCGGATAATATTCTTGAAAATCCGTTTGTAAAAAGAGCCGGAGAGCTCTTTGAGCCCTCCAGGATTATCGTAAAATCTAAAGTTTAATTACTTTTTACGCAAGTTACATATGCTTCAAACGTATCGTCTTCGATACCATGAGTTCCCAATCCTGTGAAATCGGTATTTAGATTTACAACATAATGCTTATTTGTTCCAAAAGGTGTACTAGTCCATATAACCGACGGTTTTTTACCGATGGCCGCATAGCTTGGAAGTGTCTCTCCGTCGAAATAGACCGCCGTTCTAAGTTCACTTAAAGTCGGAAGACGCCAATCGGCACCGAATGTCTGACAATAAGCTTCCGCATTCAACTGTGGCGCTACCGCTCCGCTTATCGGGAATCTACTTTGATTTGCATGACCTGGATTGATCAAATCTTCATCATATACTATAAAAGGAGTCCACTGCAATCCTGTAACCGAATCTTCTCTAGCCGTTGCATTTATATCCGTAAAGGTATGTTTTTTATCTAAAGTAGTGCTATTTTTTGTAAGACACACAACGATTTTTATATCGTTATCTTCGTTCGCAGCCTGTCCGATCGTCTTATCCGTATAGTTAACGGTATATCTATCTTTCGCCCAAGCCGACGTTACTCCGGCTGGTGCCGGTAAAGCCAAAAGATCGTTTGGTCCCGGGAAAGTTAGATTTTTGTCACTACACCATTTAACTGCATCCGTATAACCCATACCCGCAGGTGATCTATCCGCTAACGCGATCGTTCCGTTCGGATTGACGGTCCAGTTTCCATCAGTCTCTACCGTAATTGAAATAGTATTTTCAAGATTGGTTGCCGGGTATGTGAATTTCGTGTATGTTTTAGCGGTACCGCCGGAAGTCGAACCGCCGGATGTACTTCCTCCGGATGTCGAACCACCCGAAGTTGAACCGCCGGATGTACTTCCTCCGGATGTCGAACCGCCCGAAGTTGAACCGCCGGAAGTTGAATCACCTCCACCGCCGCCGCATCCGGTGAAAATAATAGTACAGGTTACAAGAGATAGAAAAAGAGTTTTTTTCATGAGAGTCCTTTTGTTTAAATATTTATTTTGTAATCTAATATCGTCTTCAGATGAGATAATTTTACTTAATTTTACTTAAAATAAAATATAAATACTATTATTTTATTTTTATGTTATCTTCGGTATAAATCTATATTTTACTTTTTTCATATACTTACGATAATCTTCATCTTTTTTTAAATGCGACTCCTCCGTCAACGCTCTTAAAATATAGATGAGATTCCATATCGCCATAGCGACCGCAGCCCAAATATTTGTAAGCACAAAAGTGTTATCCATCCACCATGCGAGATTTTTGGCACTATATGCCGGATGTCTGACAAAAGCGTAAGGCCCTATGTCCACTATCCCTCTGTTGGTTAGATTGCTAAACTTAAATCCCAAAGCCGCCGTTGCCCATACATAGATAAAATAGAGCGAAATGACCATCGTTAAAATTGCGGCTAAGAGATACTCGTTTGTTATGAGATTGTAAGTCGGAAGATTCGTATAACCGAAAAGCTGTGTCGTTATATCGTTAAAAGGAGGATAACACATAAGAGCGACCATCCAACCGCTAAGTGTCGCGTCAACACTTTTCGTACGATTTAAAAGCCATCTACTCGCAACCAAATAACCGATTATCGCAATTGAGAGATCGACCGTAAAAAGAAGATGAAAAATGACTAAAAACCAAGTTTTATACTGTCTATACCAGTTAAGATTTGTAAACGAGTCAGACCAAATTTTAGAAAATTCATTTTCAAAACCGTGAAACTCCTGTACGATAAATCTAATCATCAGCGTCAAAAAAAAGAAGTTTACTAAATAAAGTAACATAACTTTTTTGATTCGTCTATTTTTATAAAGCCTATATTCGGGCTTTTCTTTCATGATCTTACATTTAAACAGATAGAAAAAAGATCTTAAAGCGATTATAAACAAAATAGCGTAGTCGTTTAACTCGTATCTCTTATCTCCTTTATATTTTAAAGTAATGAAAATATACGGGATTGCGAAAATAGAAAAGATAATCAAAACGATATCAAAGAGTTCCCTTGTCGGTTTAAAGGCTTGTGAATGGGTAAAATAGTAGTGATTTTGAACGATCGCATAAAAAAATAAAAAAGG
>Ga0256914_1003186_pt1 | contig 13087 bp, 11 predicted proteins | sample HulkmetaG_FD_191571 | JGI IMG/M metagenome (GOLD analysis project Ga0256914, IMG submission 191571) | Hydrothermal chimney microbial communities from Main Endeavour vent field at the Juan de Fuca Ridge, Pacific Ocean - Hulk | ecosystem: Environmental > Aquatic > Marine > Hydrothermal vents ... | reverse complement strand
CTATATGGGCCACCTTTAGCAGGATTTATTTAAGAGATACAGATAAAGGGCCGTGGCGTGTGGAAATAGTGGATGAAGAAGGAAAGATTATCTCTATATTGCGTTTTAGCGTGGTGGACTAAAAAATGAAAGCAGACGTCTTTTTCTCCAGTATTACCTGGCGGGATGTGCTTGATGTTGCCATAAATACATATCTCTTGTTTCGTATCTATGTCCTTTTTTATGGAACAAAACTTTTACGGGCCCTTATAGGGATTGTGCTACTGGTTGGTCTCCAGCGCGTCTCTGCCTATTTTGGCCTGGTGATGACGAGCTTTGTCCTCCAGGGGGTGGTGGCAGTTGCCCTGTTTGTATTGATAATTGCCTTTAGAAATGAGATAAGGGCCATTTTACAGGTGAAGAGACTAAGCGACCTGTTGTGGAGTCTCAGACGGATAAGGATAGACAGGTCCAGTGAGACCCAGATAATAGATAGTGTCTTCTCCCTTGCCCAGGATGGTATTGGTGCTATTGTTGTCCTGCCTGGGAGACATAGTGTGGAGTCTTTCATCCACGGGGGTGTTGAGATAGACTCCTCTCTCTCCCAGGAGCTAGTGGAATCCCTCTTCAGGTCCAGGGGACCACTCCACGATGGTGCTATTATAGTCAATAAGGACAGGATAAAGAGGGCAGGGGCCATCTTACCACTTTCGGAGAGAAGGGACCTCCCTTCCTTTTATGGGACACGTCATAGGGCGGCCCTGGGCCTTAGTGAGGTATGTGATGCCCTGGTGCTGGTGGTTTCCGAAGAGAGGGGAGAGGTTTCCTTGGCAGTGGGAGGGGAGATATTTCCTGTATCCTCCAAAGAGGAGCTAAGGTTCTTGCTAGAGAGCCATCTTGGAGGGGTGGAAAAGGGAAAGGTAAATGGAGAATATATAAGATTTGTCCTGGCAGGGGTCTTTTGTCTTGTGGTGGTCTCTGGAATATGGTTTACCCTTACTAGGGGACAGACCACCTTTTCTTCCTATACTGTGCCCATTGAATTTATAAAACAGGACAAGGAGATGGAGATAATAAACACCTCTGCAAATAGTGTAAAGGTGACTCTCAGTGGACCCAGGGTAATCTTGCGTTCCCTGGATATAAACGACATCAACCTGTTTGTAAGGCTAAGGGACAAGAGACCAGGCATCTATATATACGACCTTACTGCCAAAAACCTATCCCTTCCCCCTGGCCTGAAGATAATAAGGATAGACCCCCATCGCATAAGGGTAAAACTGGATAGGATAGTGGAAAAGACCCTTCCCCTTCAGGTGAATTGGGTGGGAAGGTTGAGACCAGATATCCTTATTCCCTGGTGCCGCATCTATCCCCTTACAGTGGTGGTGAAAGGTCCACAGAGTATCCTTACCTCCATGAGCACCCTTTATACGGAACCAGTCCCTGTGGATGATATTGATGAGTCAGGGGAGATAGTAACCCGATTATCCCTCCCGGCTTCCTCCCTCAAGGTGGTAGGGAGAGGATATAGGGTACGAGTAGAATATGGGGTAAAGAAAAAGCCCACTTCTTCTCAGTAGTTTTTCCTTGCTAGAAGAGGAAGATAATGATACCGCAGACTCCATGCATACAGTGGATAATTTTATAAGGGAACTTATTATCTTTGCATTTCCAGTATTGGTGGCCATCACCTTTCATGAGGTGGCCCATGGATATGTGGCATATCTGCTGGGAGACCCCACTGCAAAGAGTGCAGGTAGACTCACCTTAAATCCCATAAAACACCTGGATCCTATTGGCGCCATTGCCCTCTTTGTGGTAAAGGTGGGATGGGCAAAGCCTGTTCCCATAAATCCCATGTTCTTTAAAAATCCAAAGAGGGACCTATTTCTGGTCTCTGCGGCAGGTCCAATGACCAATTTTTTGCTTGCCGTGGGTTTTGCCCTTATTGTAAGGGGAATCCTCTTGTTTTTTGGCACGGTAAGCATGGGATACATGGCCACCCCCCTGGGGATCATAATAGAGATATGCTCTGCAGGGGTTTTGGTGAATATTGGACTGGGATTGTTCAATCTCATTCCAATTCCACCGCTGGATGGTAGCAATATGGTGATGGTACTGTTGCCAGATGAGGTGGCCCAGAGGATGTATGCCTTTGGGAAATATGGGATGATACTTCTCATAGTCCTTTTTTTAACCGGGGTGGTCCAGAGGCTTATCCTGCCCATGGTATATTTTCTGGTGTCATTGTTATTACCTGTGTAAAAGGGAGGAGCAGAGGATTATGAATGAGATACAAGAGACAGTAGTCTCCGGCATGAGACCCACAGGTCCCCTTCATCTGGGGCACTACTTTGGAGTAATTGAAAACTGGAAGAGGTTACAAAAGGAATATCGTTGTTTCTTCTTTGTGGCGGATTGGCATGCCCTCACCAGTGAATATGCATCTCCCCAGAGGATAAAGGGTTTTTCCAGAGAATTACTTATAGATTGGTTCTCTGCTGGACTGGACCCAGAGGGAGCGGTCTTTTTTGTTCAGTCACAGATAAAGGAGCATGCAGAGTTATCTCTACTCTTTTCTATGTTGACCCCCCTGGGGTGGCTGGAGAGAAATCCCACATACAAGGATGTGAAGCAGGAACTGGTCTCCAAGGATTTAAATACCTTTGGTTTCTTAGGCTATCCAGTACTCATGAGTGCAGATATCCTTATCTATAAGGCAAAGCGGGTGCCTGTGGGAGAGGACCAGTTGCCCCATCTTGAGATATGCAGGGAGATAGCACGCCGTTTTAACTATCTATATTCACCAGTATTTCCCGAACCTCAGGCCATTCTCACTGAGGCATCCAGACTTGCAGGCCTAGATGGGAGAAAGATGAGTAAGAGTTATGGAAATGCCATCTATTTAGGAGAGGAGATGGAGGAGGTGAGGAAAAAGGTATTCTCCATGTTGACCAATACTCAGAGGAAGACCTTAAAGGACCCTGGAGACCCTGCCATGTGCAATCTCTTCCCCTACTTTGAAATAGTGGACCCCCACGGGGAGTATGAAGATATTGTTGAGGGATGTAAAAAGGCCACATGGGGATGTAAGGACTGCAAAAAGCTCCTCTTTTCTAAATTAGAGGAGTTTTTGGAACCCATTCACCAGAAAAGAAAAGAGCTTGAGGGGGACCCTTCCCTCATTGAAGAGGTTACTACCCAGGGGAGGGAGCGTGCCAGGGAGATCGCCTCGCAGACAATGGAGGAGGTGAGAAAGGCAGTGAATCTCAATTATTGAGGGGGAGAAAGCTCCCTTTTGGGGCAGGGTAGTAGGAGATAAAGTTAAGGGGACCCACCTCAGTGGGTCTTTTTTATCTCTCTAGAGATAGGGACCCCTGGGTTGTGAAGGAGAAAGATGATAGGGGTCACGGGGACCTTTTTAAAGGAGGGGGAGAGGGGGCTATTTTTTCAGGACCTCTTCTACAGTGTTTCCTTCTCCCACTATTACCACTGTTGCCCGGTGGTTTTCCATCTCCTGCGGGGAGAGCCATGTATAGGCGGCAATTATTATCTTGTCCCCCACTGCCCCTTTTAGGGCCGCGGCCCCATTTAGACATACCTGGCCCTTTTTGCCCTCTATCACATAGGTGGTGAGTCTGTTACCATTGGTGGTATTATATACATCCACCTGCTCATTTACCCTTATTCCTGAGGCCCTTAACAGTTCTGGACAGATGGCAATGCTACCACGATAATTCACATTGGCCTCCGTGATGGTGGCGTTGTGGAGCTTGGCCAGTAAAAAGCACCTCAATCCCATCCTCTTAAACCTCCAGCATGATGTTATCTATGAGCCTTGCCTTTCCAAGATAGATGGCAACTGCCAGCAGGGCCCTATCCTTTATCTCTTTCAGGTGTGCCAGGGTCCTGGGATGTACGATTTCTATGTAGTCTATCTCTCCAGAGGGGATATGCTCCATATAACACTCGGTTAATCTGGATATTATGGACTCTGTGTCCCTCAGGCCATTTTTCACCCATTCCCTGGCCTTGAGAAGGCCCTTGTATATATTGGGTGCCTGCTTACGCTCCACAGGGGTGAGGTAGGTGTTGCGAGAACTCATTGCCAGACCATCCACTTCCCTTACAATGGGTCGCCCCACCACCTTGACGGGGACATCCAGGTCCTCCACCATCTTTTGAATAATGATGAGCTGCTGGTAGTCCTTTTCCCCAAATACCGCCAGGGTAGGATTTATCAGGTTGAAGAGCTTAAGAACAATGGTACACACCCCTTGAAAATGTCCCGGCCTACTCTTGCCACACAGATATTGAGAGAGTTTTGGAACACTTACCCAGGTGGCATGGTCGTCCCGGTAGATGGCATCCTTTTCAGGGGCAAACAAATAGTCAACCCCCACCTCTTCTGCCAATTCCCTATCCCTTTCCAGATCACGGGGATAGTTAGAATAGTCTTCCTTGGGACCAAACTGCGTGGGATTGACAAATAGGCTCACAAAGGTGATCTCTGAATTTTCCTTTGCCCATCTCATTAGGCTGAGATGTCCTTCGTGAAAATAGCCCATGGTGGGGACCAGAGAGGTTATTTTGCCTTTGCCCCGTAGCTCTAAGGTAAGCTCCTGTATCTCTCTGGGATCGCTTATTATCTCCATAACATTAGACCCGCCTTTTCTCGGACTTCTTTTTGGAGACTTATTTTTAGGTCATTGAAGAGGGCAGGTCAAGCACCTTTTTGAGGGGAATTTTTCAGTACAGCACATCCTCTAGGCACAGACCCTGGGGCGGGGCAGTAGGTGGAAGAAGGGAGCGTTGTCTCTTTTTCATAAGGCCCTCTATCTCCCCTATATCCAGCTTTCCTTTTCCAATCCATACCAGTGTCCCCACCAGGTTTCTCACCATCTGTTTTAAAAATCCATCTCCACAAAAATATACTATTTTTTCCTGGGGTGAGCTCCCAGGGGTCATAAATGCCCTGAATATGGTCCTGGTGGTATTTTTTAAGGGGGTTCCAGTATTTTGAAAGGCCGCAAAATCATGGGTGCCCTCAAATAGAGACAGGGCCTTTTTCATAATGTCAAGGTCTAGCCTTCCCACCTTCCAGCAGAAGGGTCGTCGCTGAGGCAGGATATAGGAGGGCTCTATCCATAGGGTATAGGAATATATCTTGGCGGTGGCGTCTTTCCTGGCGTGAAAATTATCATCCACAATAGTGGCTTCTAAAATGGAGATGTCCGGGGGAAGGAGGCTGTTTAATGCCCTTTGCCAGGGGATTTTTGCCCTTGAAGTGGGGATGTCGCAGTGGGCCATCTGACCCTTTGCATGTACCCCTGCATCTGTTCTTCCTGCCCCGTGAATGGAGATGGGGACACCACAGACCTTTTCAATCTGCTCTTTTAAAACCCCCTGCACTGTCCTCTTGCCTGGCTGGATCTGCCAACCACAGAACTGTGTCCCCACATAGGCCAGCTTTAGTCTTAGTCTTGGCATCTCGTTTGTCTTTTTATTTTCATTTTCCAAAGGGGGTCTGGAATCTAGTGAGGGCCTCTGAGAGTTTTGCCGCTGTCTTGGAGTCCATATTGTTTAATATCTCTCCTGCAATGCGACCCTGCATACCAGCAAGTATCTTTACTGCCAGGTCCTTGTCCAGTTTTTCCAGGACCTTGGCGGCCCTTGCAGGCTCCATGTTGGAATATACCTCAACAAGGTGTTTTATCTTCTTGTTTTTTAATACCTCTGCTTCATCTATCAACCTCTGAAGTCGCTGGGCAAGGGCCCTTTGTTCTTTGAGTTTTTCCTCAATCCTCTGCTCCAGTTCCTTTAGCATCCTCTCCTTTCTCTTTAATTGGGCCTGCTTCTCCTTGAGTTTCTGCCATTGTTTGGCAAGGAGTTCATCCTTGGAGGAGGGTAGGAGGGAAGTAGAAGGGCTCGCAGGTTCTGCGGCCTCTACCTTTTTTGCACCAAAAGGCACCATGTGTTTTTCTGCTTCCTGGATGGTGTGTATAATATGGGTGGTGGTGGAGGGGCCCTTCGAATTTTTTGCCTTGCTGGAATAAAAATGCTCCATATAAGGAGCCACTAGGTCTCCCACCAGGATAGAAAGTTTTATCCCTGAGATGAGTATGAGACAGATAAATATCTTAGTAAAAGTCCCTTTCAAACCGGAGGGTTGAGATCTCATCTGCTTGTTTTTGTTCTTTTTTTGCCTCTTCATAATAGAATTCTCTCTCCTGCTTTTCCTTTAATTTTTCCATCTTTTTTCTCTCTAACATCCTCTGGATGTATTCTTTTTTTAAAGTCTCCACCCTGTCAATTTGTTGGCTTATTTCTTTCTCTATCCATTCCCTTTCCCTTGTGAGGTTTTTTTCGCATTCTGCTAGAAACCACGCATAGGTGCCCCCTTTTTTCCTTTCAAAGGAGCCATGTGTCTCCTCAATCTCTTTTTCTATCCTCCTCTTACGCTCCCTTAATCTATTTAATATGGCATTGGCCTTTGCCAGGTGGAGCCTGGCCTCTTCCTCCTGTTGAACCCTATAGTCTAATACCCTCTGAAGGGAGAATCTAAACCTTCCCATCTACCCTCTTCTCTCCTTATGGACCTCCTTATTCAAAAAATGGGCCGTTCCCTCCACCTTAACCCTTCTTCCATGCCCTTTCCACTATCCTGATTGCCCTATCTGCCAAGGAACTTACCTCTGGTACATATCCATTCTGGAGCAGGGCAATGTCAAATAAAAAGCAAATGGTCTCGTCTATCTCTGGGTTATCCCCATTGTCCTGTAGTTGGGATATCAATTCTTTGACAATGGGATGAGATGGATTTATCTCCATAATATATCTGGGGATAGATGTGTCTTTTGTGACCATCTGAATGATTTTTTGCATCTGAGAGCTCATGTCCCCAGATGCATTCACCAAACACAGGGGACTGTGTGTGAGACGGGAAGAGGTCTTCACATCTGATATCTTATCCTTGAGCACCTCTTTTATCCGGGATATGAGCTTATCCACCCCTCTTATTTCCTCGGGGGTTTTGGTATCTCCCCTTATCTTATTTATCTCTTCCTCACTTATGTGTTCCACGGGTTTTATCTCTTTCTCTTTATATTTTCCTATGGATCGCAGTACAAATTCATCAATGGGCTCATAAAGGTAAAGGACTTCTACGGCATTTTCCTTTAGGGATTCCAGATAAGGGCTTTTTTCTATCTGTTGTCTCCCCTCCCCCAGGATATAATAAATAGCTCCCTGTGATGGTTTCATGCGGGCCACATATTCCTTAAGGGAGGTAAGGGCATCTGCATCTGAAAATCTAGATGAATTGAATCTCAGAAGCTCCACAAACCTTTCCCTATTTTTATAATCAGTGTATCCCTGTTTAAATATCCTCCCGTGCTCTCTCCAGAATTTTTTATACCTTTCCTGGTCTTTTGTGGCCATCTCTTCCAGTTTTTCCAGGACTTGCCTGGATATTATCTCCCTTATCCTCCTGATACGTACATTTTCTTGAATGGTCTCTCGGGAGATATTAAGAGGTATCTCTTCTGTATCCACCACCCCCTTTAAGAATCCCAGATAGCGGGGGAGAAGATCTTTGTTGTTTTTTTCTATAAGGACCCGATTTACATATAAATCCAGTCCGTATTTCTCCATCATGGGATCAAAAAGCAGGGGTGAGGATGGTGGAATAAACATAAGGGCACTGAACTGTACCGGGGCATCTATACTTATATGGATGGTCTCCAGGGGAGGTTCCACGTCATGTGTTAGGAATTTATAAAAATCCTCATATTGTTTTTGTGTTATCTTAAATTTTGGCTCCTTCCACAGGGCAGGGGTGGTATTTATCTTTTCTCCATTTATAAATATGGGAAAGGCAATGAAATTGGAATGGGTGAGCACGATCTCTTTTAATTTTTCTTTCCCCAGAAAATATGTGGCATCGTCTTTGAGATATACATATATCCTCGTACCCCTATCCAGCTCTTCTTCCAGTTCCTCTATTTCAAAACTACCTTTTCCATTGGAGCGCCATAGGATGGGAGGGGCATCCTCTTTGGCAGAACGCGACCTTACCTCCACCTCCTTTGCCACCATAAACACAGAATAAAAACCCACCCCAAACCTGCCTATAATATTATCTATGCCTTCCCTTTTTTCCCCCACCCTTTTTAAGAACTCTTCAGTCCCTGAATGGGCGATGGTGCCCAGATTCTCAACTGCCTCCTGTTTTGTCATGCCAATGCCCGTGTCCTCCACAATCAGGAGGTTGTTTTTATCATCTGTGGTTATCCTTATCTCAAGGGGGAGGTCCTTTTGATATACCTGTGAGCCCTGGGTGAGTTCAAACCTCACCTTGTCCAGGGCATCTGATGCATTGGAGATAAGTTCTCTTAAAAAGATCTCTCTGTTGGTATAGATAGAATTTATGATTATATCCAATAGCTTTTGGGTATGGGCCTGAAAGTCATGCCTTTCTTTGTTATTGCTCATTCCTGGTTCCTCCTTTTGATGTTGCCAATGGAAATGGATGGATATTTATGGGGGATATAGAGGGAGGGCAAAAGAAAAAAGGGAGCCCTCGCCTGGCTCCCTTATCCTTCAATGGGTATGGTCCGACCCTTCGCCCCTTCCTTTTTGGGAAGTTTTATCTCTAAGATCCCGTTCTTAAAGCGGGCAGATATGTCCTTCTCCTCCACCTCAGCAGGGAGGGGGATAGAGCGGTAAAAGGATCCATAACTACATTCTATCCTGTGGAAATTATCCTTGGATTTCTCCTCCTTGAATTTCTTTTCTCCCTTTATAATCAGGTTGTTATTTTGAAGAGTAAGCTCAATATCCTTGGGATCCATACCTGGAAGTTCTGCCTCTATCTTTATCTCATTTTCGTTTTCACTCATGTTTATGGCTGGGAAATGGCTCTCCTTAAAGAGATCCACCCCAAAGGGATCTTTCCAGAACGCCTCCATGAGGTCAAATATATCCGCGGGTCTCTGAAGCTCCTCTGACCTCCTTTTCAACGCAGGTAAAAACCTTCTAAACATGACCATCACCTCCTTTTGGGATTTTTTCTCTCTCTATAAATAAACATAATGAGGGCATATCAGGTGTCAAGGAGGAGATGGCCATGTTTTTTTATTCCAGGATCCTCCACTTATGAGAGAATCTTATACCCTGTTCCTCTGCCTCTTTTATCTTTGCCTCATCTCCCATAACCACCACCAATGCCTGGTTTAAGCCCTCTAGGTAATCTCCCAATTCATGGAAGTCCCTTGGTGTGGTGGAGAGTATTTCATATCTCATCTTCTGTCTAAGGGAGGGGGAGTCCCCTATTAGGTATCTCGTAAGGGAGACAAGTCCCTTGGCATCAGGGAGACGATATCTGTCTATTTCTCCAATACATCCTATTACTGCCTTTTCTATCTCTTCCTCATTGATCTCAAGGTTCTTTAAGAACATATAACAGCCGTCAAAATTTTGTAGGGTGTGAGCTACACTGGGGTCTCGGTATGATATGAGAGTAAAGGTCTTTGAAAATCTATTGAGAGATGCAAATGCGCCGTATGCCCCCCCTTCTGCCCTTATCTTATTCCATAGCCAGGTGTTTCTCAGAAATCTTGTAACCACCAGATGAGAGCCCTTAAAATTATAGCCTGCAGGACTAAGGGACATTCCCTTTGCCACAAAATTTACCTGGGCAGGGATGTAGATTGCCTCATTCCCTTGTTCTATGGCATAGATTGGACGATTTGTGGGGTTTTTGGAGGGAGAGAGGGCACGGATGAGAGACATGCACCCCTTTTCTCCTTTTTCAATATCCCTCTTTTCTCCTGTGAGGTTAAATATCACTGGAGCGGAGTTAAAGAGCATCTCTCTGGTGCGCTCCAGCCTGTATAATATCCTGTCCCAGTCCCTGTCCACCTCTTGGGATAGGTATCTGAGAAAGAGGAGATAGTTTATTCCAGTGAGCTGTTCCTCCATCCAGTAGGCAGGGGAGAGCTTTGCCCTTAGCCTGGTGGCCACCACTGTATGTCCTAGGGGGATTAGAGATGTCTCCAGCCTTGCCTTTTCCTGAAGGAGGATCTGTTTAAATCTCTCCCTGTTGGTAAGGTCCACCTCCAGGAGGAGTTCCTTGAGTATATCAAAGAGCTTATCTATCTTTGTTGTCATGGCCTTGGAGCGCAGGAGCAGATAAGACGCAAATTCCTCTCCATCCACCCTGGGAGAGATAAAGAACTCATGATGTATCCCCCCTGTATGGGCCTGTATCTTTTTATCAAGTGCACTATAATCCAGGGACCTGGTCCCCATCTCCACCAACAACCTCCCCATGAGGTTCACATAGGGAAGGTGGCGTTGAGGGACCTTTTTTATATCAAAGGCCATATCCACATAGAGTATGTTGTTGGTGAAGAGGGGATGTATTAATATCTCACCCTTGTCCAGGGTTTGTGTCTCCAGGGGAATGGGTCTTTCCTCTTCTGGAATGTCCTTTATCTTTAGATGGGGCAGGCGTGCAAGGGTCTCCCTGGAATCTTCCTGAGCCTGATATTTCTTGAGTCCCTTTATCTCTTTTTTTATCTCCTCCAGGGGCCGCTCTTTCAGGAGTTTTTTCACCATCTCCTTTTCTTTTTTTTCCATCTCCATGTGAAGTCCCTGGCGGGGTCTTAGAATCACCGTGCTCCTGTGGGGATTGCCCAGCATATATTTGGCTATGAGCTCCTCAAATATCCTCTCCCCACGGGCAAGATTGGCCTTTATCAGGGAAAGGGGTCGCTCAAAACATAGGGGAAGCAAGGGGTCTTCCTCATAGAGCCAGGTGGTGAGACAGCGAAACATGCTCACCAGCCCCCGGGGAATGGGACCACTGTTGTTTTCCCGCAGGTCAAATTCAAAGCTGTTTATGGCCGCCTCTATTAGGTCTTTTTCAAAACCTTCCTTATATATCCTCTCCAGGGTGGAGAATATGAGTGCCTCTACCTTTTCCACATTTCCATCCTCCACCCCTTTTAGTCCTGTGGAGAAATACATCTGCCTCAGGTCCTCTTCCACCCCCACCCCTGTTATCTTTTCTCCAAGGCCAGATTCAATAAGTGCCCTTTTTAGGGTTGACGACTCCATATTTACCAGCAGATATTCAAGTATCTGGAGGGCAAAATTCACATAGATGAGTGAGGTCTCTTCCAAAAGCCAGTTTACGGTTATAAGGTTCTTACCTGCCTCGTTCCCCTCTGCGGGATATGGGAGCTCCACCCTGCGAGGGGAAGGGAATTTGCGCTGGAGGGGGATGTGAGAGGGGACTTCCTTGTTGGAGAACCCATTCAGATATTGCCCCACTATCTCCAGCCGACGTGCGGGGTCATCGTCTCCCCAGAAGAATATCCTGCTGTTTGAAGGGTGATAATACTCCCTGTGGAAGGAGAGGAACTCTTCATAGGTGAGATGGGGGATCTCTTCTGGATTTCCCCCTGAATCCACCCCATAGGGGGTGTCTGGGAATATGCTCTGCTGCGATGACTCCAAGAGGAGGGAGTCAGGAGAAGAATATGCCCCCTTCATCTCGTTATACACCACCCCCACTATCCTCCCCTCTTTGCCGTTTTCCTCTATCTCCAGATGCCATCCCTCCTGAAGGAAGGTTTCTTTGGTGAGGAGTGGATGAAATACTGCATCTAGATATACATCAATGAGGTTATAAAAGTCCTCTTCATTTTGAGATGCCACAGGATAAGAGGTCTTGTCTGGAAATGTTAGGGCATTTAAAAAGGTCTGAAGAGAGCCCTTGAGGAGTTCCACAAAGGGCTCCTTCAGGGGATATTTTCTTGAACCACAAAGTACACTGTGTTCCAGGATATGGGCCACTCCCGTGGAGTTGGGGGGAGGGGTGCGAAATGTGATCCCAAAGACCTTGTTTTCATCCTCGTTTTCCATAGATAGGATCTGGGCGCCACTCCTTTTGTGTATAAACAGGGTGGCCTTTGAATTTACCTCTTTTACATCCTTTTGCCATACTATCTCAAAGTCCTTTTTTTCATTCATGGCATTATTCTCCATTTTTCAGGATTATCTTTCCTGTGAGTTCTCTTCCCTGGGATATGAGTGCCTGCTGGGGGGAGGTATTTATCACTTCCACCTCTCCAATGCATCTCACCCCTCCCTCAAATAGCACATCCCCTTCTACCCTGAGGAGAGAACAATATTTTAAGGAGGGGAGTCCTTGGGGGAAGCGAGAAGTGAACTGGTCTATCTTTTTGTAAAATTTGTCATCCAGCTCTACGTGGGGGAGGCTATAAGGGGAGGATAACCTTAGCACAAAGTCTTCTCCCAGGACGTAGCAGTCTGAGCCCACCACCATAAGGTCAGCGGTGTTTTTTACAGGTATATATCTTTTTCGCTCCACCCCAATTATCCTGGCACCCTCAAATATAGAGATTGCGCATCCCATGGCTGTTTCTAACTGAAATACCATGGGGGACGTCTCATCCCTGGGGTCAATGTGTTTGGGATTGGCTATAAGGGGGAGGCGGGGAAGACCCTTTTTTTCTATATAATCTTTTAAATATTTCAGGTCCATCCAGATGTTATTGGTATTAAAGTAGGGATGCCTTTTGATGTCCATAAAACAATCCAGTTCTTCCTGGGGGCACTGGGCCACTTCTCTAAGGATTATCTTGTTTCCCATGGAGGCCACATGTCCCCCCTTTCTGTCCCTGGGCATCCTTCTGGTTACCTCCATGAGAAAGGGGATCTCCTTTTCCTTTATATATCCCAAGATGGATGGCTCAAATATGGCCCCCAGGTTGTCTATGTTTGAGACAAAGGCATATCTTATGCCCATCTCTAAAAACCGTTCCATGAGCCCACTGTAGAACAGGGCTGCATAAATATCCCCATGTCCAGCTGGATTCCACTCCAATAAGGGGTCCTTCTCCCAGCGGGCAGGTTCAAGACCATCTACCATTACCTTTGGAACTCGGTGTTGTTCAAAAATGTATATATCCCTTTCATAATCAGGATAGTTATCTTTTAAATAGCTCAGGATGTGCTCATGGGTATAGAAGCTATTCATAAGACACAGTGGTATCCCCTGGAAGCGACACTGTCT
>Ga0256914_1003185_pt1 | contig 13087 bp, 10 predicted proteins | sample HulkmetaG_FD_191571 | JGI IMG/M metagenome (GOLD analysis project Ga0256914, IMG submission 191571) | Hydrothermal chimney microbial communities from Main Endeavour vent field at the Juan de Fuca Ridge, Pacific Ocean - Hulk | ecosystem: Environmental > Aquatic > Marine > Hydrothermal vents ... | reverse complement strand
TTAGCCCCTGCCTTTTACCCCGTTAGCCCCTGTCGGCGGGGATGTGCGGCCCGAAGGGCCGCAACATTCCCGACGTCAGGGGGAGCAGGCGTTTTCCGTCTTTTTTGGGCGTTGCAACGATGGCCCTTTTCAAGCTCGGGAGGGTGGTGGGTGGCGCTGTCGGGGGTGTAGCCACTCCCCGGGCGTCCTCGGTCTGGGTCTTGCGACCCAGACCTCGGCCGGCCGGGGCTGACGTACAAAAAATCGGGGCTGACGTACGAAAGGTTCGTTAGCCCCTGCCGGCGGGGATGTGCGGCCCGGAGGGCCGCAACATTCCCGACGTCAGGGGGAGCAGGCCGGGGATCGGCCCTTCAACTTCTCTCCTGGTCCCGGGCCCGGCGTTCCCTCTCGATCCGCTCCATCTCCGCCGGGAGGCGGTCCGGGTCCTCCACGGCGGCCTTGGAGGTCTTGCCCACGCACAGGTAGGCGATGGGATTCTCCGGGACGGAATAGCCGGAGCGCCCAAGCAGGATGGGGTCGTGGGCCGGGTCCAGGGATTGGACCAGGACGCTGGCCTCGTAGGTCTTGAGGGCGGCGTGGCGCAGTGCGGCGGCCCGGGGATGGTTCCTGTCTCCCACGACGGTGACGAAGAGAGGTTCGTAGAAGAAGAGGTCCACCGCCCTTGCGTATCCGGCCACGTAGTAACCGTATTCCTTGTAGACCTTGACGAAGGCCTCCAGGGTCTCCCTGGCGGCGTCGAGGAACTCGAAACGGCGGGAGAGGTAGGCCAGGCGGACCATGGCTTCGGCCAGGACCGAGTTCTCCAGGATGGAGCGGTTCCTCCGGCGCAGGCCGCCCACGGAGTGGGGATTGCGGGGGATGTCGTAGAACCCGCCCCCCTCGGCGCGCTGGCGGTCCAGGAGGGTCTCCACGATGTCCTCCGCCGGGAGGAGGAGATCGGAGTTTCCATTGAACTGGGAGGCGAAGACCAGGGCCCGCACCATGTAGGCCTGGTCGGAGAGGATGCCCGGAAGGTGGTAGGTCCCGTCCCAGTAGTGGAACATCCCCTCTCCCTCGATGTAGAGGTTCTGGAGGAGGAAGTCCAAGGTCCGGTCCGCCGCTTCCCTCAAGGCGGGCTTCTCCAGGACCACCGAGGCAAGGTAGAGGCCCACGACGGCCATGGCGTTCCAGTTGGTGTAGATCGTCCGGTCGATCTTGGGTGGCCCGAGCTTCTTGCGGGCCTCGGCGTCCCGGGCGTAGTAGTCCGGGTCGGCGTCCATGCTCCCGAAGAAGGCGCCCGTCTCCGGGTCGTACATGAAGTTCATCATCCAGTCGACGATGCCCCTGGCCACCTCCAGGTAGTCCTCGCGCCCCAGGACCTGGGCGGCGTCCATGTAGAAGACGAGGCGGGCGGCGTTGGAGTCCAGGACCTTCTCCAGGTGGGGAACCCGCCAGTCCCGGGTCGTGGAGTAGCGGAAGAACCCGCCGTCCACCGGGTCGTAGATCCCGCCCTTCATCATCTGGTCCAGGGTCTTCTCCACGACCTCCCTCATCCGGGGATCGCCGGTCTTGACGTACTGGATCAGGGCGAAGTCGATGGATTCCGGGTGGGGAAACTTCTGGCCCTTTCCCCATCCTCCGTATTCAGTGTCGAAGGCCTCCAGGATGGACCGGGTCACGTCCTCCACGATGGCCGGCGAGAGGGCCCCTTCCTGCTTGCGGACCCTGGCCCGCTCCTTCTCCTCCTTCTCGGCCCACTTCTCCCGGATGTTCTCCTCGATCTTCTCCTTGTTGGCCCGGTAGAACTCCTCCACCCTTTCCAGGAGGGAGACCAGTTCCTCGGGCTCCACGAAGATCGTCCCCGTGATGAGTTCCCCTCCCGGGGTGAGGAAGGCCACCGTGGGCCAGCCGCCCATGTTGTAGCGGCCGTCTATGTCGGGCCGCTTCTCGGCGTTGACCAGCACGGGGATCCAGCCCCGCCGCACGGCCTGCTGGACCTTGTCGTCTGCGAAGACCCTCTCCCGCATGTCCCGGCAGAACCGGCACCAAGGCACGACGATGAGGAGAAGGACGGGCTTGTCCTCCTCCTGGGCCTTGCGGAAGACCTCCTCGCTCCAATCGAGCCACGGCAATTCCGCCATGGTCATATCCCTCCCATGGATACCCGGACCGCCCTGACGGGGCTCTGCCCGCGGGAAATCAAACCGCCTCCCCCCGGGGGGGAAGCTCCAGGTCCACCCTGGGCGCGTCGGCCCAGAGGTGGTCCAGATCGTAATAGGACCGGGCCTCCTCGCGGAAGATGTGGATCACCAGGTCCCCGTAGTCCATGAGGACCCACCAGCCCACATCGAAGCCCTCCAGCCTTGGGGTGGGCACCCCCTCGGCCTTCAGCCTCTCCTCCACTTCCCGGGCCATGGCCTGGGCCAGGCGCCGGTTGGCGGCGCTGACGATCAGGAAGTAGTCGGTGAGTCCCAGTTTCTTGCTCACATCCAGGAGGACCGGGTCGGTCCCTTTCATGCTGTCCAGGATGGCCGCGGCCTTCCTGGCGATCTCGAGCGCTTCGATGAGTCGTTCCTCCTTTCCGGGGCTCGGCCCCGCTGGATGCTCCGGCCCTTCCGAAAAGGACCGTCCTTCACGGAAGGCCGGGGGATTATACCCCATGGGAGGGAAGCCTCAGCCTCCCTGGATCCGGGCTGCCTGGAAGAAGAGGGCCCCCGCCGGGGTCCGGGCGGCCTCCTTGCGGGCCTCTTCCGGCCAGGGCCGGGGCCTGGCCAGGAGGTTCCTCAACCCTTTCAGGTCCTCCACCCAGGTCCGGGCCGTGGCGCTCCCCCCCCGGGCAAGGCGGGATTCCAGGTCCAGGGCCCTCTGGAGGAAGGCCAGGGAGGACTTTTTGTCTCCCTGGAACCAGGCCTCCCCTGCAAGGCGGACCGCCACGGCCGAGCGGCGTGCCAGGAAGGGCCGGAACCAGGGGGCCCGGCGGAGAGCCTCCCGGAGCCATCGATCGGCCTCCAAGGCGGGGCTCTTCCCCTCGATGCGTTTCCATTCCAGGGCCTGGGGGGAGCCGGGGGGCAACCGCTCCGTCAAGAGGAAGGCCAGGGTGGCGGGAGGATCGGGTTCCGAGGGAAGGACCCGGGAGGCCAGGGCGAGCCAGGCCACGGCCTGCTCCATGCGGCGGACCTTCTCGGCCGTCGAGAGCTCGTCCCACCCGCTGTAGACCGTGGCCCAGGCCACCTGGATCCACACGGGTTGGAACCAGGGGGCCGAAAGGAGGAACCGGAGGGCCGCCTTTCGCCCTTCCTCCAGCTTTCCTTCCGCCAGGAGGCGGTTCACCTGGAGGAGGGTGAAGGGAAGGAGGAGTTGCCTTCCCGCCGAAAGAGGCCCCTGGAGAACCCGGGCGGCAGGTCCCAGGGGGGAGGGATCCACCCGGATCTCCTGCCGGGGACGCCCCTGGAGGACGAGGAGGCCCGCCAGGGCGGCGGCGGCCCCCGGGAGGGCCAGGGCGGCGGCGCGGGCTGCTCTCATCGGCCCGCCTCCCGCCGGGTCCAGGCCCGGCCCGGTTTCCAGGCCAGGAGGAGGAGGAAGAGGAGTCCTCCTGCAAGGGGGAGCCAGCCTCTCCCTCCGCACAGGTCCCATCCCGGGGAGATCCCCTCGTAGGGCGCCAGGGGGAGGCCCGGCCGGAAGAGGGGATCGGCCAGGGCCAGGAGGGCCCAGCCCCCTCCGGCGAAGAGGGCCACGGGCCTGGAGAGGCGGGTCCCGGCCCAGGAGAGGGCCATGGCGGCCAGGAAGGCCAGGTTCCAGGCGGCGATCCAGCAAAGAACCCAGACCAGGCCGGCGGGGACGGAGGGGCCCAGGGCTTGGATTCCGCCGGGGGGAAAATACACGAAGAGACCCGGGCCGGACTTGCGCCTCAGCCGGACTTCTTCCAGAGGCCGGGCAGGCTCCAGGGGAAAGCGGAACACCCTGGGCTCGATCCCCACTTCGCCCAGGGAACGCCAGGGACCGCCCTCCAGGGAGAGGAGAAGAGTGGCGGGCCTGTAGTCCTTGGCCGACCCCAGGACGGGTTCGGCCCGGAGGACCAGGGCACGGGCGGGTCGCCTGGGAGAGAAGCGGAGCAGGGCCTGGGCCCCCGAAGAGGAGAGGAAGCCCTCCGGGCCGGGCCGGAAGGTTTGCTCCACGAGGGGGATTCCCTGGTGGAATGGTCCGGCCCGGGCCTGCCAGGCCGGGAGGGGAAGGAGGAGGGCAGGAAGGAGGAGGACCAGGAGGGACAGGGCCTGACCGACCCCTCCGGCCAGGACCATCCGGGTCCGGCTGGGAACCTGGGCGAGGAGCCAGGGGGACCGGAAGAGGCCTCCTTCCACCCAGGGACCGGCCAGGCCGGCCGCAAGGCCGGCGCCCACGGCCTGGGCAGCCAGGGCGAAGAGGGTGGGTCCCCTTCCACCGAGGGAGGCGGAGGGAAGGGTGGCCGTGAGGCCTGCGGCGGCCAGGAAACCCAGGAAGAGAGGGAGATTCAGGACTTCCCGGAAAGAGAGCCGGCCCAGGACGAGGAGGGACGCCGGGGAGGAGGATGATCGGCCCTTCTCCCGGAGTCCTCCGGGTCCCGGCGGGGCGGCGAGGCTCATGGGGCCTGGTCCTCCAGGGAATAGCGGCGCAATACTTCGTCCAGCCCACGCAGAGCCGGCCCGGAGCGGAGGACTTCGCCGAGCCGGGCCGCCAGTCCCTCCAGGCGCTCCCGCCCGGCGGGATCCAGCCCCCGGACCCGGAGTTCCCAGACTTCCGGGTCGGCCAGGACCTGGGCGGCCGGCCCCTGGGCGGCCACCAGGCCCCGGGAGAGGACCACCACTCGATCCGCCAGGGCCTCCACTTCCCGGAAGACGTGGGAGGCCAGGAGGATTCCCTTTCCCCTTTCCTTCAAGGCCAGGAGCTTTTCCAGGACCAGGGCGGAGCCCAGGGGGTCCAGGCCGGCCGTGGGCTCGTCCAGGACGAGGAGGTCCGGGTCGTGGACCAGGGCCGATGCCAGGCCCAGGCGGCGGGCCATCCCTTTGGAATATCCCCGGAACTTTCGTTCCCCCGCCCCGGAGAGGCCCAGCTCCCCAAGGAGTTCCCCGGCCCTCCTCCGGGCGGCGGCCCGGTCCATCCCGTGAAGGAGGGCGGTGAACTCCAGGATCTCCCGGCCTTTCAATTTGCCCCAGGGAGGATCCTCCTCGGGAAGAAAACCGGTACGGCGCAAACCATCCCCGCGGCCCGGGGGGGCGCCGAAGAGGAGGGCCTCTCCCTCTTCGGGCTCGACGATGCCCAGGAGGCAGTGGAGGAGGGTGGTCTTTCCCGATCCGTTGGGTCCCAGGAGAGCCACCACCTCCCCGGCCCGGACCTGCAGGTCCGCCCCGCGGAGGGCCCGGACGGCCTTCCGGGCCCGCCTGGAAGGGAAGGCCCGCCGGAGACCGCGGCCTTCGAGGAGGAGCGAAGCTTCCATGGAGGGTATCCTATCCAGGAGGCGTTCTTTCTACGCCGCCCTTTCTTCCCTGTCGGAAACCCAGGAGAGGAGGCGAGCTTGGCCCAGGCGAAGATCCAGGTTCTCTCGGGGCCCCAGGCGGGCCAGGAGGTGGTCTTCAGGGATTCCCTCATACTGGGGAGGTCCCAGGCGGCGGGCCTGGTGCTCCACCATCCCACGGTCTCCCGGGAGCACGCCCGGATCTTCTTCCGCAACGGAACCTGGAACCTGGTGGACCTGAAGTCCCGCAACGGCACCCGCCTGGGGGCGAGACCGGTGACCAAGGCCGAGCTCGCCGAGGGAGACGAGATCACCCTTGGGGAGGTGAAGATCCGGTTCCTGGTCCTGGAAGAGGAAGAGGGGGAAGGAAGGTCCCCCGTGGAAGAGGGAAGGGTTCCGGAAGGGCCTGGGACCGGTGGGGAGGCGGGCGAGTCCCCTCCCTCTCCCGGGGAAGGGGAGATCTCCTTCGGGGAAGAGGAGATCCGCCTGGAAGGGGAGGGTGGCCGCCCAGGCGGGCCCGCCGGGCCGGGGAGAGATGTTTCCGCCGGACCGCCTCTTTCCCCTCCGGTCCGGAGGATCTCCCCCCGGGCGGCGGGAAGAGTCTCCGGCCCTTCTCTTGCGGGAGCCGGCGTGAAGCGCCTGGGAGAAGGGATGTCCGGCCTGTCTCCCACTCCCGCGGGAAGGCCGAAGGGGGGGAGTATCCTGGAGGAGGATCTCTCCCAGTGGTCGGGTTTCGCCAAGTTCCTGGCCTGGCTCCTGGGGCTGGCCCTGGCAGGGGCTCTCTTCTACCTGGCCTTCGTCCTGGTCTCCTGAAGGCGGGACCTCAGGCGGAAAACATCCTCTTTTCCCTGAATGGGACAATGGGCTTGGGGCCGGCCCCGTGGCGGGCTCCCCCCCGGAGAGGGGTGTGCTACGATGAGGTACCCCCCAACCCTGCGACCCTCTGCCCGATCGGGAGCGCTTCGGCCATGAAGAACGGCATTTCTTCCCCTGCCATGTGGATCCTTCCCGCCCTGGCCCTCTTCTCCTCGGGCCTTCGGGCCCAGACCAAGATCGTGGCCCTGCCGGGGAACCTGGCCGCCCGGGAAGGTGGGACCTTCCTGGACGTTCCCTTCACCCGCGGCCCATCCAGGACCCAGATCCTCGTGGCGCCGGCTCTGCTCTCGGGCCTTGGAACCAAGGCGGTGATCACGGCCGTTGGTTTCCGGCCCGACGGTAATGGGAGTTTCGCCGCCAAGAGCGTCTCCCTGGAGGTGGTCCTCTCCACGGCGGCGGGCACGACGGCTTCGCCCAATCCTCTCTACGGGGGCAACCGGGGCAACGACGCCGTCACGGTCCTCCCCAGGACCAACGTCTCCCTGCCTTGGGCCTTCAAGCCCTCCCCTCCTCCTTCGGGGGTGAAGGTCTGGGTCCGCTTCACCAGGAGTTTCACCTGGAAGGGCGGAGGCCTTTGCCTTGAGGCGGCGGACTTCACGACTACCAAGAAGGCCTGGCCCGTGGACGCCGCCCGGGCCGTTCCCTACGGTTTCGGCCGGGCCTTCTACGAGGGGGATCCCTGCCCGGTGGGAAAGAACACCATCGTCTCCTCGCCGGTCCCCTGGCCCGGGGCTCCCGTGGAGTGGAAGACCAGGCTCCTGGACGGAAGCGCTTCGGGAGGGGGGGTGCTCCTTCTTCTTGGAACAGGGGCGAAGAAGTGGGGCGGCCTCACTCTTCCTTTCTCCCTGGACCCCCTCTTCGGCACCAGGGGATGCAAGCTCTACACCGACGTGGTCTCCGCCTTCAGCGCCACTCTCACGGCCGGGAAGGCCCAGGTCGACATGGGGACCTTGCCGGCCTCCCCGGTTCTTTCCGGTGCCCAGGTCACGGCCCAGTGGATCGTTCCCGGCGGGGGAGTCCCCGGCGGGCTGGGCCTCTCCAACCTGGCCCGGCTCCGGATCGGCCAGGCTCCTCCCTTCGTGACCCTCTACAACTACCTGAACGACACCAACCCGAATTCCAAGAAGGCGGAATTCTTGGCGGCGGCCGTGCCGGTCCTCTTCCTGGAGGTCCGGTAGGCCTCATCCATCGGCAGCTTCCCGCCATGCCTCCAGGAGGGGGCCCGCCATGGAGAAACTGTCCAGGGTGCGGGCCCTTTCCTTTCCTGCCGGGGCGGCGCTCCGGTCTCCCAGGCGTTCGGCCATGAGATCCGCCAGGCCTTCCGGGTCGGCGGGATCGAAGAGGGGCGCCGATCCTCCCAGGAATTCCCGGTGGGCCGGAATATTGGAAGCGGCCACGGGGACGCCCGAGGCCAGGGCCTCCAGGGGGGCCAGGCCCTGGCCTTCGTAGAGGGAGGGGAAGACGGCCAGGCCCGCCCGGGCCAGGAGGGCCCGGGCCTCCTCTTCTTCGAGAGCGCCGATCCAGAGGGCCCTTCCCTCCAGCCCCAGGCGGCGGATCTCCTCCCGGAGGCGGCTTCCCTCGGGGCCCGGAGAGATCCCGGCCAGGACGAGGGGGGGCGTTCTGGGCCGTCTGGAGAGTAGAATCCGGTAGGCCGAAAGCAAGAGCCCCAGGTTCTTGTGGGGGAGGGGCCGTCCCAGGTGGAGGATGTATCCATCCTCCAGGCCGGATGGAAGGGGACGGGCCGGGGGGGGAGAGAAGAACCTGGACGGAATCCCCGTGGGGACGACCCGGACTCTCCCCGCCAGGGAGGGAATCCGCCGGGCCAATTCTTCCCCTGTGGTGCGGGAGACGGCCAGGAGGAGCCTCGCCCTTCCCAGGCTCCTGCGCCAGAGGAAGGGGGCCAGGAACCTCCTTCCCGGCCTGGCCCACCGGGTGAAGTCCCTCAGGTCGTGGACGTCCGCCGTGGCCGGGACGGGAAGGGCCGGGACGGGGGCCGTGGGAAGGTGGAAGAGGGAGAGTCCTCTCTCCCGCGCCAGGGCGGGAAGGTGCCGGGACTCCAAGTAGACCCGTTTCCACGTTGGAGTATGGGGGATGGTGACGGCCCGGCTTTCCGCTCCGGGGGGAAGGGAAAAGGGGGCTCCCCCGGAAGGGAGGAAGAGGGTGACCTCCTCTCCTCCCGAGAGGGCGGCCTCGGCAAGGGCCTCGATGCGGCGCCCCACGCCGGAGGGGCCGAAGGCCAGGATCCATCCCGCCAGTCCGATCTTCATGACTCCATGATGGACCAAGGAGGGGGGGGAAGCACGGGAGCCGGTCCCCCGGCTGGAGTCCCAGGCGGGGCCTTCACGAATTTCTCTCCGGATCCTCCCGCCGGGGAAGGCAGGCCCGGAGGGCCTCTACCAGGGTGTGGATCGCTTGGAGAGGGTCACGGCGGGAGAGGACGTCCCGGGCCCGGGAGAGGGGCCTCTCCCGCAGGTTCGGGTCCTCGAGGGCCCGGACCAGGAGGCGGGCGATCCCGGCCGGGGTCGGGGGGTCCTCCACGTAGAGGGCGGCGTCCTTGCAGATCTCGGGAAGGGCCCCCCGGCGGGAGAGGAGGGGAAGGCAGCCCAGGGAGAGGGCCTCCAGGGGTGGGAAGCCGAATCCTTCCGAGAGGGGGGCGTGGAGGAGGATGGCCGCCCGGGAAAGGAGGTCCCGAATGTCGGAATCGGGCAGGTAGCCCGGGAGGAAGATCTTGCCTCCGGCGCCGGAATCCGCCGCCAGGCGGGCCAGGGATTCTCTTTTCTTCCCTTCAGGGCCCGCCAGGATGAAGCGGGCCTCCGGAATCTCTCCGGCTGCAAGGGCGAAACCTTCGATCCAGGCGGGGAGGTTCTTCCTGGGCCGGGGGGCGGAGACGCCGACTACCAATGGTTTGCGGTTTTCCGTAGGTTCGACCCTCTCCGGGGGGAGAGGCGCGGGGAAGCCGTGGCGGACGACCCGGATCGGGCGGGGCTCGAAGCCTTCCTTCCCGGCGAACTCCAGGCATTGCCCGGCCGTGGCGGCCGAGACCGCCAGGACCAGGGTGGCCCTCTTCAGGGCCAGGCGTGCCCGGACCCTTTGGACGAGGGGGGGGGAAGGAACGCCCTCTTCCATCCAGGGGAGCTCGTGGATCGTTGCGGCTGTGGGAACGGGGGAGCGCAACGGGAAGGCCGCCACGGGAGAGAGGAAGAGATCCACCTCTTCTGCGGCAAGGGCCCTGGGAAGGAGGGTCTCCCTCCAGAGGAAGAGGGGGAGTGGGGAGGGAAGGGGGCGGGGGCGGATGCCTGGGGGAAGGTCCGTCCCGGGAGTCTTGAAGAAGGCCGTGACCTCCACGCCGGGAAACCGGGCGAGCCCTTCCAGCCAGAAGCGGAGGGCCCTTTCCACGCCCGTCGGCCTGGGCCGGGCCAGGATCTCCACCTCGATGCCGATCTTCATCGGGGAGGGGTCTGGGGATGGTGCCTTCACCGGGGGGCGTCGCGGAGGTTCCGGACGGTCCATCTCAGGGCCCGCAGGAGGTAGTGGCCCTTCCCCCGGCGGAGGGCCTTCTCCATGGCCGGGAGGACGGGCCGGGCCGAGTCTCCCAGGCAGTCCAGGGAATCGGCGGCGTGGAGGGCCGCCCAGGGATTGGGGTCGGAGAGTTCCTTCTCGAGCAGGGGGAGTCCTCTTTCGGGCCGGCCCAGGACACAGAGGGCCTCCGCGGCGGTGATCCTCACGTCGGGCACGGGATCCGAGAGAAGGGGCTCCAGGGAGGGGGCGGCCTTACGGGCGGCCCGGCCGAGGACCAGGAATCCCACGGCCCCCCAGTAACGCAGGACCGGGTTCCCGGAAGAGAGGAGGGCCCGGATCTCCGGAAGGCGGCGGGGGTTCCGCTCCGTGGAGATCCAGGCGGCCCGGAGGACCTCCTCCATCGGGAAGCGTGGGGAGTGGGTGATCTCCCAGGGAGTCTTCCCGGCCGCCCACTCGAAGAGGAGGCCTTCCGGGATGAGACCGGTATCCCGCATTTTCAGCATCCATTCCCGGCAGGCTCCGCGCATCCTCTGGAGCACCTCCCTGTGGCGGGGGTCACCGGCGAGGTTCTTGACCTCCCAGGGATCGGCCTCGGTGTCGTAGAGCTCTTCGGGGGGCTTGGGCTGCCAGAAGGCGGATTGGACCGGGTCGCACCGTCCCGCCTTCCACTCCCTTTCCCAGGAGCGCATGGAGGGCGCCTTCCAGAGGTAGTCGATGTGGCGGCCGTAGATCCGGTGGGGCATGAAGTTCCTGATGTAGCGGAAACGGGTGTCCCTGGCGGTCCGCACCATGTCGTAGCGCTCGTCCATCCTTCCGCGGAAGGAGAAGGCGTATACCCTGGGAGGAGCGGCGGCCCTTCCCAGGAAGGCTCTACCCTGCATGCGGTCCGGGATGGGGACCCCGGCCAGGCTCAGCACGGTGGGGGCCAGGTCCACGAAACTCACGACCCGGTCCAGGCGGCTTCCAGGCGGGGCCGGGGCGAGGGAGCGGAATCTTTCGGGGAACCTGACGATCATCGGGACGTGGAGTCCCGAGTCGTAGCAGAAGCGTTTGCTCCTGGGGAGGACTCCGCCGTGGTCGGAGTAGTAGAAGACGATGGTCTCCCCCGCCAGGCCCTCCCTCTCCAGTTCGGCCAGGATCGCCCCGGCCTGCCGGTCCATTTTCTCGACCTTGTCGTAGTATTGCGCCCAGTCGTGGCGCATCTCCGGGGTGTCGGGCTGGTAGGGGGGGAGGCGGAATTCCGCAGGGTCGTGCCGGAGGCGCTTCGCCGGGCGGTGGATCCTGCTCTCGTGGCTCACGGTGAGGTTGAAGACGGCGAAGAAGGGCTTTCCGGGGGGGCGGTTCTTGTAGTGGGCCTTCCGGCCGGACTCGTCCCAGACCCCGGCAGGCTCGGCCATGTTGTAGTCCTTCTTGAGGCAGTTGGTGCAGTAATAACCGGCCTGACGTAACAGCTTGGGGAAGAAGGGGACCCAGGAGGGCACGGGCTCCTTGCTCCGCATGTGTTGTGTGCCGAGAGACGTGGGGTACATTCCGGAGATGATGGTGCAACGGGCGGGGGCGCAGACCGGGGCCGTGGCGAAGGCGTTTTCGTAGAGGATTCCTTCCGAGGCGAGGCGGTCCAGGTTCGGGGTGGTGGCCAGGGGATCACCGTAACATCCCAGGAAGGGACCGTTGTCCTCGGAGGTGATCCAGAGGATGTTGGGCCTCTCCGGCGGCCGGTCCGGCTTTCCTCCGGGAAGGGAGCAGGAGGCCAGGGCGGCGGCTCCCGTCGTTGAGAGGATGCCCAGGAAGTCTCTTCGGGAGAGGGTCCGTCCGGTCATGGGAAAACCTCCGTTTCGGGAAGGGGCAGTTTCCGGCCGGAAGGCTCGGAGGGACAAGGGAAACCTTGCAATTCTTTTCCAAGGCCCCGAACCTAAAAGGAAAAGCCGACCTGGAGGTCCAGCCATGCTCACTTCCCGCGAGAGGGTGGAGATCGCCCTCGCCCACAAGGAACCCGACAGACTTCCCCTGGACCTGGGGGCCACGCCTGTGACGGGGATGCACGTGAGCGTGGTTTACGCCCTCCGCCAGGCCCTCGGTCTGGACCCGCCCGGGACTCCCGTGAAGGTCTGGGATCCCTACCAGATGCTCGGGGTTGTGGACCCCGATCTCCAGGATGCCCTTGGCGTGGACGTCGTGGGGGTGCATTCCACGAAGACCATGTTCGGTTTCCGCAACGAGGGGTGGAAGCCCTGGACCACCTTCGACGGCACCCCGGTCCTGGTCCCCGGGAAGTTCAACACCGAGCCCGGTCCGGACGGGGATCTCCTCCAATACCCCGAAGGCGACAAGTCGGCTCCTCCGAGCGGGCGGATGCCCAAGGGCGGCGTCTACTTCGACGCCATCGTGCGGCAGCCTCCCATCGACGAAGAGAATCTCTCCGTGGAGGACAACCTCGAGGAGTTCGGTCCCCTGGAGGAAGGCGAGGTGGAGCATTTCCGGAGGGAGGTGGAGAGGCTCCACGGGGAGACGGACAAGGCGATCATGCTCGTGGCTCCGGGGACGGGATTCGGGGACATCGCCTTGGTGCCCGCTCCCTGGCTCAAATACCCGAAGGGAATCCGGGACATCGCCGAGTGGTACATGAGTATCAAGGCCAGGCCGGAATTCCTGAAGGAGCTCTTCTCCCGCCAGTGCGAGATCGCCCTGGGGAACCTGGAGACCCTCCATGGGGCCCTGGGGGACAAGGTCACGGCCGTGATGCTCACGGGGACGGATTTCGGCACCCAGAGGGGCCCCTTCCTTTCGGTGGAGACCTACAAGGAGCTCTTCCAGCCCTTCCACAAGCGCCTCAACGACTGGGTCCACGCGAAAACGAAGTGGAAGACCTTCATCCACTCCTGCGGCGGTGTGAGACCCTTGATCCCCCATTTCATCGAGGCCGGCTTCGACATCCTCAACCCCGTCCAGTGTTCGGCCAAGGGAATGGATCCACGGGAGTTGAAGGCCGAGTTCGGTGAGGCCCTGGTCTTCTGGGGGGGAGGGGTGGACACCCAGAAGACCCTCCCCTTCGGGACTCCCGAGGATGTGCGGAGGGAGGTGGAGGAGAGGATCCGGATCTTCGGGCGGGGCGGTGGCTTCGTCTTCAACACCATCCACAACGTCCAGCCCGGAACCCCCGTGGAGAACGTGCAGGTCCTCTACGAGACGGTGAAGGAAAAAGGTGTCTACCCCCTGGCCGGGGGG
>Ga0256914_1003184_pt1 | contig 13092 bp, 9 predicted proteins | sample HulkmetaG_FD_191571 | JGI IMG/M metagenome (GOLD analysis project Ga0256914, IMG submission 191571) | Hydrothermal chimney microbial communities from Main Endeavour vent field at the Juan de Fuca Ridge, Pacific Ocean - Hulk | ecosystem: Environmental > Aquatic > Marine > Hydrothermal vents ... | reverse complement strand
CGTGTTGAGCCTCTCGATGCAGGAAAAGCGGGTGTTGCGCTTGCAATGGGATGAAGATGCAGATTATCGGCAATATCAGGTGTGGCGCAGCAACACCCCTTATTTTACCCTGGCCGGGGCTGATGCCAGCTGGGTGACTGCATCGCCCTGGCAATTCGATGATCCGGGCGCGCTGGGCACTCCCGCGGAAAATCACTACTATCGGGTAATGGGCATGCGAAACGATGGCGACGCCACCATCTCCGCCCGGGTGGGCGAGTTCGATTTCGCACTGACGCCGGGGACAGAGTAACGACTCGCACAAAGGCCTGTGGGCTCGATTGTGGCGCACCTCCCCAGTGCAACGCAGTTCTGTAAAAATAAATCCGTCCGATATGCGGAGAGCACATCGGACGGAGGAGTGGATGCAAACGGAACCGGTACGTCAGTTGCCTGGAATCAGAGCGAAGTCGAATTCGCCCAGACGCTTCTCAAAGCTCGACACATCGCCGCAACTGTTCTTGCCCAGGATGACATAGAAGAAGTTGCTGGCCGGATCGCCCGCGGCGCCACTATCGGTGTAGGAGGTGGAGCCTGCTGCCACGGAAGCGTGGAGGTTGCTGGCGTCGGGCGTGAAGTAAGGGGCGGTGCTGCGATGAATCTCATACCCGCCGGTGTTGGCGGAGTTGTCTTGCCATGAGAGAAGGACATCCTGGTTATCGGTTCCGGTGAGTGCGATTTCGTTGTCGGCGGGCGCTGCGGCCGCGGCGCAAGCGCTGGCGACAGTGAATTCGGAGAAATCAGTGACTCCGGTCTTGGTGAAGGTGTGGTTGACCGCGTCATGGGTGAAGTCTGCGGTCACATCCACCCAGGCGCTGGCTGCGTCCGCCCGTTTCAACAACTTCACGCCGTTCAGACCAATGCCTGTGACGTTGCTGTAATCGATGACCAGATCTGCAGTCACATCGCCATATTCCTCCACGCCCCAGAAGATGTTGGCCCGCTGCGTGATGCCCGCGGGGAAAGTCTCTCCTGAATCGACGACGCCATCTCCTTCGCCAGTGCGATAAATGCCCAGATAGTTGGAGGCGTCGGGGGTGGAGGTAATGGTCACGGTCATGGCCTTGCCCGCATCCCCCACCGAAGTAGGCGTAGTCGTTTGCACGAATTCGCTTTCTGTGCCCACGGGCGCAGTGGAAAGCTCCAGCGTGGGATCATTGTAGGCCACGATGCGCTGGCATTGCGCCGAATAGTCGGTGACATCTGCAGGATCGTTGTTGAATTGCAGATAAGCGATGAGCCCGGGCGTGGTGCTGGTGATCACATTGTGCATGTTATCTTGAATTTCAGCCTGGGTGCGCACGGTATCCCACAGCCGGAATTCATCCATGAGTCCATTCAGCGTATAGGTGTTGTTATCGCCGATGCGGAAATGGCTCAGGATTTTGTTCAGTGGATCTGAATTGGATATCTGGCCCACCAGCTGGCCGTTCTTGTAGAGCCTGGCGTTGGTTCCATCCAGAGTAAAGGCGTAATGTTGCCAAACGTTGGTTTGCAAAGTGCCGTCGGGTGGGCGAATGTAGGCGTTGTTGTTGACGCCCACATCCACGGTCTGGGCGGACGCGGCATTGCTCTCGAACAAGAATTCGCCCCAGCCATTGCCGACACGCTGATCCCAGTCGCTGTAAGCCGCAGGGTTCAGCCAAAATTCCAGGGTGAACTGGCTCTGGGGATTCCACTCTAGATCGAGGATGTCCAGGTAATCGTTGGAGCCATCGAATCGCATGGCCTGATTCGCGTAATCCGACCATTGCGTGACCTTGAAATCGGGAATGGTGACGGTGCGCGTGTCTGCACCTGGGCTGGCATTGGTCACCGTGCCCGAATACACGCCCGCAGCCGTGGCGCTCAGCTTCACATAGATGGTTTGATCCACCGAACCACTGGTCGGGGTGATGGTCAAAGAGTCGGCGAAGCCGCTGGTGGCGTTGGTGGAGACCTGGAAATTGGCGGAAGCCGTCACTGTGACATCATCGGTGAGGTTGACGCCGGTAAGCTGGTAGTTGCGAGGATCGCAAGCGGGATGGGCGTTGGGGAAGTTGAGGGTTTCGGGATCGACGGCAAGGAAGGGATTGGGATTGCGGACGATGATGAATTGTTTGTCGAATGCATCGATATTCTCGAAAGTGACCTTATCGTTGGCCGCATCGACGGCGTTGGCCGTGGCGACGAAGCTCCAATCTCCGATTGCGCCTCGCTCCCGGGCGAAGAGCTGAATTTGCATGGGATTGCTTTCGTCGGTGGCGGTCAGGTCTTCGGCCAGGCTGAATGTCACATCTGCAGCAAAGCTGCCCGAGCCATCACGATGAATAACCCAGTACTGCTCGTCGAAGATGTCGCTGCCCGCTGGCAGACCGCCTTCGGCGTTGGGCTCAACATTGATCTTCGAGGCGATGAGTTCGGCGCCGCCTGCTGCAGAGAAGTCCATAGAGACGCCAACCAGGGGGAAATTGACGGCTCCAATCGTTTCGGTGCGCACCTCGGTGACGCCATTGCCCATGGGCGCGGATGAAGTGGTCTTGGCAATACCGCCCTCCATGGCGGCGTCACGGCCATCGACGATATTACGGACCTTGTCCGCGCGTCCATCGAAGTTGTAGTAAGCCAGTAATCCCGCCTCATCACCGAACAAGGGATGGTGCATCATCTTTCGGATTTGGGCCTGCGTCAGGCTGATATCCCAAAAACTGGCTTCATCGATGAAGCCATTGAACATGTCGCCTCCGTGGCGGCCCAGATACACATCGTTGGCTTGTGTATTCAGGGTGATGCCCGTCTTGGTCTTCATCAACTGGCCGTCGTAGTAGACTTTCAGCGTGCCAGCGCCATCGTAAGTGATCGCGTAGAAGTGCCAGGAATCTTTACTACCAGGCAGGGTGATATCGGTGGTGCCATTGGCCCAATCCCATGTCTCCATGCGCCACACGTCTTCGTTGCCGGTGGTCGAAAAGGCGAAGTCGCCGGCAGTGGCGCCCGTTGCACCAGCCTGGAAGAGACCATTCCAATCGAACTCACGGGCATACGCCCACATGGCCACAGAACGCGACGCGTTGCCGAGGATCTGGAACCGCCGCCCCATGTTGATGTCATCATCCGAACCATCGAACTCGAAGCCATTCCCCGGCGCCAACCGGGTCTCATGGTCATCGCTGGCGACATCCGCGCCATCCGACTTGCCCACCAGGCGATAGTGTATGACATCGTTACGGCTGGTGAGGGTGGAACTGATGGTGGCGCTGACCTTCTGCACATCGTGTCCGCTGACGGTGATGGGGATGTTCGATGTGGATGAGCCATAGCTGGCGTCCGAACCGTACTCGAAATGGACGTCGGTCATGGTGGTGTCGTGTGGGTTCACGAAACCGTTGAAGGTGAGATTGACCTTGTCCACGGGCAGGGCATTGTTGGTCTTGACATTGTAGCAATTGACATCGCCTGACTCTTTGAGAATGCCCAAGGTGCGCAAGCCTTCATTGGCCCCGGTATAAGCGCTGACCGCAAACATTTCGCGATCGGTGGTGCTGAGCCCCGTCACAATCGCGGTAGTCCCATCGAAAGTGATCTGCGAGGCGTCCACCTTCTCCATGTATTTGGCGCCGAGATGATAGATGTTATAACCATCCGCTCCAGGCACGGGCAGCCACGAGAGCTGCACAGTATCGCCACAGGCCCAATCCAGCGAGAAATTTTCGGGCACAGCGCCGATGTAGTTGACATCGCTCTCCGCGGTCGTGCTTCCTCGCGTCACCCTGAATTTGATGGTGTGGATGCCCGGCGCAACATCGGGCGCAGTCCATTGATACACGCGGCTATCCGCGTCCACGCCCGTGGCGATGCTGGTCCAGGTTCCGCCATCGATCTGATAATCCAGAGCGAAAGTTCCACTAGGGCCGTAGCTGTCCCATTTCAGATTGTATGTATCGCCCGAAGCCAGCCGTACATCCTTCAAGGGGAACATGAATTTCAGCTCATCCACCAGGAACTCATAGACGATGTAGTAGGTCTGAGGGCCTTCGGGCACGTTGTAGCCCTTGACCTGAATGGTCCAATTGCCGGAGCCGGGATTGTCCACCGTGACCTGCTCCATGGTGTTGAGATGATCCTCGCCCCGCACCGCAGGGAGCTCCAGTTTGGCCGGGTCTGCGGTGTGATCCAGCACCCAGGGCTGATAGCCTGTGCCCACCGTATCGGTGATGAGCAGGTCCAGGTCGTTGACGATGGCGGGATCCGCGTTGACCGCGGCGGCTTTATCGGGCCACATGAGCATAACCCGCAGCTGCGTCGTGTTCGCGGGTACGTTGATGGTATGGAGGTTGATGTCATTGGTGTTGGTGATGGTGCTGGAGAAAAATTGTCCTGCATCCAGCACATCGTAAGCCCGGCGCACATTGGGACGGCCATAGCCCGTGCGGAAGTCAGGACCCGGATTATCTTCTTCATCCGCAGTATCCATGAGAATGGCCCGTAGCAAAGTGGAGGGAGCCTCCTGTCCGCCATGTTTGTCCTTATAAGCCTGGGCCATGATCGCCATGATGCCGATGATCTTGGGGGAAGCATAAGAGGTGCCCTCTTCGCCCTCGATGGCCAGTTGGGGCAAAATACGGCCATCATAGGCCGGCCCGCGACTGCTGAAGCTTTCCAGCTCATCTTCACGGGAAAGCGCGCCGATGGCGAAGTGGTTTTTGTTCTGTTTGTAACAGCCGGTGATGTTGGCCCACCCCGAAAAGCCATCGTAAGGTGGATAGCCGGTGCTGCCTCCTACGTTGCCTGCGGAATAGGAAATGATGTGGGCAGGATAGGACTGGATGCGTAGATCGTGATCTCGGGCCGTGGAACAATAGCCGCCCCCAACGCCGCTGCCAAAGGAGTGATTGGTAAAGCGCAGATTGTCGGAGTTGTAGTAAGCCACATAATCGGGCGTGCCGCCGACGCTCATGACGGTTGAGCCCCAGGCGTTGTTGCGTTCGGTGGGGTCTTCATTCCCGCCGCCCGCGGCGTTACGGATGCAGCCAACCTTGTGATGTCCCACATCTCCCGTCACTTTTTCGATGAGCCGTCCCTGCACCTCCACATAATTGTCTGCAGTGCCCCCTTCGCCGATGGCGATGGTCACGCCGTCGCCGTTGTAAGTGAGGCCGTTGAAACCGCTGTTGAGATAATTGGAACGCCCGGTGGTGTTATGAAAATAGGATTCCGGCTTGGGGTCACCGTCGCCTTCTTCCAAAATCACTTTGGTTTCATCAAAGGCGGGGCCCACAAATTGAATGTAAGGCAACGCTGCGATGGCATCCACCAAAGCGGCGGGGACCACGATATCCAACTGGCTGGAATAATCGCGATGTCTCTCGATCCGCACCCCGCGAGCTGTGAGATCATCGATCACCCGCTGGGCGTTCAATGGCTTGTAGTAAGTGATGGTAAGCCGCGCTTCGCCATTGGGCAACTCGCCCAAACGACCGCGCATGGCTGTGAACGCGGGCTCGAAGCGAAATTCATCGCTTACCGGTGCGATGGTGGTGATCAACCCCGATAATTTCTGCAAATCAAACCCCTGATCGATAACCGCGAAATAAGCGTCATCGGGCAGATAATCCACCAGATGGAGCCCTTCACTCTCCCACTGCTGGCGCATCTCATACGTGGGCAGTTCCCTAAACTGAATGATCTTGAAATACTTGCCGTCGAAAATAGCGTCTGGGGCGACTTGCACCTGATCAGGAGGGATCATTTGCAACGCCACTTCCCCAGTAATCAAATGAATGGGCTTAACGCCCCCTTCTTGTGCAAATGAATGGCCAGAAAAGAAGGCCAGAAACGCAAGAAAAGCCCCAATAAAAACGGCTTTCCCAACAATTCTGCGAATCATTTTAGCTACTCCTTGTGGGATGGAAACGTGATAAAAAACAAACGTTGTAAAAAATCCATAAACGACGCTATACGTGCGTCGACCTTGACCATGGCCTAACCAGCGCCAGCGTGGCGTTTACCCACTCGATTCGAGAGTGGGGTCAGAAATCACTTCGCGATAGACCTCACGCAGAGAGACGCCATGCGTCCGAGCCGCGACCAAGCAATCTTCGAACTCGGGAGCAGCCTTCCACTGGCCCGGCGCATACTCGGCCAGCTTGACGCGAATCGGCCCAAATCGGGTGCGCACGACTTCCACACGCCGCGATAGGCCATACCGTTGCACCACACGTTGACGCACGCCCAGGGTGCTGGTGTGGGCAAAAAGCAATGCTCGCAGCTCTGGCGCTTTGTGGGGCTGACACAGGGCGCTGAGCTGTACCGCAGGGCGGTTTTTCTTCATCTGGATGGGCGAGAACCAGGCATCCAATGCGCCCGCATCCAGAAGCTGCTGCAATACCGGGCCCAGCCACTCCGCGGGCATATCATCGATATTGGTTTCGAGAAGAATGAGCGTTTCAAGATGTTCAGCGGGCATACTCGAAGTATCTATTATCCAATGTTAATATCAAAATCTGCAAATGCCGGTAGTGTATCCGGGTGCGTTTCAGCTTGGGGGCGCTTTTATTTTTTGGCCGGTCGGATTACGAATCCGCCCTGGGAAGCCCCGCTTCGGAGCCGGATTCGCAATCCGGCGGGTTTGACGCTCGAATCACCGCCGGATCACGCATCCGGCTCTGCGCATCATGGCAAATCGCGATCTACTGAATTTGGCGTTTCGAAATAGGGAGCATTCTTCGCCGGACGCAGACCAACTGAGTTTATGGAGATGTCGATCTTACCACGTTCGAGCCAGAGTAGCGACCGATCGTCCTCTGCAGCTGGCCCGCCTCCCCTGGCGCATCCTGCCCAATCTCTCCTGGGTCATGCGCCATTTGCACCTGGTCGGCGACGCCGCGCGGCAGCGCACCACCTGGCCCAAGCACACACCAAAATGAAGTGGATTGGCGCAGGATTGGTCGCTTGCAGGCCCCAAAGCCAGTCACCATCGTCGCCAGAAGCGCCATTATCCCAACCGTTTCTTCAGAAGAGCCTCCAGCGTGGGCTGACCGATGGGCTGCAGCTCATAGCGCACGCGCTGGTTGGGATGGTTGATATGGATAACTCGAGCCAGATCGATGGGCGTGCCTACGATGACCAGATCGCAAGGGACCTGGTTAATGGTGGCTTCGAGATCGCGCAGTTGGGCGTCGCCATACCCCATGGCAGGCAGGATGGCACCGGTATCTGGATATTTGGCGTAGGTGTCGGCGATGGAGGCCACTGCCCAGGGGCGGGGATCGATGATCTCAGCTGCGCCGAAGCGTTTGGCCGCGATGACGCCCGCGCCATAGGCCATGCCGCCGTGGGTCAGAGTGGGGCCATCCTCCACCACCAGCACTCGCTTGCCACGGATGGCGGCCGGATCATCCACGAAGATGGGAGACGCCGCGTCCACCACCACAGCCTCGGGATTCAGGCGGGCGATGTTGCGCCGCACTTCCTGCACCGCCTCAAAATTAGCTGTATCGATTTTGTTGATGACGATGACGTCGGCCATGCGCACATTGGCCTCGCCGGGCCAGTAGCGCATCTCATGGCCCGGGCGATGGGGGTCCACTACCGTGATCTGCAAATCGGGCTTGAAGAAAGAGAGATCATTGTTGCCGCCATCCCACAGCACGATATCGGCCTCCTGCTCGGCCTGACGCAGGATGGCCTCGTAATCCACGCCCGCGTACACCACCAGACCCCGATCCAGATGGGGCTCGTACTCCTCCCGCTCCTCGATGGTGCAGTCGTGCTTGTCCAGGTCCTCGTAGGTGGCGAAACGCTGCACCGCCTGCCGAGCCAGATCGCCGTAGGGCATGGGATGGCGCACCACCACGACTTTCTTGCCCATGGCCCGCAGGATATCGGTGACATGGCGGGTGGTCTGGCTTTTGCCGCAACCAGTGCGGGCCGCAGTCACCGCAACCACCGGCTTGCTGCTCTCCAGCATGGTGGTTTTGGCCCCCAGCAGCCAGAAATCCGCCCCCGCGGCCGCTGCCCGTGAAGCCAGATGCATCACATACTCGTGAGCGACATCGCTGTACGCAAACACCGCCACATCGATATTCTGCTCGCGTATAATCTGCTCCAATTCATCCTCAGGCAGAATAGGAATGCCCAGGGGGTAAAACTCCCCCGCCAACTCGGGAGGATAGAGTCGACCTTCGATATTCGGAATTTGCGTTGCGGTAAAAGCCACGACCTCATACGCGGGATTATCCCGGAAGAAGAGGTTGAAGTTGTGGAAGTCGCGGCCAGCCGCTCCCAGAATGACCACACGTTTTTTGTCCTTCATCGTCGAAGAACCTCCTTTTTTGTGATGTGCAAATCAAGAAGACAGCATCGTCAGGATTCTGATCTGCTTTGAAAATGGAGTTGTCAGCGTTGGCGAAAAGGTCTCGGGGCCAACCCCGACCGAGTTTACAAACGTCGCAATGCGCATCACATTTCACGCATCATGCTTCACAAACTCGCGCCGCCACGCCAGATTGGTCTGCTGCCTATTTCATCGATACCGACGGCGCTACATTGATTCCTTCTTCGGATCCTCCTTGTCGCGAGAGGCCGGACTGGTGCGAGGCTTGTACGCGATGCGAGCCATGATGATGCCCAGCACATACAAACCCAATAACGGAACCATGACCAGCGACATGGTGAATGGATCGGGCGTGGGTGTAATGACCGCCGACAAAACGGCCACGATAACAACGGCGTAACGCCAGGTATGCTGCAACTGTTGGGGGGATACAACGCCCAACCGAGCCAAAATAGCAATGAAAAGGGGCAATTCAAAAGCTAATCCCAACCACAGTAAAAAGCTAAGCACAAAACTCATGTACTCTCCAAAGGAATACTGACTGATAGCCAAATCGGAGAGGAATGTGGTGAGATATCGGAGCGTGAATGGCAGGACGATAAATGACGAGAACGCAACCCCCAGGGCAAAAAGCGCCGCCGCCAAAGGCAAAACCAGAAACAATCCTTTCTTCTCGCGATCGGTTAATCCAGGAACGATAAAAGCGAAAATTTGATACAAAATGAAAGGACTGGCAAGGATTACCCCTAAAATCAACGCCCCTTTGAGGTAGATGAAGATGGATTCGGTGGGTTTGAGCAACTGCAGCTCGCTCGCGCCCTGCAATGGCGAGATCAGAATCTCGAGAAAAGGCTTGGCAAAAAACAAGCCAATGACCATGCCGAGAATCAGGGCCAATGTAGCTTTTAGCAGACGATGGCGCAACTCTTTCAGATGTTCCACCAAAGGCTGCGCATTATCATCCTGCGGACGTTGTGCGGGTGTAGACGTATCTTCAGGCCCCAAAGTGGTGCTGGCCTGGGGCGGAGATTCGGCGTTAGAGGTCATGAATCATCCCCTAAAGCTGAAGCCGGGGGTTGTACATTGGCTTTTTGGGCCCGGGCAATAATCTTTATGGGATTCGTCTCGGTTGTGGGTGGGCTTTTGAACGCGGCCGTGGGTTTCACTAAGGCCTTAGGAGAAGCTGGTGGATTCAGCGCATCCGCTGTTCGCGCCCGGGGCTGCGCGTTTCCACCAGCGTTGGCGTCCAACCCTACGGCGATCTTCGTTACCTGTTTGACAGGATCGATGTCGTTGGCGAGTTGTCGCAATTCTTGAATGGGCTGTTGCAACTCCTGAATCGACTGTAATTCATCGCCAAACTGACTGGTGAACTCATTGACCAGTAAACGAACTTGCCGCACGATGCGCCCAAATTCGCGCATAATTTTGGGTAGACGCTCAGGGCCCACGACGACCAACGCCAGAAGGATGATGAAAACAAGTTCGCCCATGCCGATGTTGAACATGTCCGATCACTCTCAAATGGCGCGCGACTGCGAAGTCGCAAGCAGAGACTGCATGGTCTTTCGATTTCGGGTGGCCGCGCCCAATACGCCATTCACGAATTTGGGGCTGGTGTCCGCCCCGAATTCTTTTGCGAGTTCGACAGCCTCATTGATGACCACTTTTGTGGGGGTATGATAATAATTCATTTCCCACAATGCCATACGCAAGATATTGCGATCGATGGTCGCGATTTGGTCAACTGGCCACTCGGGGGCAAAGTGCCCGATTACAATATCCAAACGCTCACGAGTCGCCATTACCCCCGAAATGATGTCATGCACAAAATGAGCAAGATCATCCATCAGGGGAGGTTCGACCCTTTGCAGACGATTGCTTAGCACCGTGCCGGGCGGATGTGCTGTGATGTCGATTTCGTAAAGAATCTGAAGCGCTGTTTGCCTTGCAAGATGTCGTTGAAATTGTTGGGTCATTTGGGCACGTCTTCCGAAAAGATAACATCACCAACATACACATCCACGCGAGCCACTGTCATATCGAGGATGTGTGCGATGTTGCCAGCAATATCATGTTGCAGCGTTTCCGCCAGCACCAGAATGTTTGTATCAGGCGCAGCCTTAACGCTGACAGCAACGAAGACCGTATTCTCTTGCACCACCGCCTCGACTCCCGTCCCCACTGCACGGCGTCCCTCCATCGACTTCATGCGAGGAGAACGCGAAGCCAGGGACCGCACTCCCTGCGTGCTCAGGGCAGTCTGCTCGACGATGGTGGTTAGCACTTGTGGCGCAATGGTCACGTTGCCGGCAGGCGTTTTATCCATGATGTGCAAAGTATAACCATCTCGTGGCTAAAGCGCCAAACCGCCATCCACGGCAATCACCTGACCGGTGACAAATCCAGCCTCGTCCGAAGCCAAATAAACCACCAATGCCGCCACGTCTTCGGGCCTTCCCAATCGTCGCACCGACGTGTTTTCGATGATGGTGCGCTCCAGCGCTTCATCCTCGAGCAAATAGTTGGTGAGATCGGTGGGAACAAAGCCGGGCGCAACCACATTGACCGTTACATGACGAGGCCCGATCTCCTTGGCCAGACTCTTGGCCAGACCGATCATGCCCGCTTTGGACGCGGCGTAGTTGGTTTGGCCCGCATTACCATACACCCCGGCCACGCTGGAGATGTTGATGATCCGGCCCCAGCGCTGGCGCATCATCAGTCGGGCAGCAGCCTTTGAGCAATTCCAGGCGCTCTTGAGATTGGTCTTGATCACCACATCCCAGTCATCCTCCTTCATCAGAGCGATGACGTTATCCCGGGTGGTGCCCGCATTGTTGACGAGGATATCCAGCCGCCCGAAGTCCTTTTTGACGGTCTTGATCATATCACTGGCCTGCTTGAAATCGCTAACATCGGCCTGCACGGCCACAGCCTTGCCGCCCGCGGCCTCGATATCGGCCACCACCTGCTCGGCGGCCTCCTGGCTGCTGTTGTAGTTGACGATGACGGTGGCGCCCGCCGCGGCCAGTTGCCGGGCGATCTCCGCGCCAATGCCGCGAGAAGCGCCGGTGACGAGAGCGATTTTGTCGGTCAGATCGAACATGGATGAAAACTCCTGTTTGGGGTGGAAAAATGTGTATTTTGATAAAAGGAATGAGTTTGGGTATGGGGTATGGGGTATTGGGTATTAGGTATTTGGTATTTGGTATTGGAGATTTCTGTCAGCGGCTCCTATCATACCCAATATCCAATATCTAATACCCCATACCCACTCTCTAATCTCGCAGCATCGCCGCCACCTTCTCCACATCCTCCCACGTTACCACCGCGGGCATGCGGCGGAAGCGGCGGTCGATGCGTTTCATCAGGCCCGCCAACACTTTGCCCGGTCCGAATTCGATGAAGGTCTCATGGCCTTCGCCGATGAGATACTGCATCGATTTGGTCCACTGCACCGAATTCTGCAACTGGCCCACCAGTTCCTGGCGGATGGCGTCCACATCGGTCAGGGGCTGGGCCGTGATGTTGGCGATGACCGGGAACTGGGGCGGACGGATGTCGGCCCGGGTCACTGCGGCCGCGAACTCCTCCTGCACTGCGCCCATCAGTGGGCTGTGCGCGGCAATGGACACGGCCAGACGCACGACCTTGCGGGCCTTGGCCTCGGTGGCCAGCTCCATGGCCCGGTTCAGCGCCTCCTCATCGCCCGAGATCACCACCTGGCCCGGGCAGTTGTCATTGGCGATGACCACGGACCCGTTGCTCTCGGTCGTGGCCTGCTGGCAGATGGCCTCGATCTTGTCGGTGTCCAGGGCGATGATCGCGGCCATGCCGCCGGGCGCGATCTCGCCGGCCAGCTTCATCAGCCGACCGCGCTCCCGCACCAGACGCAGCGCATCTTCGAAGCTGAGCGCGCCCGCGGCCACCAATGCGCTGTACTCGCCCAGGCTGTGGCCCGCGGCCGCCGCGGCCTCGACGGGATGTCCCAATTGCTCTTCCACCGCGCGTAGCGCGGCAATGCCCGCAGTGAGCAACGCGGGCTGCACATTGATGGTGTCGGTGAGAGTGTCTTCCGGGCCTTCGAAGCAGAGTTGGGAGAGGGGAAAGCCCAGGATGTCATCGGCTTGCTGAAAGATGGCCGCGGCCGCGGGCGAATGGGCGACAATGTCTGCGCCCATCCCCACTTCCTGCGACCCCTGGCCGGGGAAGAGAAGGACTGGCTGTGTCATGAAAGCAATCTCCGTGGGTGAAAAAAGTAATCAGTAATCAGTATTCTAGTTACCTGACACAAATTAGCTTTGACCGCCGTCATTGGCCGAATGAATTCGGTTCTTGGGGCGTTCCGCCGCCCGTCCCCCTGCGGGGACGGTTCCCAGTCGCGATTTTGCAATCTAATTTTTGAAAGAAGGGCTGTCAGCGCAGGCTGACAGGCGGCCGGAGGCCCTCAGCCCTGATTTCAATCGGTGGGCAACTGGGCATGAAATTTGTGTCAGGTTGCTAGTTCAGTATTCAGTAAGCAATGCGATGAGGTGGACCGGAGACCGGGGATGCGGGATACCGACCGGTCCCTGGTCCTCCGTCCTCGGTCTGATCGTTCAGTCACTGTCCGAATGAATTCGGTTCTTGGGGCGTTCCGCCGCCCGTCCCCCTGCGGGGACGGTTCCCAGTCGCGATTTTGCAATCTAATTTTTGAAAGAAGGGCTGTCAGCGCAGGCTGACAGGCGGCCGGAGGC
>Ga0256914_1003183_pt1 | contig 13095 bp, 9 predicted proteins | sample HulkmetaG_FD_191571 | JGI IMG/M metagenome (GOLD analysis project Ga0256914, IMG submission 191571) | Hydrothermal chimney microbial communities from Main Endeavour vent field at the Juan de Fuca Ridge, Pacific Ocean - Hulk | ecosystem: Environmental > Aquatic > Marine > Hydrothermal vents ... | reverse complement strand
CCTAGAATTACAACGATTTTTTCTCTGTTTGAAAAATTCTCAACAAGACCAAGTGCTTCTGCAATCCCTCCAGCCCTATCTTGAACTTTGAATGTAAAAGAAACTCCATACTCCAAACCACTTCCAAGTAATTCCATTACATCGCCCATGTGTTCCCTGCCTGTTACTACCATAATGTCAGTAATTCCAGCCTGCTTCAATTTAAAGATTGGATAAAAAATCATAGGATATTTTCCTACAGGCAAGAGATGTTTATTGGTAACCCTTGTTAAGGGGAGTAGTCTACTCCCTGTCCCACCTGCAAGTATAACACCTTTCATTTACATTTTCCTCCTATAAAATTGATTTTGAACTTTTCCAGTTTTGTAATTAGTATATCAAAACCATCTGATTTTAGTAAACCAGCAGTAAATAAATAGATTGATATGAGAGCCAAAGAGATTATTATAAAGCGGAGCAAAAGAGTATAAAAATTTAGATGTATATCCACATATTGTTTAGCTACAATTGCAGTGAAAAACATTATAGATCCGGCAATTACATCTTTAATTATTTTTGAAAATATGAATCCGAGTGAAAATTGGGGAATATATTTTTTGTGAGATAAGATGCCTACATAAAGGAAAAAACCCATACCTGTAACAAGTGAAGTAGTAAGAGCAATTCCACCAATACCATAAAATTTTGACAATACTACATCTCCAATTGCATTTAATACTACAGCGATTATTGTTACAATGAGAGGCATTTTAGTATCTCTAAAAGAAAAGAAAATATTTCTGAATAATGAATTAAAAGCGAGTGGAACTAATCCGATTGCATACATTGCAACCGCAAGAGAGGTTTCGAATATTGCGTTGAAACTAAATTTCCCGTGCTGAAATACGAGTTTAATAATTTGTGGGGAAAATACCCCAATAAGTATAGATACGGGGAGTATTAAAAAGAACAGAAACGAAAGTATCTTTCCAGTCATTGTCCTGTAATTCTCAAATTTTTCCCTTATAACGAAAGTGGAAAATGAAGGATATGCGGCATAAACTATTGGAACGACAAGTAAACTTATTGGGAGTCTGTAAATAAGTTGGGCATAGTTTAATGAGGCAACTGAACCATATCTTAAAGAAGAAGCGACTGTTTTATCTACTATTTCATAAAGTATGCCTATCCCGGATGTTAAGATCACAGGTAGTACTAATATGAAGAATTCTCGTAGTTCTTTCCAATCAATTTTTGCAAGAAAATCATTGATATGAAAAAATTGTTTTCGTTTGTACAGAAAAATAAACATTAATGTGAATCCAGTGATTGCGAATGCGATTTCTCCAAGTGCCCAACTCAATATTCCAAAAGCATTATGGAATAAGATTATAGATGCTGGGATAAGCATATTTGCGAAGAGTGTAACAGCAGCCGGGTATAAGAACTGCTTTTCAGCTTGAAATAGTCCAATGAACAGTGCTATGAAAATATTGAAGAAGCCAAATATTACAAGTATTCTCAGGTAATGAGAGGCAAGGTTTAATCTATCACTTTTAAACCCATATGCTACTAACTTCACGAAAAAGTTTGGAAAGAGAAATATTAATATGCTCAAAGTTGAAAAAATAAGAAGGCTCGATAGAAATATGTGATTTACAAATATTCTTGCCTTCTTTGTGTTTTTTTGCTTTCTTTCAGTGTAGAATGGGATAATAACAATTTGCAGACCGTTCCCTATAATCCCTAAAATTAATGACGGAATTAATATGGCTATTACAAAGGCGTCTACCTGGGCGGTAACGCCGAAATAATATGCGATCAGCATTGTTCTGATGTAACCTATAAATTTACTTAAGAGCGTAATTACAATCAAAATTGCTGATGCTTCCGTAACGGATTGCCATCTTAAAATACGTAAATCTTTAACCTTTTTAAAGTTCAAGTTTTTACCTCCATATTCAAGAGATACAAGAAATTTTACATCATGGAGAATCTTTTGCAAATTCATTGTAAAACAATATAATTATTTTTATGAAAAGGAAAGAGAAAACAAACAGGAAGTTAAAAAATAAGCGCTTAGAGCAGAAATTGATTACCAATAATAAAAACGAGAACTTAATAGTATTAATTCTTAGCTTAATTCCATTGTTTTTCACAGGATTTTTCCAGGGTGGTTACTTCAAATGGGAAATATACTGCGCACTTCTTCTTGCCATTCCAGCAATTTTTTATTTTGTCTATCTTAAAATAAAAAATAGAGAAAAAATAAGGAAATCAGGGGTAGATGTGGGACTTTTCTTCTACCTTTTAGTGGCTTTCGTCTCTATGTTCTTTACTGTGTACTTCCACGCCACGCTAACTGAGTTTTATAAAGTTTTACTTTATATAACAATGTTTTATATTGTTTTAGATAGTGTAAGAAACGAGTTCTCCTTTAGATTTGTATTAAACTCAATTGTAGTTTTGGGGTCGATACTTTCTATCATAGGATTGTTTGCGTTTATAGGATATAAATTAAATTTTCACGGCAGTGTATTCAAATTTATGCAGACTAACGGTTTTATCGAAGGATATAGACTTGCTTCTACTTTACAATATGCAAATACGTTTGCAGCGTTCCTTATTCTCCCTGTTTTACTGGGAATATCTTTTTTTATTAGTGAAAAAAAGATAAAAGTCAGGATACTTTACCTTATTTTGCTCTTAATAATGTTTGCAGCACTAATTTTGACACAATCAAGAGGAGGTTTCATTGCGCTTCTTCTCTCACTTGTGGTATATTTTGTTTTCCTGAATGGTAGAGATAAGAAAAAATTTCTTCTGATCATGGGTGCAGCAGTTTTGATAATTGGTTTACTCATCTTTATTAGAGGAAATATTTTTGCTACTATAATTTCCTCTTTTAGAAATAGAATGATAGTGTTATTTAGATTTTTAGGGGGAAGCCATACAAAGTCACTTGGCACAAGAACTCTTATGGTAAAAGATAGCATAAAAATGTTAAGAGCACATCCTATCTTGGGTACTGGAAATGGAACATATCAGTATGTGTATATGAAATATAGGTCTGCATATTACTTTTCTAAGTTTCCTCACAGTATATTTTTTCAAATACTTGACGAACTTGGTATTGTAGGTGGTGCTGCGTTTATTTATTTAATTTTTGCTTTATTTAAGAATGGTGTTAGAACAGTAAGAAATAAATATAATGTTCTTCTTATTGGATTAGTATCTGCACTCTTTGGAATTGTTTTGCATGCCTTGATGGATTTCGATTGGTCTCTTATGTTTATGCCTTTTATATTTTTTGTTGGTTTTGCTGTGCTGTTTTCACGGTCTGAATTTAAATTTTTCGATTCTTTCGCAGTTTTAAAAAGAAAAAATAGCGACGAGAAAAAAACTGTAAGGAGAAAATCAGAATTTGGAGAGCGTAAGGTAAGAAGCGTTACTACTTCTACAATAATTTCCGTGATACTTGTTTTTCTTTTCTTATTTCCATTTTTGGCGGGTAAATCAGATATTGAAGGAAAGTCATTACCTTCTTCTGCAGTAAATCAAAAGGAATTGCTTTTTAATAGTGCTACTGGGCTTGATCCAATATGTGCAGAGTACCACTTCGACCTTGCCCATTTGTATAGTAAGGAACTGTTGCCCAGGGCGAGGAATGTGAATAAAATAGAAGCGTATATATCTCAGGCAGAGAATGAATACAAACTTGCAATAAAATATTGCCCTGAATTTTTCTTGTATCATTATGAACTTGCACAGCTATACTTGCAAACAAACAATAAGCAGGCGATAGATGAGTTTGAAAAAGCAGTTTCTTTAAATCCTATAGACCCGGGAGGACATGCTGCATTAGGATTTGCTATACTTCAACTCGGGGGAGATCTCCAACTTGCAAGAATACAACTTGAAGAAGCCTTAAAGCTTAATCCAAAGAATTCTGATGCCCACCTTGGGATGGGAAGGCTTTATGAAAAAATGGGTGACAAATTAAAAGCAATAGAAGAGTACAAGACTGCTTTAAAGTATAATAAAAGAAACGCCTATTCGTATTATAGGTTAGGTGTTCTTTATGAGAAACTTGGAAATACTGCAGAGGCTATAAAAAATTTGTTCTATGCGGTTTATTACAATCCAAATTTAACAGATGCGCAGAAGGAATTTGAAAAACTCTCTACATTCATAAGGATAATGAATCCGAGAGCTGAGACTGTGTTTAGGGCCGGGGAGCCAATCACTATTAGCTGGGCACTTACAAATCCGAAAGTCGTGGAATATTACAAAGTTTATTTGTTCCAGGGCAATACTGAGAAGTACTACCTTGGGACTACGAAAAAGCCTCTTTTCAAAACTAATTTACCTGACAATATAAAGCCTGGTACATATATAATCAGGGTTTATGCTTTTAATGAAAAACTTATGTATAATTTAGAGCAGAAATGGATTTCATTTGGGGAAGACTTAATAAAGATTACAAAATGATATGGTAAGGAAAAATATAAGAAGCAGAAGAAATTTGTTTGTCGTATTATTTACTGCCGGAACATTTCTTGTGGCTCTAATCTGGAACGTATTTCTTATAACCCCAGTATACGAGGGAAGCGCAATCTTATGCATTCCGTCTGTTCCATCGGATGTTTCTAAAAATTTTAATTATAGCGTTGGGAACTTATGCAATGTAAACGACATTGTTGGAATATTACAATCTAATGAGTTTCTTGATAAAATAGGGAAAAGGATGGGCATTAATGTAGAAACACTTAAAAAAGAAACAAAGATTTATATTCTTGGGAGTGAGTATCTTCCTGTAAATCCATCTATCGCAAATAAACAAAATCTCATTCAGGTGAAATTTTCGTCTTATAACAGAAGTGCTGTGAAAACCTTTTTTGACCTGTTTCTTGAGAATTCTGAAACTCTAAAATGCGAGCAGTTAGCACTGGAAAAACAAAAATTATTAAAATCTGAAATTGAATCTATACAAATTCAGTTGAATGAAATTTCTTCAAACTTAGAAAGAATTAAAACTGAAATAAACACTACAAGTGGAAATATCTATTTGAATGCCCTGAATACATATTCTAACCTATCAATGTTGAATAACTATCTGCACGATAAGAAATCAAAATTGGAACAGGATTTTCAATTAATTTACGGTTTTGAGTATGTAGAAGGACCTATTATTAGCACAAAGCCATATCCGTCCTTTAAGGGTAAATTATTAAATGTTATCTATGTTACCCTGACTGTTTTTGTTGTATTGATAGTGTGTGTTTTGTTAATAGATCTAATGAGAGAAATATAATAAAGTCGAAATGTATAATTTGTTTTATGCAAACAAGTAAAAACTTTTTGTGTGATATTTAAGTCTTGAAAGATCTTCTGGAGAATGTTGCTTGACACAAGGGGCGCGGAAGGTTAAGCCCCTTGTGTCAAAGTTAATTAATCAATTTACAAATTGTGCTGGATTTTTGCTGCCTGAACAGTATTTTTAAGAAGCATCAGTGTGGTTAAAACACCTATACCACCGGGAACAGGCGTAATGGCTCCTGCAACTCGCACGACGTCTTCAAAATCTACATCCCCCACGAGTTTTCCATTAACTCTGTTAATTCCAACATCGATAACTACTGCTCCTGGCTTTACATAGTTACTATTTACCATCTTTGGCTTGCCTGTGGATACAACAAGTATGTCTGCAGTTTTTGCAACTCCGGGAAGGTTCTTTGTATGGGAGTGACAAATTGTAACGGTTGCATTTTCCTTTAAGAGGAGTAAGGCTGCAGGTTTTCCCACAATGTTGCTTCTTCCGATAACAACTGCCCTTTTCCCATCGATTTGAACGGTGCGTTTAATGGTTTCAATAACACTTTGGGCAGTTGCTGGAATGAAGTTTGGTGTTCCTTCAAGCAATTTACCCATATTTACAGGGTGAAAACCATCAATATCCTTTACCGGATCAATAGCATCAAGCATCTTCTTTGCGTCGATGCCTTCCGGAAGCGGAAGTTCCAACAGTATTCCATTAATCTCTTTTCTGTTGTTCAACTTTTCTATTACATCAAGAATTTCCTTTTCTGTAACTTCTCCAGATAGTTTATAATGCTCTGCATAAATCCCTCGCTTTTCAGCATGTTTCCTTATGCTTCGTGCATAGGTAGTACTTGCCTTATTGTCTCCCACCTGAACGATGGTGAGTGAAGGAGTAATGCCTTTTCTTTTTAAGTTGTCAATCTCCTGGGCAAGTTCTCCATCAATCTCCATTGCAATTCTGTTTCCGTCTATTATTTTATTAATCTTGCACCTCCTATCTTTTTTGAAATATTATACTAATTTTCTGCAAAAATGATATAATTCGAGTATGGAACAAATAGGAGAAATTATTATTATAAATTTTCCAATTGTTATAGCAGAAGGTAAAAAGGGGAATTTACCGCCCCTTGGAAGCATTGTGAAAACGGATTCCAATTTTCTTGCAATAGTGGTTTCCCACTCTGTGGAGAGTAAAATCCCGGGAAGAACACCCATTGCCTACTGGAAAACTGCCAGAGAACTTGAAAATGAGCAGCCACAAACATTTGAACTTATGCGTTGGCTTTTTCAAATGGTGGTTTTTGGAACTGAGGAAAATGGAAACCCGGAGGTTTCCCTGCCAGAAAAATCTGTGGAAATCCACTCTCTGGTTTTCCCAGCAGATATAGGTATCGTTAAAAAACTCATAGATGGAAAATCTTTCTTTAATTTTGTGTTCAATGCAGATGAGAACCTGTTCCCACAGAGAAATGAGATAATATTGAGGCTCTTGCGCGATTATTTCAAGACTGTTCCAGAGGAAGAGAAGAAAAAAGAGCGCGTTAAAGTTTTTTCGAACCTTTCAAAAATTCTAAGGAATGACTACCCATCACTTAAAAAACTTATGGAAGGTGTGAAAATATGATAGGCTTTTTAAAATCAGGTTCACTGGAAAGTGGCTTCGTTGTAAGACTTCTCAGCGATGTTAACACTGAAACATTGAGAATAGGGGATTTCGTTGTGATAGAAGGGAATCTTTACGATTACTTTGGTATAATAGAAGACCTTTCAATTTCTTCTTCAACTGAAGATGTGTTCTTTGATCCTCCTGACCTTGATTGGCAAAAAGAGGCGCTCAAAGGCACATTTATATTCTCTGAAGCCGCTGTCACCCCGTACCTTATGGTTGAAAAAGCAACTGGCAATGTTGTTTCAGTAAAAACGATCCCTCAACACTTCTCAAGAGTAAAGCGTGCGTTGGGAGAAGATCTTGCTAAAATTTTTGGAAAGAGCAAAGAAAAATCTTTTTCAATTGGAACACCGCTAACAATGGAGGAGCCTGTTTATATTTCCTTGAAAAAACTTTCAGAAAGAAACAACGCAATCTTCGGGATTACAGGATCAGGAAAAACGTTCCTTGCACGTATCATCTTTTCAGGAATGATAAAGCAGAATGTTTCTTCTCTTCTAATATTTGATATGCACAATGAGTATGGACAGTCTGCAAAAAGTGAAAAAGGTGGGACAAAAGGTTTAAAGGCATTGTTTCCTGATAAAGTGAAAGTTTTTGATGTGGCAAAAGAAAACAGAGATGCTGATGAATGGATAACAATCCCTTACAAAGATATAAAAGCAGCAGATGTTGAGATGCTTTCTTCTATTCTCAATTTTTCTGACAAGTCTTCAGAAACTGCTTTCATTATAGAGAGGAAAAAGAGTACAGGTTGGTTAGAGTACGTATTCTCCCTGGAAGGGCTTGGGGAAAAGGAACTTGCAGAAGAAGCAGAAAAGGTTGGGGTGAATGCCTCATCGCTTGGTGCGCTAATAAGACACCTTTTGAAATTTAAAAAACTTGGCTTTATAAAGAATACCAACGAGGAAAGCAGCATAGAAAAGATTTTAATGTATTTAAAAAATGGCATTTCCGTTGTTGTGCAGTTTTCTGGAAAAGCGGCAAGTAGTCCACTTGCTTATTTCACAGTTGCAAACGTAATTTCAAGAAGGATCCACGAGGAGTTTGTGAATATGGATGAAGAGGTTCGCAAAAAGACACGTGTAATGATCGTTATCGAAGAGGCACATAAACTTTTATCCACTGAATCAAAGGAGAAAAACATCTTTGGCACAATTGCTCGCGAAATGAGAAAATTCAATGTTACTCTCTTTGTTGTTGATCAAAGGCCATCGGAGATTGATGCTGAAGTTCTCTCACAGGTGGGAACGCGTTTCGTTCTGCAACTTATGGACGAAAAGGATATGAACGCTGTTTTCCAGGGAGTAGGTGGAGGAAGCAAACTTAAGAAAATTCTCAGAACTCTTCAACCAAGAGAGGCACTTCTCTTTGGTTATGCACTCCCAATGCCAATAGCAATAAGAGTAAGGGAGTATGGGGAAGAGTTTTTCAAAGAAATGCGGAATACTTCTTCTCCTGCAATAGAGGAAGGAGAAAAAGATCTTTATTAAGGAGGCAACAATATGTATCCAATTTTTATTCACATAGGGAAATTTACAATCAGGACATACGGAGTAATTGTTGCAACTGCTCTCATTGTAGGGCTTCTCATTGCAATGCATTATGCAGAGAAATTCAAAGTGACAGATGAAGATACGTTTCTTTCAATCTCAATCTGGACAATCATAGGTGGAATACTTGGTGCAAGAATATTCTGGATCCTTGTTTCTCCAGATCTATCGTTCTATCTGCATAACCCTCAACACATTCTTGCAATATGGGAAGGGGGAATGTCTTTTGAGGGTACAGTTTTTGGCGGACTTTTAACGCTTGCTATAGTATTGAAAATTTACAAAGTGCGGTTCTGGGATTTCCTCGACATTGTGGCGCCGGGAGTTGCAATAGGGTACGGAGTGGGTAAGTTTGCTTGCTTTTTTAACGGATGCTGCTATGGGTTGCCCGCACCAAAATGGTGGCCTCATGTTTTCCCGTTCGTAAACGTTTTTACAAATCCTCAATCGGAATGTGGTATGCTGAACACTCCACTTCTTCCTGCGCAACTTATGGATTCCCTGGCGGGATGGATTTCGTTTGCTTTTATTATTCTGTATTTTAACAAACACAAAAGGAGATATTCAGGAGAAATGTTTATAAAATTTATATACGTATTTACTCCGCTTCTCTTTATTGTGGAATATGCACGGTACATACCTACACGGTTCTTGCATCTCACACCAAACCAATGGAGTGCAATAGGGCTCTTTGTTTTTGCATTTGTTTCTGAACAGGTATTGAAAAAGAAATTTCCACTTACAACCAGAGTGGAAGAAACGGAAAACAAAAATTAGAATACTAAAATGTGGCAAGTTTTTTGAGGGCTTTTAGTTTCTCGTATTCTCCAATTTTAGCTTTTCGTACTGCTTCTTTTAAAATGTAAATTGAGAGATCATACGTTTCTCTATCAACCGGAAAGGGGTATCCATCTTTTCCTCCGTGTGCAAATGAGAATAGTGCAGGATCTTTGAAAGAGAGAGGGCTACCAAATACGATGTGTGCAACAAGAGAAAGTGCTCTCAACGTTTTTTCACCAACTCCACGCACAAGCAATAGTTCTTGAAAGTCGGAAACCGAAACTTCATTAGTTTTTTTCAAAATTTTCATCAGTCGCTTTTCGTTAAAATCAGTTCTGAAAATTGGGTGGTGAAATGGCATCTCAATGTGCTTTAGTTCCTTTAAAACGGTCTCTGGCTTTTCATGTGAAAGTTCTGTTATTTTTGCTCTTATCTCAGGAGTGTCTCTGTCAACAAGATTTAAAACACTTTCTTTTTTTACAGCAACTATTCCTGAATGCGGATTTGATACAAAACTCTTCACATTGTCAGAGATCCAGTGATACCTACGTGCACGTCCTGTTTCTCCTTTCATTCCCTGCTGAATAACAGCCCATTTGCCCTCTTTTGTGAACACAAAAAAGTGATGGTAAATTCTGAAACCATCCTGGAGTGCATCGGCATCAACTTTTGCAACAAGCCTCGATGTTTCCTGAAACTTCCTCACTTTTTCAAAAGAAATTGCTCCTTTCTCTCCCCATATTTCAATATCATGTGGTGTATTTAAACCCCTCCTTCCTTTTCCACCGGCGAAAAACAGCCCAAGGTTTCTTTGCTCATTTTTTAATCCTTCTGCAATGGCACCTGTAACGGTGGTGGTGACGCCTGAACTGTGCCAATCAAAACCAAGCACACACCCAAGCGACTGAAACCATACAGGATCAGATATTCGCCTTAAAAACTCATCTTTTCCGTATTGAGAGATGATAACAAGCGAAATTTCTCTTGCAAGTTTCTTCATTCTGTTAAATAGCCATTTAGGGGCTTTTCCTCCGTGGAGGGGAAGATCTGCGTATCCACTTCTCATATTTTCATTATACGCCTCAAATCCAAACGAACAAACGGAGGCAATTTGTAAAAAGTGCGAAATTTTTTATAATCAAACTTAATATGAAAAGAATATTGAAATGCGTAAGGTGTGGAAAAGAATACCCGATTGACGTTCCTCGTTATAGGTGTGATTGCGGAGGACTGCTTGACGTTGAAATTAAAAAAGAGGAAGGCGATGATTTCTCCACGTTAAAGGATCTGTGGAGAAAAAGAAAATGTGAAGGCGGAGCAGTCAACGAAAGCGGAGTATGGCGGTTCAGAGAGTTTGTTTACGATTTTAACGAAAGTGAAATAGTTACATTTCCTGAAGGAAAAACAAATCTCTACGAATTGCCAGGAGAGATGGTTGGAATAAAGAAACTCTATGCAAAACATGAAGGGGAAAATCCAACGGGTTCGTTTAAAGACAGGGGAATGACAATTGGTATTTCATTTGCAAAAAAATTGGGGTACAAAATGGTAATATGCGCTTCCACTGGCAATACCTCTGCATCACTTGCAGCGTATGCAGCACGCGCCGGGCTTAAAGCAGTGGTGTTTATACCGGATGGTAAAATCGCTTACGGCAAACTCTCACAGGCACTTGCCTATGGTGCAAAAACATTGCAAATAAAAGGCGATTTTGATGACGCAATGAAGGCGGTTCAAGAAATTGCCTCAAAGCATAAAATTTACCTTCTCAACTCTCTGAATCCAATACGACTTGAAGGACAAAAAACGATTATGATCCATACACTTGAGCAACTCGATTGGAACATACCAGATTGGTTCATTCTTCCCGGTGGAAATCTTGGCAACACGACAGCATTTGGAAAAGCACTTTATGAACTCAAAAAGTTTGGAATAATAGAAAAGGTGCCACGACTCGCCGTAATTCAAGCAGAAAATGCAAATCCGTTTTACCTTGCGTATAAGCGGGGCTTTGAAGAGTTTTTACCTGTAAAGGCAGAAACGATTGCAACGGCAATTCGAATAGGAAATCCTGTAAACTATGAGAAGGCGAAGCGGAGTATAGAATTCACCAACGGGGTTGTGGAGGAAGTGAGTGATGAAGAAATAATGATTGCCAAGGCACAACTTGACAGAGCAGGAATAGGTTGTGAGCCTGCTTCAGCAGCATCACTTGCAGGGGCAAAGAAACTCTTTAAAAAAGGAATAATCAAAAAAGATGATACTGCTGTTATCTTGCTTACAGGAAATATTCTTAAAGATCCCTCTTCAACAACAGATTTTCACCTTGGTAACACAGATATTGAAAGTTCGCTAAAAAATGCACCTGAGAAAATAGAAAACGATAAAGGAAAAATTGAAGAGAAAATAAAGGAAATTTTGGGGGAGTGAGATGATTGTAATGAAATTCGGAGGAACCTCTGTTGGTACTCCGAAAATGATTTTACAAACAGCAAGTTTGATAAATAGCACAAATGAACAGAAGGCAGTTGTCGTTTCTGCAATGAGCGGTATAACGGATCTTTTGATAGACTCCGCAGAAAGAGCAGGTAAAGGCGACGAAACTTACAAAGAACCGCTTTCTCTGATTGTAAAAAAAGAAAAAGATGCAATGAAGGAACTTTTTAATAAGGAACTTGCAGACGTTAATATTTTGCTCACCGAACTTTCCAACATACTGAACGGAATTTTTCTCATTGGTGAACTAACACCACGTGCTTCTGACACGGTAAAATCCTTTGGTGAGAGAATATCAGCCCGCATAGTGGCAGAGGTGCTAAAAGAATCCTCTGTAAAATCCGTTGCAGTTGATGCAATGAAATTTCTCATAACAAATGAAGAATTTGGGAATGCATTTCCAGATTTCAAGGATTCAGAGATCAGGGCAAAAAAACTTTTCTCACGCCTTTTTAAAGAAGGCGTTGTTCCCATAATAACGGGTTTCATTGGAGCAACGAAAAATGGAAAGATAACAACTCTTGGGAGAGGAGGAAGCGATTTCTCTGCAACGATTCTGGGAAGACTTCTTGATGCAAGGGAAGTGTGGATATGGACAGACGTTGACGGTGTAATGAGCGCTGATCCAGGAATAGTGGAAGATGCCCACTCATTAGAAGAGATTTCGTACAACGAGGCGAGTGAACTTTCATACTTTGGCGCAAAGGTCATTCATCCAAAAGCGATACTTCCAGTTTACGATAAAAAGATCCCGATAAGGATTTTAAACACTTTTAATCCGTCATTTAAGGGTACACTAATCACTGATAGAGAAGTCGGAACTGGATACGTGAAAGCAATCACTACCATAAAAGATGTTTCCCTTATAACGGTTGGTGGAAAAGGAATGCTTGGAGTTCCGGGGATTGCAGAGCGTGTATTCAAATCTGCGGCGAAAACAAAATCCAATGTCCTTATGATTTCTCAATCCTCATCTGAACAGAACATCTGCTTTGCAGTTCAGAAAAAAGATTCAGAAAAACTTGTGAAAGAATTAAAAAAGGAGTTTGAGATAGAATTAAAAGAGGGAGCAGTGGAAGGAATTCAAAGGGATAACAGCATAGCAATTGTTTCTGCAGTGGGATCTGGAATTAAAAGCGCACCTAACGTTTCCGGTAAGATTTTCTCTTCTCTTGGAAGAAACGGAATCAACATCATTGCAATTGCGCAAGGTTCATCTGACTATAACATTTCGTTTGCCGTAAAGCAAAGACACTCAAAGGAAGTGATCCGCATACTTCACAGAGAACTTGGGCT
>Ga0256914_1003182_pt1 | contig 13095 bp, 13 predicted proteins | sample HulkmetaG_FD_191571 | JGI IMG/M metagenome (GOLD analysis project Ga0256914, IMG submission 191571) | Hydrothermal chimney microbial communities from Main Endeavour vent field at the Juan de Fuca Ridge, Pacific Ocean - Hulk | ecosystem: Environmental > Aquatic > Marine > Hydrothermal vents ... | reverse complement strand
TATTGAAAAAGAAATTGAAAAGAATAGAGAGATTGGCGTTAAGTATATACTTACATCTTCAGTTGATTTGTTAAAAAACAATTTATTGAAAAACTCTCTTCAAAATGCGGCTTTTTTTAAATTTCTTCCTCTTACTTTAAAAGAGATATATTCAAAAGAGAATGAAAATCCTGTTGATGAGCTTTTCAATAAAAGGTTTCTTGACAAAAAGTATTCATACATTCCGAGAAATGAAATTCTTGAGCATATTCTAAGAGGTGGATTTCCAGAGGTTTTAAAAATTAAAAAGAATATTCCCAGGTTTTTGTGGTATGCTAATTATACAAACATTGCTATTTTAAAAAATGCAATAGAAACTTTTGAACTCAGAAACTATGATAAATTTTTGCATCTACTCACAATTCTTGCGAAAAATTCAGCAGATGTTATTAATAAGTCTGAAATATATCAGAGTGCTGGTATTGATAATAAAACTCTTGATACTTATTTAAAATTTCTTGAAAACTCATTTCATATAACTCTTTTAAAAAGCTTTAAACCTTTACCAGAAGATAAAAAAATAGTAAAAAGTCCAAAACTTTTTTTCCAGGATACTGGGCTACTATGTTATCTTCTTGGAATAAAAACTGCAGATGAGCTTGCAAAATCTCCTTATGTTGAAAATATTTTTATGACTTTTATTTTTTCAGAAATAATAAAGCATATTAATATTTCTGATTCCATAACAACTGTATTTTTTTACAGGACCATTTTAAAAAAAGAGATAAATTTTATACTTAAAAGGGAAAATAAAACAATTGCAATTAATGTAAAGTTTTCAAGCACAGTATTGCCTCATGATTTTAAAATTTTTAGAAAAATTTTAACTGCCAATGACCTTGGAATAGTACTTTATAATGGCGAAGAAGTGCTTAGTTTTAATAAAATAAAAGGAAAAAGCAGACTAAAGCAGGAGCATGACAATTTATTTGCTGTGCCAATATCAATTTTCTTTTGATTTTATTGTATAAATAAGGGAAAATTTGAAATTTTTTTAATTATCAATTTTCATGATAATTAACAGCCACCAACTGAAAAATCCATTTTTATAAAAAAACCCCTCTTTAAAGAGGGGTTTAAGTGATGTTTTAGGGGATTGTGGGATGGTATTAATACATACCACCCATGCCGCCCATGCCACCTGCTGGAGGCATAGCCATATCTTTTTTCTCTTCAGGTTTATCTGTAATTAAGCATTCAGTTGTCAACATTAGTGAAGCAACACTTGAAGCATTTAAAAGAGCAAGTCTTTCCACTTTAGTTGGGTCAATAATTCCAGCTTCAAGCATATCTACAAACTCACCAGTAGCAGCATTAAATCCTTCATTTGTTTTTCCAGATTTAACTTTTTCAAGTAACAATGCTGCTTCAAGTCCTGCATTTTCAACTATTTGTCTAAATGGTGCTTCAAGAGCCTTTTTGATTATATTTACACCAAGTTGCTGATCTTCATTTTCAACTTTTAAATCTTCAAGAACTGGAATACATCTAATCAAGGAAACACCACCACCAGGAACAATACCTTCTTCAACTGCTGCTTTTGTAGCATTAAGCGCATCTTCCACTCTTGCTTTCTTTTCTTTCATTTCTGTCTCTGTTGCAGCACCTACACTAATAACAGCAACACCACCTACAAGTTTAGCAAGTCTTTCCTGTAATTTTTCTCTGTCATAATCAGATGTTGTTTCTTCAATTTGAGCTCTTATTTGATTTACTCTTGCTTCTATATCTTCCTTGCTTCCAGCACCATCAACAATAGTTGTGTTATCCTTGTCAACAGTTATTCTTTTTGCTCTACCAAGGTCATTTAATGTAGCATTTTCAAGTTTTAATCCAAGCTCTTCTGAAATTACCTGACCACCTGTTAAAATTGCAATATCTTGCAACATTGCTTTTCTTCTGTCACCAAAGCCAGGAGCTTTAACAGCACAGCAATTTAATGTACCTCTAATTTTATTAACAACAAGTGTAGCAAGAGCTTCACCTTCAATATCTTCAGCTATAAGTAAGAAAGGTTTACCTGATTTTGCTATCTGCTCCAATACAGGTAATAAATCTTTCATATTGGAAATTTTTTTATCATGAATTAACACATATGCATCTTCAAGAACAGCTTCCATTCTTTCTGCATCAGTTACAAAGTATGGAGACAAATATCCTCTGTCAAATTGCATTCCTTCAACAACTTCAAGAGTTGTTTCCATTCCTTTAGCTTCTTCAACTGTAATAACACCTTCTTTTCCAACTTTTTCCATTGCCTCTGCAATGATTTCACCAATTTTAGGGTCATTATTGGCAGAAATTGTACCAACCTGTGCAATTTCTTTTTTATCTTTTGTATCTTTGCTGATTTTCTTTAATTCTTCTACAACTTTTTCAACAGCTTTATCAATACCTCTTTTTACATCCATTGGGTTTGCACCAGCTGCAACTAACTTGATTCCTTCTTTAAAAATTGATTGTGCTAAAACAGTAGCTGTAGTTGTTCCATCACCAGCTTCATCACTTGTTTTAGAAGCTACTTCTTTAACAAGCTGAGCTCCCATATTTTGAAACTTATCTTCAAGCTCAATTTCTTTTGCTACTGTAACACCATCTTTGGTGATTGTAGGTGAACCAAATGATTTGTCAATTACTACGTTTCTTCCTTTTGGGCCCAATGTTGCTTTAACAGCATCAGCTAAAATATTTACACCTTTTAACACTTCGTTTCTTGCTTCTTCTCCAAATAACAATTGTTTTGCCATCTTATATCTACCTCCTTTTATTTTTTAATTTTTATCCTTCAATAACAGCAAAAACTTCATCTTCTCTCATCATCAAATATTCTTTACCTTCAACTTTGATTTCTGTGCCAGCATATTTACCAAATAAAATTCTATCCCCTTCTTTTACATCAAGAGGAATAACTTTGCCGTCATCAGTTTTTCTACCATTTCCAACTGCTATAACTTTTCCCTGACTTGGCTTTTCTTTAGCTGCATCAGGAATAATTATTCCACCAGCTGTCTTTTCTTCTTCTTCAATTCTCTCAACTAATATTCTGTCATGCAATGGTCTTACTTTCATTTACTCCCTCCTTTTTTATTGATTTAAATAATTTAATGGTGTAATATTTAGCCCAATTATAAGTTCATGATAAAAAATAGTCATTTATTAGCAGTTGTCAATAGGTGTTGATAAAATTTTTTTAAAAAAATTTTAAAAATGAAAAAAATTATTGAAATTAAAAATCTTTATAAAAATTATAAACATGAGAATATTAAAATTCCTGTGTTAAAAAATATTAATATTGACATTTTTCAAGGTGAATACATTGCTATTACAGGTGCATCTGGCAGTGGAAAAACAACATTAATGAATATTCTTGGATGTCTTGATAAGCCATCAAAAGGTGATTACTTTTTTAATGGCAATAATATTACTTCTTTAAATGACAGACAGCTTTCAAAAATTAGAGCTGAAAAAATAGGTTTTGTGTTTCAATCCTTTAATCTTCTTCCCAACTACAATGTGTTTGAAAATATAATGCTGCCTACAGCTTACAATAAAAAAATAAAAAAAAAGGATGCTGCTGAAAAAGCGTATGAATTAATAGAATTGGTTGGATTAAAAGATAGGATTAAACATAGGCCAGCTCAGCTTTCAGGAGGGCAGCAACAGAGAGTAGCAATTGCAAGGGCTCTGATAAATTCACCTGAAATAGTTCTTGCTGATGAGCCAACTGGCAACCTTGATAGTAAAAGTAGTGAAGATATTATGAAAATATTTGACAAACTCAATGCTTCTGGTGTTACTATTGTGGTGGTTACTCATGAACAGATTATTGCAAATCGAGCTAAAAGAAAAATTCTTTTAAAAGATGGAGAAATAATTTAATCTAATATAGGAAATCATACAATTCTGTATTTTTTGTCACTTAATACCTCTTTTGTGAACTTGATTTATTGTATAAAAACTTCATACACCACTCTAATTTATCACCCATTAATAACTATCTTCCATTAACAGCTCTATGAGGATTCTTTATTAATCTTTAAAAAATTAAGAAACTCTTCAAATAACTCTTTATCAATTTTTCCCTTATCTACAAACTCCTTTTTCATAAGTTCAAGGGCATTAAATATTTCAAATGGTTTTTTATATGGCCTTATTCCTGTAAGGGCTTCAAATATATCACAGATTTGAACTATTTTAGCATATTCACTAATATCTTCTCCTTTGATTCCATTTGGATAACCTGAGCCGTCCATAAATTCATGATGCTCCAGAGCCATTTTAGAATATTTTTTTAAATCATTCTCAATTAAAATTTCATAGCCAAAAAGTGTATGCTTTTTCATTATTTCAAACTCTTCATCTGTTAATCTACCTGGTTTTTTTAATATATTGTCAGGAATCTTAATTTTCCCAATATCATGGAAAAAAGAACCATCAACAAATATTTTTAATTTAGTCCCTCTCATTCCTATAAAATGTGCAAATCCTGATACTAACTTCTGAACATTAATTGTGTGAATAGATGTGGAAGTATCTTTCTTCAAAGTAGAGATGGTCAATTTTGTAACCTGAGGATTATTCTCTATAAATCTTGATACTTTTTCATTAGCACTACTAACAGATGTAAAATTTTCTTTAACTGGATTTGTAACCAATGCATCATACATTGTATTTAAAATTGAGAAAATTTCCCTGATAATTCTTTCTGGTCTCTCTCTACTCTGAATAATTCTTTGAATAGCTACATTACAGAGATTAAAAACAGCATTGCTCTCTGTTTTTACCAATACCTTATTCTGCTTCCCCTTTTTAAATTTAGCCAATTTGGCTTTTAATTCATTGGAAAGAGGCTTGCCCTTTTCTTTAATCTTCTTTAAACCTCTTTCACCTTTAATAAATAATTCTATATTTTCAACTTCATTTAGATTATTTAATAAAATATCAAAAGAAATAGGTATATATTTTTCCATTTTCCAACTTTTTTTATGAAATTTTATACAAAAATAAATTTATAAAATTTTCTAAAAGGATTCATATTTTCCATAAAAGCATTAACTTTGCACACTTTATCTCTAAAAATTTCTTTATTTTTTTCTATTAAATTTCAAAAATATTATCTCAAATGTAAAAACTGGTCAATAAATTTTTACACAAATGTCAATTTTTAATTAGAAAAAGTGATGTTTGAATAAAGAATTTTTTGAAATTTGAAGTTGCTGAAATCGTAACTCCAGCTTTTGCTGGAGCTACAGCCATATTAATTTAATTTATTAACTATATCAACACCATAATCAATTGCAGCCTGTTTATCTGATGGTTTAACTACATTTTTCAATTTTAATGATGAGTCAACCATATCCATTTTTAAAATATTTTTCATTGTATCATATATTCTCTGTGGTGCTTCTCCACTCCAGCCATAAGCTCCAAAAGCACCACCAACCTTACCTTCAAGATTAGCCTTTTCAGCAAGAAAAAGAAATGTCTCCATTGTGCCCATCATTTTACCATGGTAAGTTGGCGCACCAAAAAGGAGAGCATCATAGTTCTCAAGCTCTTTGGCATCTTTTATATCCTTAATATCTTTTAAATCAACCTCTAATCCATTCTCCTCTATTGCCCCTGCTATTATATCAGCTATTTTTTTTGTTTTTTTTGTCCTTGTAGTGTAAGCTATTAATACTTTTGCCATATGAAACTCCTTTAATTTTTACTTTTTAAAAGAAGCTCTGCAACAGTTTTGCCTGCATTATAACACTGCTGCAATCCTTCTAATTTGGGGACATTTTTGATTTTTACCTCATCTAAAACAATTTTAACTCCAAAATCCTCTAATATTGCTCTAAGCTGTTTGGATGATTCCCCACTCCAGCCGTAAGAGCCAAAAGTAAAACCAATTAAATTTTGTGGTTTCAATCCCTTAATATAAGACATTGCATCTTGAATTGCTGGAAACATCATATTGTTAATAGTTGGTCCACCAACAATAAAAGCTCCTGCATCAAGAAGCTCTGTTATAATGTCACTTCTATGGTCTTTCCTTGAATGCATAAGCTTAACCTTTGCTCCACCAGCAGCCAATCCTTCACCAATAGCTCTTGCCATTAATTCTGTACTTCCCCACATAGTATCATAAAGAACAACAGCTTTATTAGTAGGCTCCTGTTTTGCCCATTTTTCATAATATTTTAAAATTTTTTCAATAAACTCTCCTCGCCACAATGGCCCATGATCAGTTGCAATAATATCTATGTCAAGATTGAGTTTGCCTAAAGTATCCAATAATTTTAAGATTAATTTTGAGTATGGTAAAAGAATATTTGCATAATATTTGGCAGATTCATAAAATAAAATACTTTCATTAACTTCATCAGCAAATCTCTCATAAGTTGCAAGGTGAAGCCCAAAACCATCCTGAGAAAATAAAACTTTGTCATTATGCACATAAGTTATCATACTTTCTGGCCAGTGTAGTAGTCTTGTCTCATAAAAAGTTAGTTTAATATCTCCAAATTCCAATGTTTCTCCATTAGAAACAGCAGTAAGCTCAAAATCAAAGTTAAAATGCTCCTTTAATACCTTGGTACCCATCTTTGATGTAAAAACCTTTTCTGGTTTAACTAAATTAATCACATCAGTTAAACAACCAGAGTGATCCATCTCTGCATGTTGAGAAATAATAAAATCGATTTTCTCAGGGTCTATTACTGATGAAATTCTGGAAAGAAGCTCATCTTTAAAAGGTGCTTTAACAGTATCAACAAGAATATTTTTTTCACCTGTAATTAAAAAAGCATTGTAAGTTGTGCCTCTACTTGTACCATAACCGTGGAAATCCCTGATAGCCCAGTCAATTGCACCTACCCAATAAATATGTTCACTGATTTTAATAGCTTCAAATATACCATTCATTTTAAACCTCCAGATTTTAGTAACAATTATTATTAGCGCTAAAATGAGTTTCAGTCAAGAGATTTTTTATTTTGGAAACACAGCAAGAATAACAGCTTTTTCACCAAGACATCTAACCATGTGAGGCACTGTAGAGTCGTAATAAATGCTATCTCCAGGTTCAAGAATATCCTTGTTCTCACCTATGGTAATTTCAACTTTTCCTTCAAGAACATAGATAAATTCTTCTCCTTCATGAGCATAAGGCTTCTCATTTTTAATTGTTTCTGGCTCAAGTGTCACTATAAAAGGCTCTAACTTTCTGTTCTTTTTTCCCATTCCAAGAGATTTATAGTTGTATCCATACCTTGTAATTCCATCTTTTGAAGCAAATCTTGCAACTTTTTCACCTTCTCCTTTTTTTGTAATGCAGAAGGAATCTTTCCCTTCAACACCAAAAAATACACCAATATCCACACCAAGTCCCTTTGCTATTTTAAAAAGTGTGCCCAATGATGGAGATTCAAGATGATTTTCTATTTGTGATAAAATAGCAGATGAGTACCCTGTTATTTTACTAAGCTCCTGCAAACTTAATCCTTTTTCCTCTCTAATGCTCTTTATTTTTTCAGCTATATTGACTTTTTCCATTTTTCACCTCGCAAATATTATTTAACATAATTAAAGCCAAAATCAATTGCTTTAATATTGTCAGGAATATATTTTTGATTCCTTTCTGAAATAACGTTATTTAAAGATTGTTTTAAAATATCAAGCTCAACAACTTTTGTGAGCTTAACAAAAGCACCAATAGCTATCATATTTGCAAGACGAGGTGAGCCACTTATATCCATAGATAATTCATTCATTGGAAGATTAATTACCTGAATATCATCTCTATTAACTTCACCATCTTCAATTAATGAAGAATTAAAAATTAGCAATCCATCCTTTTCCAATCTTGGTTGAAATTTATCAAGAGAAGGCTTATTCATAATAATAAGTGATTTGGGATTGCCAACTATAGGACTTCCAATCTCCTCATCTGAAATAACCACTGTGCAATTTGCAGTGCCACCTCTCATTTCAACTCCATATGATGGGAAAAAAGAAACATTTTTACCAGAATTCATAGCAGCATAAGCTAATAAATTGCCAATTAGCATAACTCCTTGACCACCAAAACCAGCCATTACAACATCAAAATACATAAGTAACCTCCAGATTATTTATAATTCATCTATTACATTTTTTTCTTTAAAGATTCCCAATGGATAGTAAGGAATCATCTCTTCTTCTATCTTTTTATTTGCTTCAAGTGGAGAAACTCCCCAGTTAGTTGGGCATGATGACAATATTTCAACAAATGAGAATCCAACCTTTTTATTTTGTATTTCAAAAGCTTTTAAAATAGCTTTTCTTGCTTTTCTTAAATTAGCAATTTTATCAACAGCAAATCTTCCTGAAAAAGCAACTCCTTCAAGGGTTGCAAGCATTTCTGCCATTTTAATAGGATACCCATCTCTCATAAAATCTCTACCATATGGAGAAGTTGTACTTTTCTGACCAAGTAGAGTTGTGGGAGCCATCTGACCACCTGTCATCCCATATATTGCATTATTTACAAAAATAACAGTAAAATGCTCTCCTCTATTAGCAGCATGAATTATCTCAGCAGTACCAATAGCAGCAAGGTCACCATCTCCCTGATAAGTAAAAACAAATTTATCAGGCTGTGCTCTTTTAACTCCTGTTGCAACAGCAGCAGCTCTTCCATGTGGCGACTCCACAACATCAACATTAAAATAATCATAAAGAAAAACACTGCAACCAACAGAAGCTACACCTATTGTTTTCTCTCTTAAATCATAATAATCAATAGCCTCTGCAATTAATTTATGTATTATCCCATGATGACAACCAGGACAAAAGTGAAAAGGTTTATCTTTTAAACTTTTTGGTTTTGTATAAACAGCTTTCATATTATCCTCCATAATTATTGTGCAATAATTTCTTTAAGCAATTCTTCTGGATTCACTATTGTGCCGCCAGGTCTTGCATAAAGTTTTACCTTAACCCCCTCTGATACTGACAATTTTACATCTTCTACCATTTGGCCAGTATTTGTTTCAAAAACAAGAACATTTTTTATTTTCTCAGTTAGTTTTTTTATAATCTCTTCAGGAAAAGGGAAAAGTGTAATAGGCCTAAGTAGAGTTACCTTTTTACCCATATCCCTTGCTTTAAAAAGAGCTGTCTTTGCAATTCTTGCGCAGCTTCCTGCAGCAATCAGTAAAAGTTCTGCATCTTCTCCACCATTTAACTCATACATACAATCATTCTTTTTTAACTTTTCATACTTTTCCCAGAGATGCTTAATATGTCTCTCCATTTCACCATCTCCAAGAAAAAGAGATTTAATACACTTACCATCTCTACCTTTAGCACCTGTTAATGCCCACGATTTGTCATATTCGTTAATAGGCTCAGGTGGAATTCTGTAAAGAGGCTCTTTTATCTGTCCCAGTATAGCATCAGCAAGTATAATTACCACCATTCTATATTTATCAGCAAGGTTAAAAGCTTTAAAAGTGAGATTATAAAGCTCCTGAACAGAATGTGGAGACAAAACTATATTTCTGTAATCACCATGTCCTCCACCTTTAACAGCCTGAAAATAATCTCCCTGAGTTGCATTAATCCCACCAAGACCTGGACCAGTTCTTGTCATATTTATTATTACAGCTGGAAGTTCATCACCTGCAAGGTATGATATACCTTCCTGCATTAAAGAAATACCTGGACTTGATGAAGATGTCATAACTCTAACACCAGTTGCAGCAGCACCAATTAGCATGTTAACAGAAGCTATTTCACTTTCTGCCTGGAGAAAATAACCATCAACTTTTGGAAAATGCTCAGCAAGATATTCTGGAATCTCATTTTGCGGAGTAATTGGATAGCCAAAATAGTGTCTGCAACCTGCATCAATTGCTGCCATAGCAATAGCTTCTGTGCCTTTTGCTAAAATTTTATTTTTCTCTGACATTAAATCCTCCTTTTATTTCCAAACTTCAATTGCAACATCAGGACAAATGTTAGCGCACATGCCACAGCCAATACATTTGTCTCGGTCAGTTATTTCAATATATTGATAACCTTTTATATTTATACTTTTTCCTAATGATAAAATCTCCTTAGGACAGACAGTTGTGCATAACTCGCAACCTTTGCATAAATCAATATGAATTTTAATTTCAGCCATTTAACACTCCTTTTATCACTGATTTAATATTTTCTGAATTAAGACCATACTTTTCCCTTAAATAATTCTGGGTGCCATGCTCTACAAACTTATCCTCTATACCCAAAATTTTAAAATTTTTAAATTGAAAAATATTATTATCTGCTGCAAACTCTAAAATAGCGCTTCCAGCACCACCTGCTTTAACATTTTCCTCCACTACAATAATATTTTCAAATCTTTTTAATTTATCAATTAAAATTTTATCTAACGGCTTAATAAATCTCAAATTTATCAATTCTACATCATTCCCAAAAGATTCAACAGCACTTAAAACCTCATTAAACAGATGACCAACTGAGATAACAAGAACTTTGCTTCCCTCCTGAATTACTTCACATCTGCCAATATCAATAACTTTAAATTCAGTATCAAGATTAACACCGGCACCTGTACCCCTTGGATATCTTATTGCAACAGGTTGGTTTAACTTGGTTGCAGTAAAAAGCATATGCTGTAACTCATTTTCATCTTTTGGTGCCATTAATATCATATTCGGAATATGCCTTAAATATGATATATCAAAAAGCCCATGATGTGTTGGACCATCTTCACCAACTATCCCTGCCCTATCAAGAGCAAATATAACATGAAGATTTTGCAAAGCAACATCATGCACAATCATATCGTATGCTCTCTGGAGAAAAGTTGAGTAAATTGCAACCACAGGGATAAATCCTTGAGTTGCAAGGCCTGCTGCAAATGTAACTCCATGCTGCTCTGAAATACCCACATCAAAGCATCTATCTGGAAACTCCTTTGCAAATTTTTCAAGGCCTGTACCTGATGGCATTGCCGCAGTAATTGCAACAATTTTTTCATTACTCTTTGCTATTTTACTGATTGTATGTGAAAAAATTTCAGTATAAGTTGGAACAGAGGATTTTTTCTTGCTGACTCCTGTCTCTATTTTAAATGCACCAATACCATGAAATTTAGTAGGCGAATTTTCAGCAAATTCATAACCTTTTCCTTTGGTGGTGTAAACATGCACAAGTACTGGTTTATTGAGAAATCTAACATTATCAAATGTTTCAAGAAGTAAATCTATGTTATGTCCATCAACAGGTCCAACATACTGATAACCTAATTCCTCAAATATTATTCCAGGTGGGATAACAAAACCTTTAACACTTGTTTCTGCATGCTTAATAAATTTTCGCAAAGATTCACCAACACCACCAGGAATTAATTGTAAAGTTCTCTTTATATCATCTCTTATCTTTGTAATAACTTTCCCTGTCATAATCCTGTTAAGATAAGATGCAAGGCCACCAACATTTTTGGAAATTGACATTTCATTGTCATTTAAAACCACTATAAAATCTCTATCAACTGCCCCAGAATAGTTTAGTGCCTCAAGAGCAATACCAGCTGTTAATGAGCCATCTCCAATTACTGATACCACCTTAAAACCTTCATTTAAAAGGTCTCTTCCTGTGGCAATGCCTATCCCTGCTGAAATAGACGTGCTGCTATGGCCAGTGCCAAATACATCGTATATACTTTCTTCCCTTTTTGGAAAACCACTAATACCATTAATCTGTCTAATTGTGGGAAATTTATCTTTTCTATCAGTGAGTATTTTATGAATATAACTTTGATGACCAACATCCCATATTATTTTATCATAAGGTAAGTTAAACGTGTATAGCAGCGCTATTGCAAGCTCAACAATTCCTAAGTTGCTTGCAAGATGTCCACCATTTTTGGAAATTACATTTATAACAAATTTTCTAAGCTCATCTGCTAATTCTGGTAATTCTTTTATATCAAGCTTTTTAAAATCATTATATGTGGAAATTTTACTTAAAATGTCCATTAACTCATTCTCTCCTGGATAAAATCAGATAGATGATTTAAAATATCTCCCTTTTCTTTTAAAAATGAAATTTCTTTTTTAGCATTATATATTAAATCTCCTGCAATTTCCTTTGATTTATCTATACCAAAAATAGATGGATATGTAGATTTGTTTTTTTTCTCATCACTTTTGCTACTTTTACCCAGTTGCTCAAGGTTGCCTGTAATATCAAGAATATCATCTACTATTTGAAATGCAAGACCAACTTTATATCCAAAATTAATAAACTTTTTTATTATTTCATCTCTATCTGTTGAAATTCTTGCACCTGAATAAATTGATGCTGTAATTAATTTAGCTGTTTTATTAATATGAATCTCCTTAACAACATATTCATCAGCATCAATATTTTCATACAACAGGTCAAGAGCTTGACCACCTACCATACCAGAGGCACCACTGCATTTTGCAATAAAATTTGCAATATCCAACATTGTAACACAATCAATATTAATAAACAATTCTCTATTTGTTAAAATATTAAAAGCCTCTGTTAACAGCCCGTCACCAGCAAGGATTGCCATTCCTTCACCAAATTTTTTATGATTGGTAAGTTTTCCCCGCCTATAATCATCATCATCCATAGCAGGCAAATCATCATGGATTAATGAATAGGTATGGATAAATTCTATAGCACACCCAACAGTAAGTGCATCTTTAAGATTGCCATTGAGGCTTTCTGCTACAGCATAGGTAAGAATTGGCCTTAATCTTTTACCACCTGCAAACAGGCTGTAGAGCATTGCTTCTTTTAGTTTTTCAGGTGTATCTTGCAAAATTATCTCTGCAATCTCTTTAAGTCGCTGCTCAACTATACTTTGCTTATCTTTTAGATATTTAACAAAATTATTCATTTTCAAATGTAATATCTTTAAAATCTTTTATCTCATCTCCAAGTATTACTTTAACTTTTTCTTCTATTTTACTTAATTTCTCATTGCACTTTTTAGAAAGTTTTAATCCTTCTTCAAAAAGCTTTAAAGATTCTTCTAAAGGT
>Ga0256914_1003181_pt1 | contig 13100 bp, 6 predicted proteins | sample HulkmetaG_FD_191571 | JGI IMG/M metagenome (GOLD analysis project Ga0256914, IMG submission 191571) | Hydrothermal chimney microbial communities from Main Endeavour vent field at the Juan de Fuca Ridge, Pacific Ocean - Hulk | ecosystem: Environmental > Aquatic > Marine > Hydrothermal vents ... | reverse complement strand
ATAATAACAGAACAAATATTTTAAACATTTTTTTCATGGCGGAAGTATGGTTTTGTGAATGTGCTTTCTTTTCAAAGATACTTATTAATTTATTAATGAAAGTTTGGTGTTTATTTTTTAATGATGACGATTTCCTGTCTTTATGAAAAATGTAAAATAATTTAATCGGGTTTTTAATATTGCACTATGTTGAATGTGCTTGCGGCAAAAATTTCTTATCTAATTTTATTATAGTAAATACATATTTCAACCAAAGCATTTGGCAAGGTGCGTAATTACGGGAAACAACCTTAAAAAGCTATAAATTCTGTTAATTACTATTGATAAAGAGAAGCCAAATGCTAACTTTGCCGGCTAAACGGTTAAAGGAATGAAAAGAGGAATCATTATTTTAAGTGTTATCCTTTTCAGCATATTTTCATACGGACAGAATGGTTTGTCGGGACGGATTACCGATAAAACGGACAACACACCACTGGTTGGGGCCAATGTTTATTTTCCGGAACTTTCAAAGGGGGTGGTTTCCGATAAAGAGGGAAAATTTTTAATTGAAAAACTTCCCAAAGGCGAACAACTGCTTACCGTTTCGTTTATCGGTTACAAAACCGAAATACGAAAAATTGTAATTACCGCCGGCCGTCAAACCCTTGATGTTGCACTAAGTCCGTTGGTGGTTCAGGGAGAAGAGGTTGTGATTTCGGGTAATTTTGCCGGTTCGCAACATGTAAATACCGTAAAAATAAGCACCCTCAAAAGCAGGACGTTACAAAATGTTGCCTCGCCGTCGTTTATAAAAGCCATTACGGCTGTTCCCGGCGTTGACATGATATCGAAAGGGCCGGGTATCGGAACCCCGGTTATCAGGGGGCTTTCAACCAGCAATATATTGTTTTTAAACAATGGGATTCCCATGGAAAACTTTCAGTTTTCGGTTGATCATCCCTATATGGTTAACCAGTCGGGTGTTGGAAAAGTGGAGGTGTTAAAAGGGCCTGCTTCGTTGTTATACGGTTCGGGGGCTGTTGGAGGCATTATCAATATTATACCCAAAGTACCGCTTCCCGAAGGAGAAATAAAAGGCGAGGCATCATTTAATTATTATTCAAATACTCAGGGGTTAAAAGGAAATATCGGTTTACGGGGAACCAATAAAAATATTATTTGGGGGATAACGGGCAATGTTAATTCAAACAAAGATTATGTTGACGGCAACGGTAAACAGGTGGTTAATTCCAGATTTAACACAAGCGGCATTAAGGCCGATGCCGGACTTATCAATAAGCTCGGGTCGTTTAGAATTTTTACGGAGTTTAGTAATAACAAACTGGGTTTAACGGTACCGCCGTCAATACAGAAGGTAAACAACAACGACAGGAAAAATCAAATCTGGTATCAGGATCTTTCCGATTTTCTGATCCATTCTCAAAATAAAATATGGACGGGAAAGTTTAAAACCTATGTTGATGCGGCATGGCAACAAAACCACCGGTTGTTGCAAACCGACCCCGATAACCCCTTTTATACGGCGGTGGATATGTTGCTTAACTCGGTACATTACAGTGCGAAAACCACTTTTCCGGTAAAGGGAGGCTTTAAGGTTTCCTCGGGGTTTCAGGGAATGTGGCAGAACAATAAAAACGGAGATGCTCCCAACCATGTGCTTCCCGATGCCACCATTAATGAGTTGTCGGCTTTTGTGCTGGGGCAGTTTCAAACCGAAAAATTAAACATCGAAACCGGCATACGTTATACCTACTACAATGTTGCGGTTCCCGAACAACCCAAAAGCGGAGCGGAGTTTCCTTTAATGGGGCCGCTAAACCGAACCTACAACAACGTAAGTTTTTCGCTTGGAGCCACATGGCATCTTTCCCGTACGCTGTTGCTGCGGGCCAATCTGGCATCGGCTTTCCGCAGCCCGAACCTTGCCGAACTTACGCAAAACGGTATTCACGGCACCCGTTATGAGGTTGGAAATCCCGATTTGGAAACGCAACGCAATACCGAAGCCGACTTGGGCCTTCATCTGCACACCATTCATACAACTCTTGATGTTTCCGGATTTTATAATTTCGTTAACAATTACATATACCTTAGTCCTTCGTCCGACACAACAGCTACAGGTTTACCTGTTTATTACTATTTGCAGGATACGGCAACATTGTACGGCGGAGAAGCGAAACTTCATATCCATCCGCATCCCGTACACTGGTTACATATTTTGGCTAAATGGTCGTATGTTATCGGAAAAAAAACCGACGGAGCATATTTGCCTTTTATTCCCGCCCAAAAATTCAGGTTTGAAGTTAAATTACAAAAAAACAGTTGGTCGGTATTTAAGAACAGCTATGTTAAAGTGGGTACCGATATTGCGCTGGCACAAAACAATCCGGCGCAGTTTGAAACTTCAACCGACGGCTATGCTTTGCTGGATGCAGGCATCGGTACGGGTATTAAAACAGGAAAACAGATAATAACAATTAGTATCACCGGCAGTAATCTTTTTAATAAAGCCTATAAAGATCATCTTTCCACCTTAAAGCCTCTTGGTATTTGCAATTCGGGGCGCAACATTGCCCTGTCGGTTGTAATTCCCATAGGAGTTAAAAACTGAACGGTTTTGTGTTGACATCCTCCCATACAACGATGTATCACTGTTTATTGTCATAGTACATTATTATATTATTACTTTTGTCGTTTTATAACCCGTAATTATGAAATTAACCTTTACACTCTCCTTTGCCAAAGTTGTATTTTTGGCATTATTTGGTCTGTTTGCCTTTAATGTAACGGCCCGCACCATTAAAACAACCCAACAGGGTAAATCGTCGCTGGTACTAACCGGAAAAACCGATTTAAAACTACAACTGACAAACAATGTAGGATTTTTAAAATTTGTTTTTGTAGAAACGGAAAAGGGAACCTTTGCCCGTATCAGGGTTGACGGTTATGCAAAATCACAAAATATCGGTAACCCCGAAATGCCCGTTAAGGGAAAACTTATTGAAGTGCCTTACGGTGCCAAACCAAAAGTTATTGTACAAAGTTACGACCTTAAGGAGTATAAACTTGCCGATTATGGGGTGCCTTACCAAATCATTCCTTGTCAGGGCCCGCAATCCAAATGCGGAACAAATGAATTTGTTTGGAATAAAGATCGATACCAAACCGACGCTTTTACCGATACCCGTTTGGTTTCAGTTGATGTGTTGGGGCAGATGCGTGCCGTTAATATTGGCCGGATCAATATAAATCCCGTTCAATACAACCCGAAAACCGGAATCATCAGGGTTTATGAAAACCTTAAGTTTGAAATAACTTTTGAAGGTGCCGATCTGGCAAAAACCAACCGGTTAAAAGAGCGTTACTACTCACCCTATTTTAATGCAACTTACAAATTGTTAATGAACTACTCCGAACCCGTTTCGAGAGAAAATTTAACACAATATCCGGTTAAATATGCCATTGTTGCCGATCGTATGTTTGAAGAGCAGTTGCAATCGTTTATTGATTGGAAAACAAAAAAAGGATTTACCGTAGTGACAGGTTATACCGATGTGATAGGCAACACCAAAGAGGCCATTAAAGCCTGGTTACAGGATTTGTATAACAACGGAACGGCCGACGATCCGGCTCCTTCGTTTGCGCTTTTTGTGGGCGATATTGCACAGGTGGATGTATGGGATAATGGCAACGGCGTAACCGACCGCAACAGTTGTGAGTTTACCGGCGACCTTTTTCCCGAGATGTTTTACGGCAGGTTTTCGGCGGAAGACACCGCCCAGCTTCAGCCCTATATTGATAAAACGCTGGAGTATGAGCAATACAACATGCCGCAACCGGCTTATCTCGATACCGTTGTTATGATTGCCGGAATGGATGGAAGCGGACATGGAAACGACTGGGGAAACGGACAAATTAACTATGGAACCATCAACTATTTTAACGAAGCACACAATATTTTTTCGCATACCTATCTCTATCCCGAATCGGGAAACCATTCGGCCGACATCATTCAAAATATTAGTGACGGCGTTGCCTTTGCCAACTATACGGCACACGGAAGCCCGGCAGGGTGGGCCGACCCGTCGTTTACCATTTCCGACATTCCCACACTCGAAAACCAAAGTCAGTATGGCTTGCTTATAGGAAACTGCTGCTCCACTTCGGAATTTCAAACCGACTGTTTTGCCGAAGAGATTGTTAGAGCCCCGAATAAAGGTGCCATCGGTTACATTGGCGGTTCCAACAGTACTTATTGGGACGAAGATTATTATTTTGGAGTGGGCGTGGGTACCATTTCGGAAAACCCGCCTCCTTACGAAGAAACCGGCCTTGGTAACTACGACCGTGCTTTTCACGATCATGGCGAACTGTTCGGCGAGTGGTACACCACCATGGATCAGCATGTTTTTGCAGGCAACCTTGCCGTTAGTGAAAGCGGTTCCGATGCCCAATCATACTACTGGGATATATACAATTTAATGGGCGACCCGTCGCTGATGATCTATTACTCGGTTCCCGACCAGATGACGGTTACGGCTCCGGCAGTTATTTTGCTGGGACAAAATTCCATAACCGTTACCGCTGCACCATACGCTTATGTTGCCCTTTCGATGAACGGTAACCTGAAAACGGCGGTACTTGCCGATTCGCTGGGTAATGCCGAGCTTATTTTCGACCCTTTTACCACTCCGGGTGATGCCGACCTTGTTATTACCGCACAGAATTATCAACCCGATATTTCAACCATTCCGGTTATTCCGGCTGACGGGCCATTTGTTACATACCAAAGTCACTGGGTAAATGATACCACCAACGGAAACGGTAACGGACAGATAGATTTTGGCGAGGAGGTACGCTTTTCGGTTTATATGGAAAATGTGGGTAACGACGACGCAAATGATGTTATGGTTACGCTGTCGGTTGAAAACGACCCCTATATTACTTTGCAGGACAGTACGGAAAATTACGGAACCATTGCTGCACACGATTCGGTTTTGGTACAGGATGCTTTTCAGATTTTGGTTGCTTCAAATGTACCCGACGGACACCTTATTCACTGTTATCTCACATCGGTTTACGGCGACGATACAACGGTTTCGGCATTTACCGAAATGGCATTCGCTCCCGGTTTGGAAATTAACTCGTTTGTAATTGATGATGCCACCGGAAACAATAACGGAAAACTGGATCCGGGCGAAACGGTAAATTTCCTGTTGGAACTTAAAAATAACGGAGGAGCTCCGGCATCCAATGTTATGGCCATGCTTTCGTCGGCAAACGAATACATTACGGTTAACACTTCCACGCTCCCTTACGGCAATATGGAACCCGATTCGAGCAAAACGGCATCATACAGTGTTACGGCATCGCCCGACACTCCCGATGCCACGGATGCCCTGTTTAATTTTAACTGGATTGCCGATAACGATTACAGCGGAGCCGACAGTTTCAATGTGATAATCGGTCAAAAACCGGTGGTGGTCATCAATTTGGCTGAGGAAACCATCTCGCCCGATTCCATTGTAAAGTGTCTTGATATTCTTTCAACCCCGTCAGATGTTACCGGCTCCGTTCCCGAAAACCTCGATGATTATAAATGTGCATTTGTATGTTTGGGTGTGTATAATAGCAATCATGTACTTACCAATGAAGAAGGCGATATGTTGGCTGATTATCTGAATAACGGAGGACGTTTGTATATGGAAGGGGGCGATACCTGGTATTTTGATGCCTCCACTCCCGTGCACCCGATGTTCCACATTGTGGGTACTGATGATGGTTCCGACGACCTGAGCGTAATTGCCGGCGACGAAAATAATTTTATGGCAAATTATTCATTTACTTACGACGGTGCAAACAACTATATCGATCATATAGATACTGACGACACTTCCAAACTGTTGCTGTTTAACACTTCGCCCGTTTTAAATACTGCCATCAGTTTTGAAAACAGCCTCTATAAAACCATTGGCTCCTCCTTCGAATTTGGCGGTTTGGTTGACAACGACATCTGTAATAAAGCAGGTTATATGGCCGAAATACTGTCGTTTTTTGACGTTTCGTACATGTGGACGGGAATAGATAATAACCGGCAGGAAAATTCAGAAGTGATGATTTACCCCAATCCTGTCAGCGAATGGCTGCATATCCGCTTTGAAACAAAAGCAGGTAGCAACGGAGCTGTTGAAATTTATGACATGACAGGCCGTAAAATGTTGAGTAAAAAACAATTGTTTAAAAAAGGCATGAATAATATTAATTTAAATATTGCCGGTTTGACAAATGGTATTTATTCGGTCAATATTTTATCGGGGGGCAACATTGTATCAAAGTTGATTGTCATATCAAAATAGAGGCCGTTAAAACAGGTCTGTATAGTATTAATCATTTTTGAATGATCTAAATAAACGTGTTATGAGATATTTATTGTTTACCATTGTTTTTCTTTTTGGGATGGAAACTTTTGCTTCGGGTGAGTGGATAAACGTTACCGCTTCTGCTCCTTCAAAGCCTCAGGTTTCATTGATTGCAGCCGACGGCACTCAGTCAACGGTTCATTTGAAGGTTGACGGGTTTTGGAAATCGGAAGTGCAAACCTCCGAAGGTGCGGCATGGCTGATAGATTTGGGAAATAACGTACGAAATCTTGATAAAGGAGCTCCCGCACTTCCTTATGTTTCAACTTCGCTTATTATTCCCGATATGTCGAAAATGAAGGTGGAAGTTATTTCGTCACAGTTTAAAGAGTTCAAAAATGTTTTAATAGCCCCTTCAAAAGGAAACCTCTACCGGGATATTGACCCGGCTACGGTTCCTTATGAATTTGGAGAGGAATATGGGTGGAATACCGATTATCCGGGAACGATTGCCCGTTTGAACGAACCTTATATTATTAGAGATTACCGGGGAGTTGCTTTGTGGATAAATCCGTTTCAATACAACCCCGTAACCAAAACCCTGAAAGTATATTACGATATAGAGGTAAAAGTGTCGGAAGCAGGTACTGCCGAAATCAATCCGCTGGTGCGCACCAAACCGTTGGATAAAATTGACAGCCGGTTTAACCGTATCTATAAAACCCATTTCCTCAATTATCAAAAGGGAAACCGTTACACCCCTGTTGAGGAACACGGTAATATGCTGATTATCTCCTACGGCGATTTTATGGATGAAATGGACCCGTTTGTTACCTGGAAAACACAATGCGGAACCCATGTTGATATGGTAAGTATCGACTCGGTGGGAAATACGGCACCGGCCATTAAACAGTATGTTACCAATTACTACAACGATAACGGCCTTACCTTTTTACTGCTGGTAGGAGATGCTCCTCAGGTACATACCAGCAGTGTGGCCGGAAACGATTCGGATAACGATTATACCTATATTGAAGGAAACGATCATTATCCCGACCTGTTCTGCGGCAGGTTTTCGGCCGAAACCGAAAGTCAGGTTACCACACAGGTTAACAGAATGATTGATTACGAAAAAACACCAATGGTGAGCGATACAACCTGGTTTACACAGTGCCTCGGTATTGCTTCCAATCAGGGTACCGGCGATGACGGTGAGTACGATTGGGAGCATGTTCGTAACATTCAACAAAACAAACTGCTGCCTTATACCTATCTTTACGACTATGAGCTTTACGATGGTACCCATGGCGGACACGACGAACCGGGAGACCCATGGCCGGCAGATGTGAGCGATGCCGTTAACGACGGAGTGACCATTATAAACTACTGTGGTCACGGTAGTATCACCAGTTGGTCAACTACCGGTTTTAGCAATTGGGATGTGAACAATCTTACCAATGCGGGAAACCTTCCGTTTATTTTTTCGGTAGCCTGTGTTAACGGAAATTTTAAAAACAACACCTGCTTTGCCGAAGCATGGCTGCGAGCCACCGATAACTTCGGAAATCCGACGGGAGCCGTTTGTACCATTATGTCAACCATTAATCAAAGCTGGGACCCGCCAATGTGCGGTCAGGATGCCATGAACGATATTTTGGTTGAAACCTATCCCGATAATATTAAGCGAACCTTTGGCGGTGTTACCATGAACGGATGTATGGAGATGAATGACACTTACGGTTCGGCAGGTTATAAAATGACCGATACATGGACCATTTTTGGCGACCCGTCGTTGATGTTGCGAACAGCATACCCCGATGATATCGCAGTTACCAATCCTTCAATGCTTATGGTTGGCGATACATCCATGGAGTTTACCTGTAATGTTGACGGAGCCATTGCCACCCTTAGCATGGATGGCGAAATACTGGGATCGGTTACCGTGTCGGGCGATACCAATACCATTAATTTTACATCACCACTTTCATCAACAGGTAGTGCCGACTTTGTGGTAATAGCCTATAACCATGTGCCCTATATCGACTCAATAGAAATCGTTAGCGGAAATACTCCCTTTATCCAATATGTTAACAATGCCATTAACGATTCGTTGGGAAATAACAATCAGATGGTTGATTATAACGAAGATGTCTTTATGACGGTTTATCTTGAAAACACGGGTATGGTTGATGCCGTTGATCTTATCTCAAATATTTCAACATCTTCACCTTATGTAACCATTACCGATACTACCGAAAATTACGGAACAGTTGCTCCCGGCGATACCGTGGGTATTTACAACGGATATCGTTTTACGGTTGCCGATTCGGTTCCGGATATGGCCGAAATAAATTTTGATATCGAAGCTTACGATACTTCGGGGATAACCTGGAATATGGGCTTTTCGGTTATCGCCCATGCTCCGGTTTTACAATATGTATTTTATGAAATAGATGACAGTACCACCGGTAACGGTAACGGACGCTTAGATGCCGGCGAAACCGCATCCATGAAAGTTTATATTGCCAATGCCGGCTCCGCAAAAGCCTTTAACGTTGATGCGGTTTTAACGGGTGACGAAGAGTGGATTACCATTCAAAACAGTACCATGACCTATGGCGATATGGATGCCGGCGATACTGTCATGGCGGTTTATACGGTTACTGCCGATGCCGATGCCCCGGAGGGCCTGCTGGTATGGTTCGATATAAATATGAGTGCCGATTTCAATATTACGGGAAATGGTAAATTCCCGGTTGTTGTAGGACCAAAACCGGTGGTTATCATTAAACTGGCTCCTACTTTGTCGGCCGACAGCCTTATGGCATCTCTTGCCGAACTGTCGCTCTCGGGTCAGGTGATGGATTCCATACCGGATAACATTAACGATTACAAAGCAGCTTTTGTACTGCTTGGCGTGTTCAGCAACAATCATGTTTTAACGGAAAATGAGGGACAACAGCTGGCCGATTACCTGAATAACGGCGGTAAACTTTATATGGAAGGCGGCGATACATGGGCTGTTGATAGCCCCACTGCAGTACACCCCATGTTCTCTATTGAAGGTGTGGAAGATGGTTCAAACGACTTGAATACCGTTACAGGTGATGAGGCTACCTTTATGGAAGGTTATATTTTTCAATATCAGGGGGCAAATAACTACATCGACCGTATAGCTCCTCTGGATAAAGCATTTGCAATATTGACCAATATGAATCCGGGTTATGATGCTGCCATTGCAAACATTGAAAATAACTATCGTACCATCGGCGCTTCGTTTGAGTATGGCGGACTGGTTGACAATGATGTTTGCAACAAAACCGGATACCTTGCCGAAATGCTCAGTTTCTTTGGCGTTCCTTATATCTGGACGGGAACAGTTGATGCCAAAGAGGAGCAGGCGGAGGTAAGGGCATACCCCAACCCGTTTAACGGAACCATCCATTTTGATTTATATAATGTTTCGGGAAAAACGGCAACGCTTTCGGTTTTCGACCTGATGGGAAGAGTTGTTTACACCACCACAACAAACCGTTTATCCGGCAATGTTCGTTTTAACTGGAATGCTGCCGGCAACGGAGTAAAACAGGGGGTATATTTTTATGCTGTATCTTCGGGAAACAGCCGGACAACAGGTAAAATTATCTATACCCGATAAGCATGTAAAACCAAAACTTAAATTTTGAATCTGATAGTAAGATTTACCGGGTTTTTAAAGCGGATACTGCCTTCACCATTCAGTATTGCGGTAATTCTTACCTATCTTACTTTTATACTTGCGTGGTGGCTCACACCTGACGATTCGGATGCTCCCCGACTGCTTACCCTTACGGGATACTGGGCCAAAGGATTTTGGGAGTTGCTTGCCTTTTCGATGCAAATGATGCTGATTTTGGTACTGGGCTATGTGCTGGCACTTACCAAACCGGTGAACGCATTGATAAGTAAGCTCTCTTTAAACATTACAACCACTGCATCGGCTGCCTTTTGGGTTACGTTGTTAACATTGCTGTTTGGTTTTCTGAACTGGGGGCTCGGTTTGATTTTCGGGGCGGTGTTTGCCCGTAAACTTGCCGAAAGTTTTTCGGAACGAAAGTTAAAATTCAACTATCCGTTGATTGGTGCCGCGGGCTACTCGGGTTTAATGGTATGGCATGGCGGTTTTTCGGGCTCGGCTCCTTTAAAAGTTGCCGAACAGGGTCACTTTCTGGCAGACAAAACCGGAGTGATACCGCTTGGAGAAACGTTGCTCTCGCCCATGAATATTACCGTTGCACTGACACTGTTAATTTTATTGCCATTGGTAATGTATTATATGGCAGGTAAAAACAAAGGTGCGGTTCCGGCAATTCAATCGCAGGCGGAAAATGTTTTGAAAAATGAAAAGGTTACGGGTGCCGACAGGCTGGATCGTTCAGGATGGTTTTCGCTTTTATTCGGTTCAACACTTTTAATAACCGCTGTATATCTTGCCATAAAGGCAGGTGATTTGAGTTTTATCAATCTGAATTTTATCAATTTTACGCTTTTTGCACTGGGAGTACTGCTAACACCCAACATTCATACTTTTACCGCTTATGTTGCCAAATCAATTGGTGCTGCATCAGGTATTTTGATACAGTTCCCGTTATATGCCGGTATTATGGGGATTATGAAGTACTCGGGACTGTTTTTGGTTTTTACCGATTTTTTCGTTCAAATTTCAAACGCCGCCACATTGCCCTTGCTTACTTTAATCAGTGCGGGAATTGTTAATTTCTTTGTGCCCAGCGGAGGGGGCCAGTGGGCTGTTCAGGGGCCGGTAATTGTTGAAGCGGCCCGGCAGCTTGGTGTACCTGTTTCAAAAATAGTGATGGCGCTGGCTTACGGCGACGAGTGGACCAATATGCTACAACCCTTTTGGGCATTGCCTTTGCTGGGCATCACCGGTTTAAAAGCCAAAGATATTGTTCCTTATACTTTTGTGCTGTTCCTTGCCGGAGGCTTTGTGTTTGCCCTGTTTTTACTAATATTTTAGTTTTTCCCCTTTCAGGGTAAAACATAAAAAAATACGGCGATAAAGTGAGCCAGACTTCCCAGCAGTACCCATATATGGAAAATGGCGTGATTATAGGGCATTTTATTAAGCATATAAAAAACGGCTCCTATTGAATAGGATATGCCACCACCCAGCAACCACCACAATCCGCCGGTGGCAAGATGTTCGTTCATGGGTTTGATGGCAACAATTATCAGCCAGCCCATTAAAACGTAAATAACCGCCGAAACAAGATCGTATTTCCCAATAAAGAGGATTTTAAATATGATACCGCCAATGGCCAGTCCCCAAATAATGCCCAGCAGACTCCAGCCCCAGGGGCCGTGAAGGGTTACCAGTAAAAATGGGGTATAAGTTCCCGCAATCAGCACATAAATGGATGAATGGTCAAAAATATTGAGTTTGTTTCTCGTTTTCTGCTCTTTCGCCATATGATAAAGGGTTGAAGCAAGGTACAGCACAACCAGACTTGCGCCGTATATGCTAAAACTTACAATGTGCCACACGTTACCTTTTAAGGCCGCAAAAACTACCAACAGCACCAACGCTGCAATGCTCAGTAAAAACCCCAGTCCGTGGGTAACAACATTTAAAATCTCTTCCGTTTTCGGGTATTTGCGGGCATTGTAACTCATAGGTATTCTTTACAAAGACAATATGTTCAGTTAACGCAATTAAAACGCAATTGGTATTTGACCTGCCGATAAAAAAACCGGATTCATAAAATAATCCGGTTGTTAAAAACGTGTCGATATTTTTTATTGCGGTTACCGGTTATTTACCGTTATAAACGCCCGGTGTTTCAGGCACCTTCGGCTTGTTAAATAATTTGTCATCAACGGGAGCATTGTATTTAACCGATGTTATCTCCATGGTTTGGTTTACATGTCCGTTGCTTATTACTTTAATACTGTGGGCAAACAAAAAATCGCCGTCTTTCCGGTAGTTACTGAATAATTTTTCGGTTTCAACATGTTGACCTTTTATGTTTTTAACCGATTTGGTTTTTAACAAAACAAATTTTTTCGCATCAATGTAGTAATAGGTTACGCTGCTGTCTTTCGAGGTTAGTTTAAGCTGGTAAACATCGGTATCTCCCATTTTTTCTTTGCTCATCAAAACAACTTTGTTTCCTTTTTGTTTCCAGTTGTAAAGCGGCCCTTCAAAATCGGTTTCCTTTTTAAATCCGGTCAATTGCTTAGCAGTCATTTCTTTCAACGGATTACTTGTCCATGGGGTAACAATCCAGCCTTTATCACCGTTGTAAATCTGTAACATGGAAGTGCCCTGAATGGGAACTTCAAGCCTGAATTTGTCGGGGCGTTTTTTGTAAATGGTAAAGGGAAAGGTTTGTCCCATGTTGGTGGATGAACCTTTCACAATGACGGTATTTACCTCTTTCATTTTTTCGACATTGTTGACTTTGTAATAGCCGTCGAGTATCTCTTTAAGGGTAAGGTATTGGGCAAAAACAGCTGAACTGAAGAGCGCAGCCACGAGTAACAGGGTAATTTTTTTCATGGGTTCTGTTTTATTGATTTATTGATCAGGTTCATTTGGGGTGTGATATCATACAAACTGTTTTGCAGACAAAATATTACATCCTTTTCGTATCCTTTTTGTTTAAGCAGGTTAAGATGATAACTTTTATTTAGCAAGGTTCCTCCACTGTTGGTGTCGTTTTTGTAAACCGATGATAA
>Ga0256914_1003180_pt1 | contig 13102 bp, 9 predicted proteins | sample HulkmetaG_FD_191571 | JGI IMG/M metagenome (GOLD analysis project Ga0256914, IMG submission 191571) | Hydrothermal chimney microbial communities from Main Endeavour vent field at the Juan de Fuca Ridge, Pacific Ocean - Hulk | ecosystem: Environmental > Aquatic > Marine > Hydrothermal vents ... | reverse complement strand
GACCTACCACGCAGACGCGGACGGGGACGGATACGGAGCGGCCGAGGAACTGGTGGGTTGCGAGGTTCCTCCCGGGCATGTCCTCAACGGCGACGACTGCGACGATACCGCCGGCACGGTGCACCCGGGCGCACAGGAAATGTGCAACGACGTGGACGACGACTGCAACGGTATCGTGGACGATCAGGTGGAAACCTACACGTTCTACCGGGATGAGGACGGCGACACGTTCGGGAGCGAGGAGACCCGGGAAGCGTGCGCCCCACCCGAGGGATACGTGCTCCAGGACGGAGACTGCGACGACCATGACCTCTCAGTCAACCCGGACGCCACCGAAGTGTGCAACAACAAGGATGACGACTGCGACGGCAATGTCGACGAAAACGTCAAGCTCACTTTCTGGGAGGACGCGGACGGCGATGGCTACGGCGGCGACACCACTTCTGTGATGGCCTGCGAGGCCCCCCAGGGATTCGTGGAATCCAACACCGACTGCCACGACGACAACCCAAACGCCTATCCAGACGCCGAGGAAGCCTGCGACGGCATCGACACCAACTGCAACGGTGTCGTCGACGAGGGGTTCGAACCCCTCTCCGTCTTCTACCTCGACGCCGACGGCGATGGCTACGGGACCGATGCCGGAGGCGCCTACACGTACGCCTGCGCCACCCCACCGGGCTACGCGGAGAGCAACGAAGACTGCAACGACAGCAGCGCCCAAATCTACCCCGGGGCCCCCGAACAGGCCAACGGCGTGGACGACGACTGCGACGGTGTGGTCGACGAGGGCACCCAGAACTTCGATGACGATGGAGACGGTTTCGCCGAGGCGGACAACCCCGGCGATTGCGACGACAACGACATCAGCGTCTATCCCGGCGCCAACGAGGTACTGAACGGCAAGGACGACAATTGCGACGGACGGGTGGACGAAGGTTCGGTCTGCGGGGACGACGACGGCGACGGCTACATCGAGCGGGACGATCCAACCACATGCCCGGGCTATCCCGACGCCTACGGCGATTCTCTCCTCGGCGGAAGCGACTGCAACGACGACGACCCTCGAGTCTATCCCGGCGCACCTGAGCTGTTCAACGGCCAGGACGAGAGCTGCGACGGTGTGGTGGATGGCACCATTCCGCTCGGCAGCCAGGAGGTGGTCTTGACGGGCGACAAGATCAACGCGCAAGCCGGGTTCGCGGTGGCCTTCCTCGGGGATCTGAATGGAGACGGTCTGAACGATTTCGGGGTCGGAGCGCCGGGACGAGACAGTCGCGGGGCGGTTCATCTGCTCTTCGGAAAGCAGACCGGATGGCGCTCACAGACGCTTGCGTCGGCCGGGGTCACCTTGAAGGAAGACCTCGCCGGCTCCAGTGCCGGCTTTGCCCTGTCGTTCGCAGACCTGGACAACGACGGGTTCGACGACCTGGCCGTGGGCGCCCCCTACCGCCCTTCCTCGGCTTCTGCAGGGGGGACCCTGTACATTTTCTACGGCAGCAGTTCCCGATGGACGGGAGGGTTCCTCAACGAGTTGGCCGACGCCACCGCAGACGGATTGGCCGAAGACACCTTGATGGGCTACGCGATCTCGGGCGGATGCAATGTGAACGACACCACCAACGCCGTCGAGGACCTGGCCGTGGGGACCCCCTGGGGAGACAGCGGCTACCTCATCGTGCTGCCCGGCAGCAACGGCAAACGGTACACCGGTGAAATCATGCCGCAAGACTTTGCCAAGATCCAGGGGCAGGGTACAGCCACCACCATGGACAAAATCGGCCTTGCTGTGGCCATGGCCCACAACGTGAACGGAGACGAGTGGTGCGACATGCTGGTGGCCGGGGCCGGAACCGACAAGGGCCTGCCTTCCCACACCGAATCCGGAATCGTCTACCTCGTTCCCGGCTATGAGAATCTCGATGCAGAAACCTCGTCCTCTCTCGACGAACTCGGCGCTGTCTCGTTCAGAGGTCGGGGCGCCTACGAATACGTCGGTTACGATCTCGCATCGGCCGGGGACGTGAACGGAGACGGGTTCGACGACTATCTCATCAGCCGGAAGACCCGCACCGAGGACACCCAGGGCGTGGCCTACCTGTTCCTCGGGGGATCCACCCTGCCGGACGGCGGAGCCATTCAGCAAAGCGCCGATGCCTACTTCATGACGCAAGAATCCAGCGTGTGTCCTTGCACCGTTGCTGGAATCGGGGACATCGACGGCGACGGGTACGATGACATCGCCATTGGCCTCTCTCAAAGCGATGTGGGCGGAACCGACTCGGGCGCCGTCTATGTGTTCTACGGCGACAACGCCGGATGGGCCGGACAGATCTCCCTCGACGACGCCGACGTACTCCTCGAGGGCGCTCCCGGAGACATGGCCGGATCGAGCCTGGATACTGCTGGGGATCTGAACGGGGATGGGTACGACGACTTCGTCATCGGAGCGCCCGGATACGACGAAGACAGTGCGCTCGACGCGGGCCGCGTTTTCGTGATGTTCGGCTTCCCACGCACGTGACCCTCCTCCCGGTACGCCCGATTTCACCAAAGGACACTCCCGCACTTGAACACCCGGCCAAACCACCCCTCGATTGATCTTTGCTTCGATCTCGGCTACATCCCAGGAAGTGAAGTCCATCGAAGAAGTCCAGATCCCGGACCGGCAAAATCCAGCGTGAGCGGTGGTCTCATGACACGCGAAAGGATCGAACGGGGCTGGCTGCCAGCTTCGCAACAGGCGTTTCCCGCCGTGCTCGGAACGCTCCTCCTGTGCCTGAACACTCCCTCCTTTGCCGCCGACACCCCCCCCACGCCCGACGCTCCAGACACCCTGACTCGAGACGTGGACCCGGTGATCCTGACCGGAGTTCACCTCTCCCCACTGCTCGGTACGCCTCTGACCCACCTGGGGTGCTTTGCCGTCCGGAAAGGCGCATGGCAGACCGTCCCGTGCCAGGTGGACGAGCGAACGGAAGATGGCCAATACGTGTTTACCGCCGGTCCCGAGGCAAATCCATCGTCCGGCGACCAGGTGCTTTCCACGTCTGACGAATGGGTCCTCGTCGCAGGCGACGCCGGGGACCGGGTTCACCAGCCGCACTGGCCCGACGGTCTTATCCATGGCCTGGAGATAGAACTCCTCGACCCCCTCGATGGCGGCCGGGCCTGGTTCTACCTGGGCTCGTTCGACCGTCCCCCTCCCCGCTCCAACCGGGACTACGTGGACTTCGACCCACCAAAACGACTGGTGCGTGGGACCAGCTATGAGCTGGTCTTCTCCGCCAAGGCCCCCATCGTGTTCGACCGCCTGGTGCTCAAGTCGGAAGCCGGTGGAACCGGCACCGACCTGGTCGACAGGATGAAAATACGACTCACGGGCACCGTGTGGGATACGTTCGACATCTACAAGACCGAGGATGACTACACAAGCGAGTTGACCGGGTACATCGACGGACCCGTGCGGGTGATCCGAAGAACGCGAAACCGGGTCGTCCTGTTCTGGAAGATTCCCTCCCCGTCCGCGGTCCAGGACAACTTTTTCTACGGAACCTTCTTCGAGTTCCCGGTTGCCATCACGCTGCCGCTGGACATGGATACGTTCCTGAGTGCCTGCGACCTCCGCATATCACTGGACGGCGAAGCCCCGGCCGGACAGTGGTTCCTCAATTCGAGAAACCCGACCCCGGTACGGATGGACGGCAAGACATCTCCGGAGGAGGCTGCTCTCGACCTGCGCCCGGCCGACTGGTCCATCACATTCGGACGGTCACCCGGAAACCGGGGCGGCTGGGTGAACAGACTCTCCATCGTGAGCAACGTGGATCTCCGCCCGGAACTGTTCTACGTGGACCGCGAGGAGGTGCCAGACCCCCCCGAAGAGCAACCAGGCCAGATCGGAAATGTTGGCTACCAGGTACGAAACCTCAAGGGCTTGACTCGAGGCACCCACATCCTCTCATCCGCACTCTACAGTTTCGAGAAATACGAACCCGGTATCGAAAAACGTTTCCTCGCCATCGAGGACGCCCCCCTCGAGAGCCACGTTTCCCGGACCTTCTGACCGCGCAGACCGCGTGTTCTTCCCCTGTTCTCCAGTCCTGGACCCTGCACGCCGAGCTGATCGAACCGGAAGTTCCTATCCCCCTACCGTTTGAAACCGGGGACCACACGCATGGTCTGGAGACACAACACGGTCAAGAAGCCGCCAGAAAAGCGTACTGGGTGCTACAGGCGAGGCGAGGGAAGGTTGCACGGTCCGGGAGGTTGTGTTACCAATGACCCCTGCACCGCGATGCGGTCCGGCTCCGGGCGACCGTGCGGGTTTCTCCCCGACAGGAGGCCGGTCCCTTCTCACACCAACTTGCTTGTGACCCGGTGACTCGAACCCCGGATCAGGAGGAATCGCAGCCCGATGCAACCAGAACTGGAATCAAACCAGCCCGAAGGCCCGCCCGCGCCCATCTCCACCGCCGAGAACGCCGGCCCACGCAACCTGGTCCGCCGGATGTACGACTGGGTGCTGAGCTGGGCAGACTCACGCTACGGAGTGGTCGCCCTGGCGATACTCGCCTTTGCCGAATCCTCGTTCTTTCCCATTCCCCCGGATGTACTGCTGATCGGGTTGGCCGTGGGCGCCCCACGCCGATCCTTCCGATTTGCCCTGGTGTGCAGCGCCGCCAGCGTGGCCGGAGGTGTCCTGGGGTATGGTATCGGCCATTTCGTCTGGATGCAGACCCAGGACTTTTTTTTCTCGGTGGTCCCCGGGTTCACACCAGCGGTTTTCGAGCGCGTACAGACACTGTTCTCCCGGTACGACTTCTGGATCGTGTTCGCGGCCGGATTCACGCCTATCCCCTACAAGGTTTTCACGATCTCGGCCGGGGTTTTCTCCATCTCGTTTCCAATGTTCATGGTGGCGTCCCTGGTGGGGCGGTCGGCGAGGTTTTTCCTGGTTTCCGGGCTCATCTATCTCTTTGGCCCGGCCATTCGCCGGTTCATCGACCGGTATTTCAATCTCCTCGCCGTCCTGTTCTTCATCCTGCTGGCAGGCGGGTTCGCCCTCGTGAAAATGTGCAGCCACTGACCGACGCGAAACACCGTCTCAGCGCCGTCGCACCGGAATTGCCTTGAGCTTGGCCTTGCCCCGATCCTCCACCACCTCGAACCGGACAGCGCTGCACCCGTACTGCTTCTTGATGGCGTCGGTCTGCGTCTTCATGAAGGCGACCATCTTGTCGAACTGAACGTTGTCGGTGCGCTCCCGACATTTCTTGCGCGTGGCGATGAAATCCTCGAAGACCTTCTCGAGAGAGGCCCGGTCCTCCACGGTATCCTGTGCCGGCAAAGCAGGCCGCTTGCCCTCCTTGCCCCCTCCCGGCTGGTCGGGTGGGGGCGCTGCCTTGTCTTGCAACTCCGCCTGCTCTCGAAGTCGCACCCGGAAAATGTCTCGCCGGTGCGTCCCCTCCTCGAGCTGCTTGACCGTGCGGTTCCAGTACATGGAGAACGAGGTAAAACGGGCACGAAGCTGCTGAAATCGAAACTTTTGCGCCGTATTGTGTATCCGCTCGCGCCCCAACCTGCGGATGAGTGCCGCGATCTCCTCGCGCTTCTCCACGGGCTCGCGCTTGACCACCCCAACAAAGAACTGCTCATACTCGTTGCGGAGCCTCAGGATCTTCTGGTCCAGCGAGTCCAGGAGCTCATTGAGCTTTTCGTCTGCGCGATTGTCTTTCACCACCGGCCTCCGTCACGACAAAAAGGAGCTTGTGCCGGGCGCTGGCGTGTCCTGCGTGCCGGGCCCTCTCTCCCAGGTGGGGCAATACGGATTCCCGAAGGAGACCCGGACGGCCTGGACTCGGCTCCGCTCCATACATTGGCACAGGACGGCCCTGATGTCCACCCGTTGCCACGAAGAAGTCACCGCATCGAGCCGCCAATCCTGGTCGAGAATGGCGCCACGGTTCCGACCAGGGGGAGGGCGGACAAGGAGAAGAAAAAAAAGCGGGGCCGCCAAAACGGCCCCGCCGGAATCCTGGTGCGAGAGGGGGGATTTGAACCCCCACAGGCACATTGCCCACTGGATTCTGAGTCCAGCGCGTCTACCAATTCCACCACTCTCGCGCCGCACGGAGGTGGGCATGAATCAAAACGGTGGCAATATAACCCGGGTCGAGCCAATGAGCAAGCAAATTATCGCGAGAACCGAGGTGCGGCATGCAGCGACCGGTCGAACCACTCGTGGTGCACGGTTTCCCCGGTTTCCAGTGCTGTGGAACGACGGGTGCATGGCGCGGCAAGCCTCGAATGAACCCCGACTTTCTTGTTGACAATTCCCTGGGCCACAACTACTTTGAGCATGAAGTCGTGCGTGCCAGTGTTCCTCACGACGGAATCCGCATCCGGGTCGAGGGCCGTTTCCCGGGTGCCATCAACAAACCACGCGGTTAGGTTCTAGATGAAGGTCACATGTGAAAGCTGCGGCGCAATTTATCGGATCCCGGAAGAGAAACTTACCAAGGAGGTGAGTCGGGCGACCTGCAAGAAATGCGGCGCCAAGATCATCATCCGCCGTCCTTCGGCCACAGAAGACGGCCTGGACGACTTGCGGGTGGGGGGGGGCCGGACGGAGCAGACGGATGAGGATTCCGTCATCGACCACGAGGAGCGGACGGTCATCGCACACGTCCCGGAGCTTCAGAAATTCGATGCCACGCCCCCCTTGAGCACGGGCGCCGTTGCCTCCCAGGACGATCTGGGCGCGGTGCTCGGCGGTTCCCCGGTACCCGGTGCTGCGTCCGTACCGACACCGGAGCCGTCCTTCGCCACGCCGCCCTCGGTGGAGGAAGAGTATCAAGAAAAGACAGAGGTACGTCCCAGCACCCAGCCTTCAGCACCGGCGGCCAAGCTCGGCTCTTCGCAACCGCCTGCGACGGCGACAGCAGCTCCAGAGCGGGCACCGGCGGCGCAGGCCCAACCCGCCGCGCCGGTTCCGCCTCCGAAGATCACCGCCGACACATCACCTGCGCCTCCGTCCGGGACATCGGCGCCGACGCCCACCCCGACGGCGCCTCCTCCGACCCAGCCCGCCACGTTGGGGCGAAGGAAAAAGGCGGACGTGGTGGAGATCTTTTCTCACAGCGACAAGCCGGCGGAAGTGGAGGAATTTCAGCAGCCTCGCCCCAAGCTCGTGCTGGTCTTCATGGGCCTCGCCTTTCTGGGCGTGCTGGCGTTTGTGCACCATGGACTTTGGGGCTTGACCAACCTTACCGCCGCTGGTTTCTTCCTTGCGCTCTACAGCATCCTCGCCGCGTTCCTTGCGCAACTGGATTTGACCATTGGCAAGCGGATCAACTATGTGCGGATGTTTCTCATCCCGGCCGCCCTGTGTGCACTCCTGCTCGGAATCCTCATGGCGGTCCAGGCGGACGACCTCGCATTTCTCTACCCCGACGTGGACATCAAGTTGGTGCAGCGTTGGATCCGGGAGCGGCCCGAGGTGCCGGCTGCCGTCCAGGGTGAGGACCTCGAGACCAGAATTGCTGCCACATTCAAGGCCAAGAACCGGCGTCACCGAAAGCCGGGGCTGCGTAGGCCCGGCCCCAAGCCCACACCGCATGCCAGGCCCTCCACCCCGGCCCCCCAGGCAGCCCCCTCCTTGCCTCCCGGGGTGGACCCGAGTCTCCTCATCGGCCGCAGCAAGTCCGACCTGCCAAAATCCGATCTCGGAGCAGTCGCACGTGTCAACCTGAACACGGCAGCCATCGAGAAGGAACTGGATCGTCTCCGCGTCGGCATATGCTTCGACACGCATTCCAGGGGATACGATGTGAGTGGAAAAATCACCTTCCGTATCCAGATCGACCCGGAAGGGCGCGTCCGGCAAGCCGAAATCTCCAGCCCTCAAACCTTGCGCCGGACCGAACTCGAGGCCTGTATGGTCAACAAGGTAAAAAAGGGCCAGTTCCCCTCCTTCAGCGGCAGCAAGCCCGAGTGGTACACCAAGGTCTACCTCCGATGACCGGACAGACGGCTCGGTCCAACCCCTGTCTCTCCAGCTTCGAGAGGAACGCACCAGGCCCGACCCACGTCAGGCCAGAATAGAGTTCCGTGCTCGACCCGAAACGGGCACGGAGTGGAGGAGAGGAGGTCGGAGTGTCCAACCGGGACCTACCAGGGCGGGTCGTCTCCATTTGTGCGGCGTTGTTCCTCCTTTCCGGGTGTTGCAAGCCTTCCTCTCTGTCGCTCACACGGGAAGAGCCCACGCCGACCCCTGCAACCTCTGACGAACCCAACACGTCCCGCCAGGTCTCTCTCTCCACCCTCGAAGCATTCCATCGTTCAGGCCAGACATTCATCACCTGGCCCGAAGGCTCCGGCAGCCCGGATGACGTGTTCCACGTATACCGGGCCACATTCCCCATCACCTCGAGCACCTTGATTCTGGCCGACCGGATCGCGGAAGTACCTCTCGATTCGGGCCTGTTCGTGAACGAAGTGGAGAGTGGGAGTCCGTACCAGGAGCGATTCATCATTCGGGACCTGGGCCCCGAGTTGCCACCAGGCATCGGGCTGCATGTCCACACGGTTCGGGACCACGTGCTCGCTTACTACGCGGTCGTGCGGGTCCACGACGGTGTGGAACTGCCCCTGGAAACAAACATGACCTTGCACGAAGGCGTGTGGGAAACCCCGGCCCGTCCCCGACCGGTCATGGTTACCACGAACGGGCTCAAGACCCTCTACACGCACTGGATGGACTACGCGACATGGAACCCGGAATTCGAAGGCTATGCCTACAATTTCTGGGTCGGAGTGCCTCGGGAAGGGAACAGCCGGCCGCTCCCCCTGCAAATGCACCTCCACGCCTGGGGAGAGTCCTGGCAACGAAACTGGACCGCCGGCGACGCCGACGGTTCTGGCACCCCCTACAACTACCCGATGATCTGGGTGGAGCCCGACGACGCGCGAAACACCTGGTGGTACGGTTTCGCCGACAACGTGTCGCAGGGGGAGCCCCCGAACGAGGAAAGCGTCATCGTGAACTACACCGAGCAACGCCTCCTCTACATGCTCGACTGGATCCTGTCTTCGGATTCCCCCTATCTCGTGGACCCAGACCGGATCTTTCTCTATGGCGGCTCCATGGGCGGCACCGGTGCACTGACCTTCGGACTCCGCCATCCGGAACGCTTCTCCGCCATCCTGGCTATCGTTCCCGCAACCGATGAGGCATCCTCATCCTGGGGTCGTGCCGGATTTGACATGCTCTGGGGTACGGTGGACCAGAACCTGCTCACCAATGAAGGAATTCCCGTCCACCAGCGGCTCGACACCCAGCAATACCTTCAGGACCATGCTCGGGACGACCTGCCCTACACCATCACCTTCCACGGTCGGGAAGACACCATCATCGAGTGGTCGACGCAAGGTCTGCCCTGGGTGGACCTGCGAAACCAGGTCCGCGCCCCAGGCCCCGAGATGTGGGCCGACAGTGACCACTACAACTCATTCGACGTGTTCGACCGTGACCTGTTCGCAAACTACCATCCGGAAAAAGCGGACCTGCCCCGCACTGAAAGCTATCTCGTGTTCACCGCCGCTTCCGCCGACGACGACCCTCGAGGTGCGATCCCCTCCTGCCGGGGTACCGCGCCATATGCTTACGGATTCCTGGGAAACTCGATCGAATGGGCAAGCTCGGGCAATCCGTTCCTGGGGTTCGCCGGCCCCGTGGAAACCTCGGAAACCTACCAGGTTGCGCTTCGGGCCCGAACGGACCAGTGCGAATGGCCCGACGAGGACCTCGTGGATGTCACCCTCGTGCGACGCCAGGCATTCTTCCCAACGCCCGGAACACAGGTCCGCTGGACCAACCGAACCACGGCCGGAGACGTGCTCCAGGAAGGCGTGCTCACTGTCCCCTCGTCCGGCGAGGTCACCGTCAGCGGCGTGCACGTGACCACCGAGGGTACCATCCTCGCCCTCACCAGCACCGGCGCCGACCTGTAACAGCGTCTCAATGACCCGGAAACCGGCCATGGTGGCTCCCCCGGCCCTTCCTGCCACCACAAGAACCGTTTGACATCTCGCGTCCAAGGGCTAGAATTCGCAGGGTGACCCCTCGAGTCCACTCTCGTCTTTCGTAACGCATGAAGGGCATATCATGAAGCCTCACGAGTATCCCGAAACTGTGCGGGGCATGTACGAACACCTGCGCAGCAAACTGTCCACGGTGGTGCCCACCTACGAACTGAAGCTGAAGGCCGAGTTCGCTGTGGACATCAATCGTATCAAGAAAGAAAAAAACGCCATCATCCTCGGCCACAACTACATGGAGCCGGCCCTGTTTCACTCGGTCCCGGACTACACCGGAGACTCCCTGGAACTGAGCCGGATCGCCGCGTCGAGTACGTGTGACACGATCGTCTTCTGCGGTGTCAAGTTCATGGCCGAGACGGCCAAGATTCTCAACCCGGACCGGACCGTGCTCCTGCCCTCACCCAAGGGCGGATGCTCCCTGGCGGAAAGCGTCGCTGCTGAGGATGTGCGGGCGCTCAAGGAGCGGTTTCCCGGAGTTCCCACGGTGACCTACGTGAACACCTACGCGGATGTCAAGGCCGAGTGCGACTACTGTTGCACCTCGAGCAACAGTGCGGCGGTGGTTCGACATCTGATGGAGCAAGGGCACCAGCGGGTCCTGTTTCTCCCGGACGAGTACCTCGCCCGGAACACGGCTGCCGAGTTGGGCCTCCCATTCGCTGTCGCCCGGAGAGGCCCGGATGGTGACCTGCACGTGGAGTCGGTCCCGGAGGACGGACCGCTTCTCATCGGGTGGCAGGGGCGTTGCGAGGTCCACGAAAAGTTCACCGTGGAAGACGTGGAGAACGCCCGGAAGCAATTCCCGGACGTATTCGTGCTCGCACACCCCGAGTGCCCTCCTGAAGTGATCGAGGCTGCCGACTTCTCGGGGAGCACGTCAGCAATGATCCGCCAGGTGCAGCAAATGGAGACCGGACGGTACCTCCTGCTCACCGAATGCTCCATGGGTGACAACATCGTCGCAAGCAACCCTCGAGCCGAGATGATCCGGCTGTGCAATCTGCGTTGCCCTCACATGGGGGAGATCACGCTGGAGCAGACCCTGGGGGCGTTGTTGATGGATCGGTACAAGATCGATGTGCCCGAGCCGGTGCGAAGCCACGCGCGCCGGTCGCTCGAGCGCATGATTGCCATTCTTCCTCCCAAGCCCTGACCCTGACGTGGACCTTGCATGCCGGCCTCGCGGTACTCTTCCGAACGGAGAGACCCCCTCACCGACCACCAGACCCCCGACAAGGAGGAAACCATGATGGAGAACCTGAGCCGGTCACTCCGGGCACTGAGCCTGCTGGCTCTCCTGGGCGCCATGTCTGCGGGTTGCGTGTCCAAAACCAAGTACGATCTCCTGAGTACGAGCCTGAACGACGCTCAGGCGGAAAAGGAACGGATTGCCGCCGACCTGGTGGCCTGTCGAGAGGCCGGCGCCGCGGTGAAGTCCGAACTCGAGAACTGCCGTGCACACCTGGAAAACCAGGCTGACGAGATGACTCGACTCCAGGCCGAAAGTGCCACACTCCAGTCCAACCTGGAGGAAACACGACAGGCCGTCGAGGCGATGCGGCAGAGGGCTCGCCAGCAGGAAGAGCGCTTGAAGACCTATCGGGCGCTCTTGGCCCGATTTCAACGGCTGATCGAAAGTGGGAAGCTCGAAGTCGAGGTACGCCGGGGCCGCATGGTGGTCAAGCTCGGCGAGGGGATCCTGTTCGACAGCGGGAGTGCGGAACTCAAGCCGTCTGGCAAGGCGGTTCTTGACGAGGTGACGCACGTGCTGGCGGAGATTCCCAACCGAAACTTCCAGATCGAGGGCCACACGGACGACGTACCGCTCCGCCCGGGTGGAGCCTACGCCAACAACTGGGAACTGAGCGCAGCCCGGGCCATCTCCGTGGTTCTCTACATGATCGAACAAGGCATGGACCCCCACCGCCTCTCAGCAGCAGGGTACGGAGAGTACACCCCGATCGTTCCGAACGACACCGACGAACTACGGGCGCTAAATCGCCGAATCGAAATCGTGCTCATGCCCAACCTGGATGAATTGCCCTCCCTGGACGATCTCGAGGCTGCCCAATGACCCATCGGAGCCGATTGGCAATGGATGACCAGGACCTGTTGACACGCTTTCGCTACTTCCTCAAGGACAGTGTGCGCCTTACCATCGATTTCTCGCGCACCGACCAAAGCCTGGGGGTCCCACCTCCGCCCATCCAGAAACCCTGCCCGGCGGGAACACCCCGCATCTCCCTGCCTCGGCCCGGGGCATGGAAACGAATCCCCGCCATCGACCTCCTCACCGCGATCGAACGACGACGGAGTCGACGCCACTACCTCCCCGTTCCACTCTCGCTGGACGAACTGTCATTCCTCCTCTGGATCACGCAAGGAGTCCAAAAACGCCTCGACACGGGAACCGCACTGCGAACCGTCCCCTCCGCTGGGTGCCGACACGCATTCGAAACCTATCTCATCGCGCTGAACGTGGACGGACTTCGCCCGGCAATCTACCGCTACCTTCCCATGGACCATCAGTTGGTACTGGTTCGAGAACAGGAAGCACTGGCAACTCACGCCGTGTCGGCCGCTCACGGCCAGGGCTTCGTGGGAAGCGCTGCGGTTACCTTTGCCTGGGCCGTCATCCCCTATCGGATGGAATGGCGCTACCACATCGCCGCACACCGCGTGATTCTCATGGACGCCGGCCACGTGTGCCAGAACCTGTACCTCGGCTGCGAAGCGATCGGTGCAGGGTGCTGCGCCATAGGCGCCTTTCATCAAGAAGCCATGGATGACCTGTTGGCCGTCGACGGGGAGGAGGAATTCACATGCTACCTGGCCTCGGTGGGCAAGGTATCCTCCCCCTGACCCGTGCCCGATTCCTGCTCCAGGGACCGCCCCCAGGAAGCGTCCACCGACTCGGGCGAAAGGTACTCGAGACCACACCCGGAGGCGGGAGTGCAGATGGTGCGCGCAGGCAGCACGAGACGAACCGGGTCCGGGG
>Ga0256914_1003179_pt1 | contig 13104 bp, 11 predicted proteins | sample HulkmetaG_FD_191571 | JGI IMG/M metagenome (GOLD analysis project Ga0256914, IMG submission 191571) | Hydrothermal chimney microbial communities from Main Endeavour vent field at the Juan de Fuca Ridge, Pacific Ocean - Hulk | ecosystem: Environmental > Aquatic > Marine > Hydrothermal vents ... | reverse complement strand
CTCCATATAGAGTTTCGTCAGGCCAAGGTCGAGCCCGTCGGGGTCGTTGAGCACCAATACGCCGGCACGCCGCGCCAGACGGGTGAAGTTGATGGCGGCCGTGCGTGCCCAGGGACGGCTGATGGCATCCTGGCTGGGGTCGTTGCGTGGCATCAGCACGTCCAGCGCATGCAGGTCGATCTCACGCCGTGTTCCCGGCGCCTGCCGCCACATCGCCGCAAGGAACGTCGCGGGTTTGCGGTGGCGTTCGGCCGGCACCGGCCAGGCGTGGGCCCAGCTGTGGTCGTCCGGCCGCAGGGCGAAGGCGTCCACGTCGATGTACCACACCTCGTGTCCCAGATTGGCCGCGGTCATTGCGAGCGACGTGGTGGTGTAGCTCGCCTTCTCGGTGAACAGGCTGTTGACGATGATGCCGATCCGCATGGTGCTTTCTCCGTTTCAAGCCCGCTGATGCGGGCGGTCATTGCGCAGGCAACAAATCACTGACCAACAGCCCTTTTGCGAGACGCCGGATACGCGAGGCGGTTCGCGGATCGTCGAGGAAAGCGGGTATCAGCGCCGGCGGCCGGAGGATCCCGCGCCAGCGCAGCTCATCGATCAGCGACAGGCGCTGCTGCGCCAGTTTGCCGAGCCAGAGGTTCTCGAGCGCCCCCCCACGGCCGAGATGGTCGAGCAAATCCGCCAGCCCGCGCAGATAGATCACATCCTTGGTATATCCCCCGCCCCGCCAGACCCGCATGGTGATCATGAAGGCATCCCTGGCCGTAAACTGCCAGCCCCGATGCAGCTGGCGAAAGGCATCGATGAAGCTGGCGCCCGCACAGATCATCTGCACCGCGAGCACCCGGGCTGCCAGTTGCCGCATCCTGCCACGATCGAGCTGACCGACGAGAAACTCCGACAACACCGCCAGCCCTTCCTGCAGCCCCTCATAGTCGGCCATGCCGCTACGCAACTCCCGCAGCGGCTGCTTGCCGCCGTTGTGCCAGGTCAGCACATGGGTCCCGATTTCGTGGGCGAGTGCGGCATCGACCCTGGCGCGGGCCACCGTCGCCTGGGCACCGATCAGAAAATTACCGTGGGAGACCATGATACCGGCGATATCGTCGCGTACCTCCACCCGGCTGGCGAAGTCGGGATCGCGAGCCCGGTACCGGGCCATCTCGGCTTCGGCCAGGGCGGCGAAAGCGTTGGCGTCGAGCCGCTCGCCCCCCCCTTCCGGCTCGCTGGCGGGCGGCATCTCGAGAATCCGTCGCGCCTGTTCGATCAACCCCGTCGAGGGGTCGGGGAACAGTTGCCGGCTGCCGAGCAGAAAGCGGGGAGTATTGCGGTCTGCCACCAGCGTGATCTGACGATCCAGTTCATCACGCTTGGCACGGAAGATATCGGCCAGCGTGGGATCCTCGATGCTCTCCATCTCGATCTGGTAGAGGGCCCGCTTCATCCTGTCGGGATCGATGGTGCGTGGGCGGTAGAGAAATTCAGGGGCCTGCTCGAAGCGGCTCGCCTGGAATGCCGCCCAGGCCTGCGCCACATTGACCGGGGTGACGTGCAGCAACAGATCGAATCGTTCGCTGATCTCGGCAAGCCGGGCATCGACCGCCTTGACCGCCGGCGTGATCGAGCGCGGCCCGAGGGCATGGAAATGGGCGGGCCGATGCCGTGTGCAGCACTGAGAAAAACGGTAGAAAGCGCGCTTGAGCGCCGTATTGAGCCGTTGCCGGAAAACGCGCATCGCAAAGGTGAAGACCTCGCCGCTTTCGGGATCCCGATAGACTGGACTCACCTCCAGTCCGAGCCGCCGACATGGCCCGCCTGCCGGCAATGGCGGCAATCCCGGGGGCGACACTCGCTGCCGGTAGGCCACCTCGATACGGGGGGTACGGCGATGAATCGTCACCTTGACGAGGGCACTCTCCAGCTCGTCGATCACCTCCCGGGGCGGATGCCGTTGTGGCGCAACGATGCAAAAGGCGTGATCGGGCAACTGCTCGTCATCGTGCGGGGCAGCCCACAGCTCCAGCAACAGGCAGGCGCCAAACCGCGCCTGTTGGTAGTCCGCCAGCGCACTCAGCAATGCCTCGGGTGCTGCTGGCGCCGGCACCACCATCCAGGCCGACTGGGTAGCCACCAGCGCGGCCGTGACGTCGTCGGCGGCACCCTCTTCATTACGGTGGATGCAGAGAAAAGGCAGGGGACGGTCGATGTGCAGCCGGCCACCACCGGGCAAGGCAAGATCCACCGGCTCGCCATTGTCGAGCGTTTCGATGACCCGGTCGGCCAGTGCATCAACGCGCTGCATCGCCGCTGCTCCCGGGGGGCGTCTCATGCCGTATTTTCTGGCACTGCGGGATCCGGTGCAGGGTCTCGACGATGCCGGGCAGCGTTGCCTGCAGCGCCTTGCGAATCTCCACCACCTGATCGATGTCGGCCACACCGGTCCACTCGTCCATGAAGAATTTCTTGAATTCGATGGCCAGGACACAGGCCGTATCGGGGAATTTCCGGTGGATCCATTCGGCCAGCTGACGCCCCTTGAACTTGACGTTCTCCCGCACATCGAGATGGTGACCGAGAAAATCGTAGTTGCGCAGATCCTCGATGAACCGCCTTACCACCGCACCACAACGCTTGTGATCCAGTGAACCGGTGCCCACATTGACATCGGGATTGCCAGCGGGATCCTCCGGTGGCGCATGTGGTCCCCGGCGGCGATGGTTGTAGCTGTGCAGGTCGAAGACGACGAAACAGCCATGCCGCCGTTCGATCTTCTTCAGCAGTCGATAGAGTTCGTCATAGAAGGCGTCGTACTCCTCCAGCGAGCGTTCGATCTCGGTTTCATCGAGCGGTTTTTTCCAGACGTGCAACCCCCAGGCCATCTCCGGCGAGAGATAGACCGCTTCGTTCTTCGGCCGGTTGAGATCCACCTCGAAGCGGGAACGTTTGAACGCAATCCAGGACGGCACCACCTTGACCAGCGCGTCGGTATAGGGATCTTCCTCCCGCGCCCGGGTCGATTCGTCGATCGCCAGCAGTGGCAACAGATCACGCCGCACTTCGTGCCCGGCATGGATCGCGGTGGCCACCACCGGTCCGTCACCCACCTGTTCGACCCAGAGCGGATCATCAAGGAGATTGCTGTCTCGCCGTTGCTCGCCCATATCGAAAAGCTGCGGTTGAGGGCGGCGATTTCAAGGTGCCGACGGCTACGGCCGGCGTGGCGGCGTATGGGGAAAGTAGCCGAGGAACTCCCGCTTCCACCACTGTCCGGTGCGGCGCCGTTCTTCCGGCGTGGTGAAGTGGTAGCGCCAGACGCGGACACGCAGATATCTTGGCGGCCGGTCCGGGAAGGGGTTTTCATCGAGCAGCGCCAGCACCTTTTTCTCGCCGGCGGCGATTTTGCCCATGAAGCGGTCGAACCACTCCAGCTGATCGGGGAACTGCGGTGGCAGAAACCACATCTGCCAGTCGAGCCGTGGCTGGTGCGGCACGTTGAACCGGGGTGGCCGATCGAGCGGCCCCGGCTTGTAACGAAAGCGGTATGCCAGCCATCGCTTGCCGTCGTTGGAGCCGACGATCTCCAGCTCCTGGCGTTCGGTCTGCATCGTCGGGAAGACGTGATAGACATGGCCGAGTCCGTAGTGACGCACCACGTCGGCGACGAAAGCAACCGACGGCGGCGGTATCTGGCCGATGACGCGGGCATGGATCGACAGCAGGCTGGTGGAGAAGACCAGCAGCCCACCCAGCAGCAGGGCGCCGCCCCAGCGCCGGTCGACGCGTGGCGTCGCGGCAAGAATCGAACGCACGAGGTTCTTCGGCATCAGTCGGCCGACGATGCGGTCGTCGAGCAGAAAGAGGCAGAGCACGATGGTCAGGATGTTGATCCAGTTGTGGTTGCTGGTGGCGATGATGACCAGCTGCAGCAGCGTGGTGACGATCGCCGCGACGATACGGAACGGCCGCGGCATGAAGATGAAGAACGGCACGATCAACTCGGCGAACAGCGTGAAGCCGGTACCGAAACGGTGCACCGCCTCTGGCAGATGGTGCGCATACCAGGAGCCGATATGGGGCAGCGGCTGGGTCTCGAAGTAGTAGTCGAGTGTCGTCAGATTGGCCCAGACCGGATCCCCGCTGAGGATTTTCGACAGGCCGGAGAGGAAACGCAGCCGGAACAGCAGCCAGTGGAAGAAGAAGATCACCAGCCGGCTCGGGTTGGCGGCGAGAAAGATGGCGAAGAACCCCGTCTCGAGCAGCAGGATGTCCCACTGGAAAGTGAGAAACGTCTGCCACGCCGTCAGCAGTGACAGGTAGAGCACGAACATCAGCGTCAGGCAGAAGCGCGGATAGAAGCCGAACAGCAGCGACAGCGACAGCAGCATCCCGGCGAAGGTGGCGCCATGCAGCGCGGCATCGCTGGCGTCGATCCAGAACAGCGTCGGGAACATCCACCAGGCGTCGTGACCGAAGCGTTCGTAGCCCACCCTGGCCGCTTCGGTGAAGGGCAGGATGCCGTCCGGCCCGACCAGCCCGACGATCTGCACCGACAGCGAGGCGAAGGCGACGAAGTAGACGATGGCGAGCAGGCGCAGGAACAGCCAGCTCGTCAGCCGTTGTTCGGGATCGGTCTCGAGCAGATGGTCGATCCAGCGTTTCATTGGCGATCCCCCTCCCGCAGGTTGAGCCAGGCACGCAGACGGCGATGGACGTCGGCCGGAACGGCGTCGGCGGCAATGGCGATGGTGCGCGGCCACCGCCTTCCCTCGACGCGGAAACGGAGCGTCACCAGGTGGCGGAAGACCCGTCCCCCGCACACCCTGCCGCGCTCCTCCCGGTCGTGGTAACGCAGATGCCAGTCGTCCGCGGTCAACGGCGTCAATACCCAGCGTCCGCGCCGCTGCTCACGCCGCAACCCGAGCCACAGACTGGCGGCGACGACCAGCAGCAGCATGGCGGCCAGCGGTGTTGGCAGCCTCGCCAGCGCGATGGCGGCCGCCGCCAGCAGATGGGTGGCGATGCGCCACACGCCCATCGCCCGCGACGGGCGCAGTTTCAGCGTCGGCGGGCGTATGCTCACGCTGGCGCCGGTACGCCCCCGCCCCGTCGGCGGCACTCTGCGCCGGCGCTTGAGTTGGGGTAAAGTATCCGCATCTTTGTCAATGGCCCGTCCACCGTTGTCAGGACTACGATCCGGCCATTTTCCCATTTTTCAACGCCCCGCACCGGGGCCAGCCGACGACCACAACCACCAAAGAGAAACGAACAACCACTATGAAACCTGAATGGAAAGAGCTACTGATCGATAGCGGCGCCGAATTTGCCGATGACAACGAGCACGAAGTGGCCAGCTTCGGCAATGTCGAGCGGGAGCGCCGCGCCACCCTCGGCGGCACCGTCATCTGCGATCTCTCGCATGTCGGCCTTCTTCAGGCCTATGGCGACGACATGGAGACGTTCCTGCAGGGGCAGCTCACCGCCGACGTCCGCACCGTCGATGCCGGCCACTCCCGACTGGCGGCGTTCTGCACGCCGAAAGGTCGGGCGCTGGCCACTTTTCGCCTGTTCCGCCGCGATCGGACCATCTACATGACGGTGGCCTGCGATCTGCTGGAGGAGACGCTCAAGCGCCTGCGCATGTATGTGCTGCGCAGCGACGTGACGCTGGAGGATGGCAACGACGCGCTGGTGCGCTTCGGCATCTCCGGCGCCACCGCCGTGGAGGAGCTGGAACAGGCGCTCGGTGGCTGTCCCGGGGCGATCGACGAGGTGGCCACCCTCGGTGGCGTCACCGTGATCCGGGTGCCCGGCCCTCTGCCCCGCTTCGAGATGTTCGGCGAGCTGGACGAGATGACCTCGCTGTGGACCGCGCTGAACGTCCGCTGCGCACCGGTCGGTGCCGAAAACTGGCGGCTGCTGGACATCCTTGCCGGAATACCCACCGTCTCGGCCGGCACCCGGGAACTGTTCGTCCCGCAGATGATCAATTACGAGATCATCGGTGGCGTCAGCTTCCAGAAAGGTTGCTACACCGGTCAGGAGGTGGTGGCGCGCATGCACTATCTCGGCGCGCCCAAGCGACGCATGTACCGGCTCCACTTCGATATCGAGGCGCTGCCCGAACCGGGCACGAAGCTCTACTCCACCGAGGGGGAGCAGCCAGTCGGCAATGTCGTCATGGCGGCACACCATCCCGATGGCGGCATCGAGAGCCTGGCCGTGCTGAAGACCCACTATGCGGACGGCGACGGTCCGATTCTGCTGGGCGATCGCGACGGCCCCGCCGGTCGCGTGACGCCACCACCCTACGACTTTCCGCCACCGAAAGAGAAGAAAACCTGATGCGGCTGCTGTTCGTCCTGTTCGCCGTGGCGCTGGTCATGGCCTGGTACGCCTGGGCCATCCGGCCGCTGAAACGGCGGCAGTCCAACCTGCTGTTCGGGATCGCGGCGGCCATGCTGGTGCTGCTGGCGGCCGGTTTCCTGCGCCTGGTGTGATCGTCCTGGACGGCGCCCGGGCAGGGTGAGAATTCGGCCGCTCTCGGCCATAATGTCGCCATGAGTCTCGCCACCCGCATCACGCTGTTGATTCTGGCCGTGGTCGCCACGATGCTGATGGCCGGCGCGCTGCTGGTCATCAAGAACGCCCGCGTGAGCGTCGCCAACGAGCTGGACAACGACGCCGAGGTGACGATGCAGCTGTTGTCCGCCGTCTTCCTCAGCAGTCAGGCCAGCGGCGGGCGCACCCCGATGGACGTGCTGGTCGAGCAGCTCGGCCGGATCGAGAGCATCCGCGACCTCAATCTGACGATCAACCAGGTCGGTTACGCCGCACCACGGATGGTCACCATCAGCAATCCTCACCACCAGGGCAGCGCGCCGTGGTGGTTCATGAAGATGGTGACACCGGGGCTGAGGGCGTACCACCGTCAGTTCGACGGCGCCGGCGGCACGCCGGTGGAGATCACCATCACCCCCGACCCGCGCCACGAGATCGGCCGGGTCTGGCGCGACACCCGCACCATCCTGCTGCTGATCGGCACCTTCACGGCCATCAGCATCGTCCTCACCTGGCTGATCGTGCGCCGCGCGCTGCGCCCGGTGAACGAGATCTCCTCCGGCCTCGACATCATCCAGGCCGGCGACTACAAGGCGCGGCTGCCGGCGTTCGATCTGCCGGAGCTGAACCAGTTGTCGCAGAAGTTCAACCACATGGCCTCGGTACTGGACCGGCAGAAGACCGAGAACAAGGCACTGAGCCGCCGCATGCTGCAGATGCTGGAGGCGAACCAGCGCCACATGGCACAGGAGTTGCACGACGAGCTGGGGCAGTCGATCACCGCCATCAAGGCACAGGCGGCGTCGCTGACCCGGGCCTGTCCGGAGAATGGTGCGGCGGCCGGTGCCATCACCGATATCTGCAACCACATGTATTCGGTGGTGCGCGGCATGATGAACCGCCTGCGGCCGGTGGTGCTCGACGAGCTGGGGCTGGTCACCGCCATCGAGCGTCTGGTCGACGGCTGGAACAGTATCCACGAGAACACCTTCACGGCACTGTCGATCAACGGCCGTTTCGAGGATCTGGACGACGACGTGAGCATCCACATCTATCGTATCGTGCAGGAGGCGCTGACCAATATCGCCAAGCATGCCCGGGCATCGAACGTCACCATCCTGCTGCAGCGCAGCGACGATGGCCGCATCAGCCTGCACATCGAGGACGACGGCCAGGGATTCGACCCGAAGACCCGGCCGCTGGGAATGGGGTTGTCCGGGATGCAGAATCGCGCCGACTCATGTAACGGGAGCCTCTCCCTTGTAGGCCGGCCCGGACGGGGTGTAAAGATCGACCTCGTCATTCCGGCATCTCCTGAAACCTGAACGAGAGGAGCGACGATGAAACAGCTCAAGGTACTGCTGGTAGACGATCATGCGGTGGTGCGCGCCGGGTATCGTTCCCTGCTCGACACCGCCCCCGACATCGAGGTGGTGGCCGAGGCCGAAAGCGGCGAACAGGCCTGCGAGTATTTCGCCAAGCTGCATCCGACCGTCGTCGTCATGGATCTGTCGTTGCCGGGCATCGGCGGCATGGAGGCGATCCGCCGCATCATTGCACGCGACAAGTCGGCCGCGATCCTGGTCTTCAGCATGCACGACGACATCGCCTTCGTGGAGAAGGCGATGCAAGCCGGCGCGCTCGGCTATATCACCAAGAACTGCGCACCCGAGGTCATGCTCGATGGCGTCCGCGCCGTGGCCGCCGGCAAGTCCTACCTGGACAAGGCGCTGGCGCAGAATCTGGCGTTGCGCAAGTCCCGCGGCGACGAGGACGTCTTCGCCTGTCTGACGACGCGTGAGTTCGAGATCTTCTGCCTGCTGGCACAGGGGATGTCGCCCCACGAGGCGGCCAAGGAGCTGGCGCTCAGCTACAAGACAGTCGCCAACTACAGCACCCAGATCAAGGCCAAGCTGCAGGTCCACAACAGCACCGAGCTGGTGCGACTGGCGATGCGCCATGGCATCATCAAGCCAGTGGAAGACATTCTCGGCGACCCCTCCTCCGCCTAGCCCGGATCTTTCACAAGATCGTTGGGAAAAACCGCTATGCTTTTCGGCGAATCAAACAAACGGTCTCGCCGAGATTCTCCCAACATCCTGTATTCTCGTGCAATATCCGGGCTGGCCGCCCGTGGCACCACCCGGAATCCTCACCCCGTCACACCCCACGCGGTTTCGCCGTGGGTTGGGGGCTGCGGCCGACCGGTTTTGTGATCAAGCCTATATACTCGGCTTGTAGGGCTCTGCTCTAATGCAGCGCTGACCGGCCCGAACGATTCGGCCGCGCAAGGAGCAGACGGTACAGGGAGATGCCGCACACCGACCAGGCAGGTTCTGGCGAGTGAGACGCCTCGGTGCGTTGCCAGCGCAACATGGTTCGTGTCGACCAAGGATCGGAACATCCGGCTGAACAACAACAACAAAAATAGCAACCAACGAGCCTGACTCGGGAACCCTGATCGCCAACAACCATGCAGACGCTCTCCTCAAGAACACCGATCGTGGCATCACAACATCCGCTGTCGCTGCTGGCACGGGTGCTCGACTCGCTCGCCATCGGCATCTCGCTGTTCATCGCCGTCAATATCACCGGCACCGCGGAGGAAGGCTGGATCCGCGTCCACGCCTTCTACGCGTTGCTGGCCATTCTGCTGATGCAGTTCTACGCCGAGTTCTTCCACGTCTATCAGAACTGGAAGATCACCAACACCTTTCTGTCCCGCTTCTGGATGGTGGCATTGGCGACCCTCGCCTGGATGTTCACCGGCCTGACGCTGCTGATCATCGCCCTGATCTTCGACCAGAGTATCGAACACCTGGACTGGGTGCTGGCCGGGGCCTGGTTCGTGATCTCGATCCTGGGGTTCATGCTGGTGCGGATCGTGCTCAATGCGTCGGTGCGCTTTCTGCGGGCCCACGGCATCAATACCCGCCGCATCGCCATCGCCGGTGCCGGGCCGATCGGCCGTCACGTCAAGAGCCAGATCGAGGACAACCCGTGGGTGGGCTACGAGCTGGTCGGCGTCTACGACAACCGCTCCCACCTCGATTACCACCACGTCGGCCGTATCATCAACCGGCGCAAGCAGGAGGCCGTGGGCCGCCTGAAACAGGGGCTGCCGGTGGACGGCACCTTCGAGGACATGGTCAAAGCGGCAGAGAAAGGCGAGTTCGACGTCGTTTTCATCACCATGCCGATGCGGGCGGAACACAAGATCCTGGAAATCACCCGGATGCTCTCCAACACCATGGTCGCGGTCTACGTGGTGCCCGACTTCTACTCGATGGAGACCCACTTCACCCATATCGTCGACATCAATGGCGTACCGGCGGTGAGCGTCTATGAAAACCCGGTCTCAGGCCTGCGAGGGGTCGTCAAGCGCACCGAGGACATCGTCTTCTCGCTGGCGATCCTCACCGTCATCGCCGTGCCGATGATTCTGATCGCCATCGGCATCAAGGCCACCTCCAAGGGCCCCATCATCTTCAAGCAGACCCGCTACGGGCTCGACGGCAAGCCGATCAAGGTGTGGAAGTTCCGCACCATGCGGGTGCTGGAGGATGGCACCGACTTCCGTCAGGTGACGAAGGACGATCCCCGGGTGACGCGTTTCGGCGCCTATCTGCGCCGGACCTCGCTGGACGAACTGCCCCAGTTCATCAATGTGTTGATGGGGACGATGTCGATCGTCGGCCCGCGTCCGCACGCGGTGGCCCACAACGAGGCCTACCGCAACATCATCGGGGGCTACATGCTGCGGCACAAGATCAAGCCGGGGATCACCGGCTGGGCCCAGGTCAACGGCCTGCGGGGCGAGACCGACTCCCTCGACAAGATGCAGCGCCGTGTCATCTACGACATCGACTACATTCGCAAGTGGTCGATATTCCTCGACATCAAGATCATTCTGATGACCATCATCAAAGGGTTCACCGGCGAGACGGCCTACTGACGGGCCACCGCATCGAAGGACAACAACTACAATCGGGAAGAACAACGGTGACCCTGGTCACCCTCGACCAATCATGGAGCAACACGGCATGACAGCAAGCACTCGCATCGGCATCATCGGCACCGGCTTCATCGCCCGGGCCGTCTCCCGGCTGATCGTCAACCACCACCCGGATCTGCGGATCACCGGCGCCTACACCCGGCGCGACATCGACAGCATCGACGACTATCCGCTGCCCGGGGTACTGAGCAATTCGCTCGACCAGGTGATCGACAACGCCGATCTGATCCTCGAATGCAGCGGTGACGTGCTCAATGCCACGGTGGCGGTCGACAAGGCCTTCTCCGCCGGCCTGCCGGTGGTGACGATGGACACCGAATTCCATGTCACCACCGGTTCCTGGTTTGCCGACAAGGGGTATCTGACCGAGGCCGAGGGCGACCAGCCCGGCTGCCTCGCCGCGCTGCACGAAGACATCGTGCAGATGGGGTTCGAGCCGCTGGTCTACGGCAACATGAAGGGGTATCTGAACCACAACCCATCGCGGGAGGACATGGAGTTCTGGTCGAAGAAGCAGGGCTTCAGCCTAGACCAGACCACTTCGTTCACCGACGGCACCAAGCTCCAGTTCGAACAGGCCTTCATCGCCAACGGGCTCGGCGCCACCATCACCAAACAGGGCATGGAGGGGCCGCGCACCGACGACACCACCGAGACGGCCAAGCAGCTGGCGGAAATCGCCGTCGAGCTGGGCCAGCCCATCGCCGATTTCATCGTCTCGATGGGACAGCCGCCGGGGGTCTTCATCACCGCCAAACACGACGAGGCCGAACGCGGGATGCTCGCCAACATCAAGATGGGCGAGGGGCCCTACTACGTCCTGATGCGCAACTATCACCTCTGTGCCATCGAGATCGTCAAGACCATTCGCCGCGTCATGGCCGGAGGGCCGGTGCTGCTGAACAATTCACCGACGCCGACGATCGGCATGGTGTCGATCGCCAAGACCGACCTCGAGGCAGGAACGACGATCAAGCGCGGCATCGGCGGCTTCGAGGTGCGCGGCGAGGCGGCCCGGCTGTCGGAGGCACCGGAGAAGCACGTGCCCATCGGATTGCTCTCCAACGCGGTGTTGACCCGTGATATCGAAGCTGGCGAAATCCTCACTTGGGACGATGTGGATCTGCCCGAATCGATGGCACTGGACATCGTGATGAAGCTCAAGGAACAACAAGAAAAGGCTGCCTAGATGGAACTGATCGATACCGAGATTCCCGAGGTCAAAATCATCCAGCCCCGGGTCTTCCGCGACGACCGCGGCTATTTCATGGAGACATGGAACTACCGCACTCTCCATGAGGCGGGGCTGGACGTCCGCTTCGTCCAGGACAACGAAAGCTACTCCACCCGAGGGACGCTGCGAGGCATCCACTACCAGCTGAAGAATCCCCAGGGCAAGCTGGTACGGGCCGTCGTCGGCAGCGTCTATGACATCGCCGTCGATCTGCGCCGCGACTCCCCCACCTTCGGCAAGAGTGTCGGCACGATCCTCTCCGAGGACAACAAACGTCAGCTGTGGGTACCGGAAGGCTTCGGTCACGCCTACTACACCATCAGCCAGACGGCGATCTTCGCCTACAAATGCACCGACTACTATCACGCCGATGACTCCTACGAGCTGCGCTGGAACGACCCGGAACTGAACATCACCTGGCCGATCGAAGATGGTCAGCAGGTGATTCTCTCCGCCAAGGATCGCGACGCGCCGACGCTGCAGGCGCTGCTGGAGGCCGGGGCGCTCTACTGAGACCCGCCATCGGCCTGGCCGGGTGCCCTGCTCAGGCGTCGAGAAAACGCAGGATCTCCTGCTCGATGCTCCCCTTGTCGATGACCGTCTTCTGTGCGATCTCCTTGTCGAACAGGGCGGCGATCTGCGGCGGAATGGCGATGCCGGCCCGGGTGGCGACCGTCTCCAGCGCCTCGATGTCGCTCAATCCCGCCTGCCCGGTCAGGGCCGCGGCGATCGTCGGCGAGAACTTGGTCCACTCGGCGGTCGAGTAGGCGATGGTCGGAATCGACTGGTCGGCCCGTGTCTCCCACGCCTTGAAGCAGGTGGCGGTGTGAGGATCCATCAGATAACCGTCTTCGTCGAAGGTCTGGCGGATATAGGCGAGTCCCTCTTCGTCACTGCAATAGTCGGCGGAGAAGACGGCCTGCAGCCGCTCCAGTTCGTCCGCCGTCAGCCGGTAGTACCCCGTCTCGTCCAGTTGCTGCATCAGCTCGCGGGTACGCCCGGCGCCATAGAAGTCGAACAGGATGCGTTCCACGTTGGAGGATTTGAGGATGTCCATGGCCGGCGAGGTGGTGGCGACCAGTGACGTGCCGCGCATGTCGTACTCCCCGTCGTTGATGAGCCGCGTGAGCACGTTGTTGCGGTTGGAGGCGATGAGAATCTTCTCCACCGGCAGTCCCATCTTCATGGCGTAGTAGCCGCCCAGCGCATTGCCGAAGTTGCCGCTGGGTACGTCGAGGTAGACCTTCTCCCCCAACTCGATCGCCCCCTGCCGCACCAACTCCAGGTAGCTGTGCAC